>Ga0302280_1001180_pt1 | contig 22074 bp, 16 predicted proteins | sample III_Fen_E1_1_FD_198771 | JGI IMG/M metagenome (GOLD analysis project Ga0302280, IMG submission 198771) | Peat permafrost microbial communities from Stordalen Mire near Abisko, Sweden - III_Fen_E1_1 | ecosystem: Environmental > Terrestrial > Soil > Wetlands > Permafrost | place: Sweden: Abisko... | reverse complement strand
TCTTTGATCCTGTTCTCTACCGTCCTTTCTGTTATCTGCAATTGCGCATCATAAGCCAACAGCAAATAATAATTGGTAGCAATGTCAGAAACCAGTTGCGTTTGCACTGCTCTTTTATAAGCTTCGCTTTGCAGCAATGATGCCATTGCTGCTCTTTTGGCGCTGCTGAGCTTACCCCATAGATCGGCTTCCCAACTGCTGGTCAACTGTAATACATAAGTTTCCGGAAAACCAAACTGCGTAGAAGGCACTCTTTGAAAAGTGGCTGATGGGTTTGCATCAACAGATGGCAGGAATGCCAGTTTGCTTTGTTTAAAATTGGCGGCAGCAGCCTTGATGCGTGCAATGGCAACTTTGAGATCAAGGTTATTGCTGATGCCTTCCTGAACAAGCGCCTGAAGCAATGTATCACTAAACATTTGCTTCCAGGAAACTTCGGCGATGTCAGCCGTGCCATTATTTGAAGAATCTCTGTATAATTTATTATTTATCGCATCAGATGGTTGTTTATATGGTTGCGTGACTTTGCATGAACTGATCATCAGAACAAGCAACATAACTGTTGCAAAAAATCTGAACTCTATGTTTACTTTTCTATTCATTATATTCCTCTTTCAGATTTAATGAAGAATTAACCATTGATCAGCTCATCATTTTCATCATATTTATTGGCTCGTATTTTTTCCTGTAAAGACTGGAAGATGATGAACAAGCCCGGTATCACAAATACACCAAGCACCGTTCCTATCAGCATTCCGCCTATAGCTCCTGTACCGATTGATCTGTTGCCATAAGCACCGGCTCCTGTTGCAAACATCAATGGCATCAACCCAAAAACGAATGCAAAAGATGTCATCAATATAGGCCGCAAACGTGCTTTGGCGCCTTCCGTTGCAGCATCCATCAGGCTCATGCCTTTGCGTCTTCTTCCCAACGCAAACTCTACAATCAGAATCGCATTCTTGGCTAATAAACCGATGAGCATGATCAATGATATTTGCATGTAAATGTTATTCCCTATGCTGAACATTTTCGCGAACAGATACACTCCCGATAAACCAACCGGCATGGATAACAACACGGCCAATGGCACAATATAACTTTCATACTGGGCACTCAACAACAGATAAACAAATACAAGACTTAAAATAAATATATACACAGATTGTGTCCCGCTGCTTTGTTCTTCTCTGCTGATCCCTGAATATTCATAGCCGTATCCCGGAGGCAATGTTTGTGCCGCCACTTCCCGGATTGCGACCAACGCTTCCCCGGAACTGAAATTTGGTTTTTGGATCCCATTCACGTCAATGGATGTGTACAAATTGAACCTGCTGATGCTCTGCGGGCCATACACCCGTTTTACATTTATAAACTCTGTGATAGGCGCCATTTTATTACTGCCAGATTTTACATATATCTTGTTAAGGCCTTCCACACTTGCACGGTAGTTGGTATCCGCCTGGATCATTACGCGATATTGCTTCCCGTATTTATTGAAATTGGAAGCATAGAAACCCCCATAATAAAACTGCATGGCATTTAAAATATCATTCACGCCAATGCCTGCATCTTTTACTTTGGCCACATTGATGCTCATCTCATATTGCGGAAATCCCGGGTCGAAAGGAGTTGTTGCATATTGTATTTCGGGCCGCTTATTTAGGGTCTCTAAAAATTTTTGTGCAACAGCATAAAATTCCCCTATACTATGCCCACCCTTATCCTGCAACTGAAAGGAAAAACCACCCGTGCCCCCAAAGCCAGAAATGGTAGGAAGAGACATTGGGAAAATAGAAGCTTCCCTTATGCCGGCTACCTTTTGATTCAAGACTTTGATGACGTCCTGATTGCTGACTCCTTTTCTTTGATTCCATGGTTTCAGTTCCAGGAAAACGATGCCGTAGTTGCTGCCACTTCCTGCCAGAAAATTGAATCCCACCACACGGAACACATGTTCCATCTGCGGAATGGTTTGTGCACTGTCGCTCACCTGTTTGACGATTTTGGCAGTGCGCTCCATAGAAGATGCTGCCGGTAGGCTGATCGAAACAAACACTGTGCCCATATCTTCATCAGGCACAAAACTGGATGGGGTTGTTTTCATTAAGAAAGCAAAAAGGCCGGCAAATATGGCCGCTGATATCAGTATGATCCATTTTTTCAGTGAAAGAAATTGAATAGCACGTGTGTACCTTGCCGTTAGTGAATCGTAGGCCACATTGAACCCTGCTCCAAAACGGTGCAGGAAGTTTCTATTCTCATGAGCTACATGTTTTGGCGGTCGTAAAAATAGTGCAGCGAGCGCCGGGCAAAGTGTCAATGCATTGATTGCAGAAATGCCGATAGCCACTGCGAGCGTAACACCAAACTGCTTATAGAAAACGCCCGTTGACCCGCCCACAAAAGTAACAGGTATAAATACCGCTGCCATGATCAGCGTAATGGATAATATAGCGCCTGTTATTTCCTGCATCGCATCAATAGCTGCTTTGCGCGGTGACTGATAGCCATGCTCCAATTTCGCATGAACTGCTTCCACTACCACAATCGCGTCATCCACCACGATACCGATGGCAAGCACAAGGGCAAATAAAGTGAGGAGGTTGATGCTGTAACCAAAAATATATAAGAAGAAAAAAGTACCGGTGATACAAACAGGAACGGATATTCCATGAATAATTGTTGAACGGATGTCCTGCAAAAAAAGAAAGATAACTAAAAACACCAGCCCGAAACATTCGAGCAGTGTAGTAACAACCTTTTCGATGGATGCACCCAAAAACTTATTGATATCAACAACGGTAGCATAATGGATACCATCAGGGAACGATTTGGCCGCTTCTTCCATTGCATGCTTAGACATATTGATCACATCCCTTGCATTTGATCCGGGGGTTTGGTTGATAGCAATACCGCTTGCAGGATGCCCGTTATAGGCACCCATTGCAGCATAGGAAAGTGCACCGATTTCCACTCTGGCAATATCTCTCAGGTGCAATAGCTGCCCGTTGCTTTTTGCTTTGATGATGATGTTTTCGAACTGCGCGACGGTTTGCAGCTTGCCGGTATAAGTTATCACATACTGAAAGCTCTGATTGCCATTCTCGCCAAATTTACCCGGCGCCGCATCCATATTCTGTTCTGTCAATGCAGCGGAAACGTCATCCGGAGTAAGGCCATATACGGACATGACATCGGGTTTCAGCCAAATGCGCATGGAGTAATCACGGCTGCCAAAGCTATTGGCGCTTCCTACTCCAGGCACTCTCTTTATCTGTGGCAGCACATTGATATTCGCATAGTTCTGGATGAAGGTCTGATCGTATGCAGGCTTATCGCTGTAGAGAGCAAATATCAGCACCATGCTGCTCTGCTGCTTTCTAACGGTGACGCCTACCTTCACCACATCCTGCGGCAATTGGCTCGTTGCGCTGGATACCAGGTTCTGGACATTCACCGCATCCTTATCCGGATCTGTTCCTACCTGAAAATAGATCTGTATGGAGGCACTTCCGTCATTGGCTGCAGAGGAAGTCATGTAAGTCATCCCTTCCACTCCATTGATTGCTTCTTCCAGAGGCACGATCACATTTCTTAACACAACTTCTGCATTGGCGCCCGTATAGCTTGCCGACACCTGCACTGTGGGCGGTGCGATATTCGGATATTGCTCAATAGGCAATTTGACAAGACCCAGTATACCAAGCAGGACAATGATGACTGAAATAACCGTGCTTAATACCGGTCTCTTTATGAATGTCTTGATCATCTTTTTAAAAAGGTTATTTGAGATTCTTGTAAACCGAATCAGGGGCTGCCTGTTTGGGTATAATCTGAGCACTGTCTCTCAAACCAACCAGGCCTTCCAAAACAACAATGTCACCCGGTTTTAACCCATTGCTCACTATAAAATATTGCCCGTCATCCGAAGGAGTGGCGACAATTGAAGTACTTGATATCTTGTTATTTTTATCTACTACATAAACCAGTCTCTTATCCTGCAGTTCAAAAGTAGCGCTCTGCGGCACTACTAATGCACTATCTATTGTAGTAGGAATTCTAACAGTTGCACTTGCGCCGCTTCTGATAATGCCCGATGGGTTTGAATAGATTGCCTTAAAGGTTGCTGTCCCTGTTTCAGTAGCGATGAGGCCGCTGGCCATTTCTATTTTTCCTTTTTCATTATATAATGTCCCATCAGCAAGAATAAGCGATGCGGGCTGCATATTATTAACCTTCTCCTGCATGGTTTTTCCCGGTGTGCTTGCAAAATACCGAAGCAACTGCTTTTCATTCAGTGCGAAATAAGCATAAACATGAGTAATGTTAGACAATGTAGTTAGAGGGGATGTAGTTGTGCTATTGATCAATGCGCCTTCCTTATAAGGGATGGTTCCGATGACACCATTTTCAGGGCTGCGCAGTATAGTGTAGCCCGCATTGGTTTGGGCATTCACCAATGTAGCTTTTGCCTGCGAAAGGGCTGCCTCTTTTGCTTTAAGGGTATATTGTGCAGCTTCCAGTTCATACTTGCTTACGATTTCTTTTTCTACGAGAGGCTTTACTTTATTGATCTGCATTTTAGCAGCATCCACATCTGCTTCGGCGCTTTTAATACTGGCAGTGGCAGTGATCACCTCCTGCTCATATTGCGGATTGCTGATGCGAAAAAGCAATTGTCCTTTTTTTACAGTTGCCCCCTCCTGAACGTAGATGGCATCCAGGTATCCATCAATCTTGGGCCTGATCTCAATGATCTGCTGACCCTGAATGGTTGCTGGAAAATCAACGTTCACCTTAGCATTGCGGGGCGCAAGGGTAATCACTGCATAATCTTTCACCTGGCCCTGCTCGTAGCCCATTTTTGGAGAACTGTTATCAGAACAGGAAGAAACAAGCACATAAGAAAATAGGATGAAAAATAAAGAGATGGATCTGAGTATCACAGTTAGTAGTTGTTTAACAGGCAAATTAACCGATTTAATCAAGAGCAATACTGCCTTATTATTTAAAGCATAAAACTAAATGATGAACGCGGATTAGGGATAGAAAAGCGGCAAACTCCCATAAACAATTTCTTCCTTGTTGTTTATGAATAGACCTGAGAATGAATAACCCCGACCAATTATTTATTTATGGTAAAACTGGATTTCGGCAAGAAGAAGATCGTTTTCTTGCCGCTACCGGAGATATAGCTCAATTTGCCAAAAGGCCCGTACATGCCAAGGTACACGATTTTGTCGCCAATTTTCATCTTGCCCGTATCATAGTAAGACCCCAGCGGGCAATTGTTGTAATTGGCTGCTACATCACCTGCATGGGAAGAAAAACAGATCATTTTCCTGGATGACTCAGTAGCAAGCTGGTACCCAAATACCCGATAATCTATTTTGAGATCGGAAACAATATAGAACTCTTTTGTCCTTTTGTCTACATGCCCAATAGACTGAGCAATCGATCCGGTTACCAAGAACATCAGCAAAATCAAAGAAAAGGCTTTATGCATAGTAGCAGCATTGAAAATGATCGTAACTAAACTACGCTGCAAGGCATATGCCAACTTTAATATGAAAAAAGCAAACGCTGGGTTTAATCAGGCGGAAATCTAAATACTTGTTTCCCTGGCAAGCCCTGCAAAGAAGTGCTGCTATGGGAGATGAAGAAGTGTAAAATAAACTGAGCACCCTTTTTTAAAATACTTCTCCCAAATTCACAAACAAGCCATTGGAGCCGTGCAGCCCGAAGCCATAGTCGAGACAGATATTTGTTTTTGAAAATTTATTAAACTTGATGCGCAGCCCCGCACCCCATCCGGGTATGATTGGCTTTAGCAGATTGCCAGCGGTCTCAGAATAGGTCTGTGCATTGGCAAATACAACGCCTCCCAGCAAGCCGTTGCGCATGATGCCAAACCGGTATTCTGTTTCCAGGTCAATCATATTTTTTGCTCTGAACCTGCTCTGCACATAACCCCTTCCAGTGTTGCTGTACGCATCCCATCCTGTGCTCGGGAGATCCATATAAGGTGGTTTGCCACTTACAGTGAGCCAGTTGTAGCTCCAGATAGCAAGTATATTATCAGAGCGATCTGAAAGACGGAAATATTTTCTGGCATCAATCAATAAGGATGACCAGTTTGCATCGCTTCCGAGTGCCTGCAGATTTTGCCTGAACACAATGTTCGCGTAGGTGCTTCCCGCTTCGGGATTGATGGAGTTGGTCCTTGTGTCGAGCAGCACATCGGCAGATATGCCGGAAGAGATGGAAGATGAGTTAAACCCATATTTGTCAAAATCTGTGACCGTATTGGGTGGAACACCCAGTTGAGCAATGTTCCAATGGTTATCGTACTGATAGCCCAGGCCCGCATAAAAATTCTTTCCCAGTGTCTTTAACACAAAAGTATACAGGCGGATCTGATCATAATCGAGCTGTACTGCATCAGCATCAGTTGTGGTGCCCCCGAGGCCATAAGTATCCTCGGGATATTTTAAAAACCGCCAGTCGCCCTGAATATTGAATTTGTTGTCTTTAGTCCATATTGAAAATTGCAGCGGCACCACTAATTGTTGTTTTGCCGTTATGATGGGAGACAAAAGAACAGAAGAGATATTGGTTTTCATATCCTCGCTCACATAAAAAGCAAAACTTCCTGTCACATTAAAAGCAATGCCTGTTGCAAGGGAATAAGACGGAGGAGCACCGGAAAAGTGAATATGCAGGTTTTCTGATTTATTTTTTTCAAACCTTATGGCAGGATCCTTACGGATGATCTTCAAAAAAATATCAATAAGATCCTCTTGCCTTCTTAGAAAAGCAGTATCATGTTGCCGGGATAAGAGACCGCTGTCTGTTATAATACTTTTCCCAGGCCGGACAGAATCTGTTTGTGCAGAAATAAAAAAATAATTGAGAAGGAGTATAATTGCAATGAAATATTTTAAGCCTTTTCTTGTATTCCGGTAGTTGTTCCTGTATGCTGCTTGCATTCGCTTTTCCAATATCAATTTTTAATTCACAACAATAATCATTTATTCTGAAAACCCATATTTAAAAACCATTTTGCGATGAGCACCATTTGTGTCAACTCACGGCAAAAATGATTTTCAGTGGCTTATGCATTTTTACGGAGTGATTACGGTAAAAGCAAACAAATGGTTGTGTGGCTGATTGCAGGTCAGATATAAGTTTTGGATTATCCGATTAAACAAATTCGCTTTGGACGGACGCTGCGATCAATTGACGAAAGCCAAATATCTTTTGAATAATCCGCGCAAAATCACAAGCAGGGCTGACTCCGGGGAGATCACAATCACTATCCTTGCGTCAACAGCAAAAACAATCAATACAAATGCACAATCAGGCATTGATGTGGCAAGCGCGGGCAGGCAGCATGGCAAAACCAAGACTCACCATAAAACCTGATCTCTTTGATAAGGTTTTGCCCAGGCTCATGATGAGAGCCTTTGCTCCAGCGACCGTAGTTTGCCCAATTCTGCAATAATTTTCGCCTGAAAGAGAAAATAATTTTAGGTTTACAGGATTGGGTGGGACAATAACAAGTGACCGCATTGTTTAGGGCCGGAGATTTCTCATCCGGCGAAGTAGTGCGTGATTTCATAGTAACCTGAAGCGAGATTGACAATGACGGTTGTATGAGTATCGGTATTCTCTTATTCTACCAAATTCTATATATACTTAAGAATTGACAAATTATGGATGATCCATTTTTGCTCACCGTTAATTATAAATCAAAGGATCAAGATTTCAATGCGTGGCTTTTGTTGCAGGGATATACGCATAAAATCAAAGTGCAAGTAGAAGGAACAGAAGTGTTTTTTGAGCCTGATGAAGAAGGCAATTACCGGGCAGTGAAGATGTCATGGCAGGAGCAAAAAGACCTTGACAAAATAGACCGCCGCCTGCTTGCACTCATAGGCCAAAAAATCGAGGAGGTAGTCAAATAACCCCCTGTTTGTCGTAGTAAACCCGTTTCAGGCTTTTGTATAACCAGGTGCTACCATAAACTACCGTAACGGCAGAGGAATTATGCTTTGCCCATACCTGAGCAATACTTCAAGTACTCTTTTACCTTACAGTTCTCATTTGGCAGCTATATAGAGACACACATTTTAAACAGACAGCGTGCTGCGAAATGCAGAAGAAAAAGAAGGGCTTTTCGCTTGCTCCAGTAATTGCTCTGAGAAACCCTCCAAAATCCAGGCATCTCCATTTTTGAACCAATACGTTTAAACCAACTGCTCCCGCAAATTCAATCAGAATATTTCGAAGAACAAAATCGTAACCAACTGAATGTTTACAGCTAATAATGTAAATGTGATTTCAGGAATACAATTTAAAAAAGGCCTGATCTTAATATCAACACAAAAAATTATTCCACATTTGCCTGTGAAGCCGAACTTAATTGGGACAGCTTGGCGATTGCCTTACATTATACTCTTGATCTTAAAATGAAATTCCATTAATTCGCCCGCTCTTATTACAATGATCCTTACGTTACCCGTTGATTTCATTAAGGCATCTTTAAGATCTGAGAGAGACTTGCTGACCATATTGTTGATGCTGAGAACTACGTCTCCTTCTTTGAGCCCTGTAGTTTCGGCCGGGGAGCCTGCAGTGATGCTCCCGATCACATTTTCACCTTTCAGATTAAACAAGTCAATACCCGTATATACATAATCGAAGGGATCGTTGAAGTGGCTATTGGGTTTCAGGAAAATTTCTTTATTGCTATAGTTCAGGATAATGTTAAAGCGCCTCAACAGGTCGTTGCCGATAATGCCGCCTGCAAATGGATAATCGGTAACATTATCAGAATCTTCGAATATACAAACCGGCACATTCATAAACTTATAAGGCCCTAACTTGAATTCTCTGACCACAGTTGCCTGCATCATGATTTTCCCTCCCACACCCTCGGCTTGTTTGGTAAATCTTTTTCTGGTTTTTTTTATCGCGGTGCTGTCATTCTCAAAATCAGCGGATAACATCAGGCAAATATTTGCGCCGATATCGAAAATAAAATTTGACTGGATTTCTCTATTGTCTTTTAGCGATGCGTGTTGAAAGGGTTGAAAACGCATCAGGGGTTTTAAAAGGTATCCCCCTCTTGGATACCTGATTGCACCCTCGCTATAAAAGCTGATGAGTGAACTATCATAGTCAAGATCCACTATATATTTTTTCAGTACGGGATAACCGATTATACCGTTTATTTTTTCGCCATAAAAGCTCGTTAATAACTCATAATCGGTAACGTGAAAATCAAGGCTGTCAATGGTAAGCCCCGGCAGTTTTAATTCTTGTTTATATATGAAACCGGCTTTTGTGTGGCCGCCAATACCGTTGATCGTTACGTCTGAAGGAACAATTTCTATATTGAGCCCGGCAGCCGTTGCTGAATCAAGTGATATGCCTCCGCTCCCGGTATCTAAAATGAAATTTAAAGAGTCGGGATAGTCGCCAAATCTGGCCCTGATCAAAATAACGCCACCATAAAGTTGTTTAAAATGGAAACGGGTCACAAGATTGACTTTATGCTTCTGGGCAGTAACCTGAGCGAAAGCCTTATCAATAAAAAGAACAAGTGTGATAAGTATTGAGCAAAAGGCCAATGATCGTTGAAACATCCTGATCAATGCTTTTATAGTTTGCAATATGATGTTGCTGTTTGCAGGCATCTTTTTATCAAATAAAGGCAGTTCATAATCATCATAACATAACTTGAAAATAGATCTGCTGCGATCTTCAAAACCAATTCCCCGAATCCCGCCAATACCGGATAACAAATTCAAATTGAGAAAAAGATGAGGTTAAAAATAAAATATTCAATGAAAAACATCATTGAACGTATATACAGCAACCTGAGCAGTACGGGTGCGCAATTATCTTTAAATGTGCGGGAGGATTTGCAGAGCGAGTTTTTAAAATAGCCTTAATTTGGTGCTCAAGAAGCAATTATCAAAAAACATCTACATTGAAAAGGGTATTTCTGCACATTGGGTTCTGGCTTGCTTACATGGCGCAGGATGTTACGGTGATACATCTTTGGGATAAGGAATTTCTGCACGGGTTTTCGGTTAGGCACCAATTAATTCTTGCTATTTGCAATAGCTTATGTTCTCTTATACCTAAAATGCTTTTTAGCTATTATGTTATTTATTATAATCTTCCCAAGCTTTTAAATAGCAACAATCACAGGAAAAAATACATTGCACTGCTCACGCTGGCATTACTCGCAGCAATATTGTTTTACAGAGCAATTGGTGTATTTTTTATCAGCCCTGTAATTTATAAAGGAGCATTGGATTTGGGAAAGTTTTTCAGTGGCATGTGGTTCTTTAATTCGCTTATGGATATTGGCTTTGTGTCCGGATTGGCTACGGTAATTAAGCAATTCCGGCTGCAGTTGGCAGATAAAGAGTGGGAAAAGAACCTCATCAGGGACAAATTGGAAACCGAACTGAAATTTTTAAGAAACCAAACCAACCCTCATTTTCTTTTCAACACGTTAAACAACATATATGCCCTGGCAAGAAAGAAAGCCGATGAAACAGCAGATGTGGTTATGAAACTTTCCAAGCTGCTGAGGTTTATGCTTTATGAATCCAAAAATGAGCAGATCAGCATCAACGATGAAATAAAAATAGTGGATGATTATATAGAGCTTGAAAAAATCAGGTACAACGAACGGCTCACAATAAGTTTTTTAAGGGAGATTGACAATGAGAACGAACAAATAGCTCCGTTGCTGCTAATTCCGTTTGTGGAAAATGCTTTCAAGCACGGAGCAAGCGAAAGCAGGTTCGAATCTTTTATACATCTCGAAATGAAACTGCATAATGGGATATTAGAATTTTGCATAGAGAACACGAAAGAGCCCAATGAAAAGAAACTCAATAATGAAAATATCGGGCTCACGAATGTCCGCCGGCAGTTAGAGTTGTTATATAAGGAACATGAGGTTTCGGTGCAGAGAGATGCTGCCACTTTTAAAGTTTCTCTCAAAATAAACTTAAGAAGCTATGCAAACCTTTAACTGCATTATCGTGGAAGACGAGCCATTGGCCGCAGAGGTGCTGCAGGATTATATCAGACAGGTGCCCTTCTTAAAATTAATCTCCTGTTGCAGCGATGCGTTCTATGCTATGGAAAGCCTTCAGCAATTTAATATTGACCTGATGTTCCTGGATATCCACTTGCCAAAAATGAAAGGGCTCGACCTGATCAAAGTACTCAAGAAACCTCCAAAAATCATCATCACCACTGCTTACCAGGAATATGCCCTTCAGGGTTATGAATTTAACGTGATTGACTATCTGTTAAAGCCCATTGAATTCAGCCGCTTCTTAATGGCGGTGAATAAAATGGAGCAAAGCAAAGAAATTGTATTGCCTGCCGGGGCTGCCCCCGTGCCAGCAGAAAGACTCCATTTATTCTTTAATGTTGGAAAGAAAAAAGTAAAAGTGTTCCTGGACGAGATCCTCTATATAGAAAGCATGAAAGAGTATATCAGGGTGAATACAAAAAACAAATCAGTGCTCACCAAATTTAAATTGAGCCAGGTGGAAGGATTGCTCAGTGAAAATAATTTTTTGCGCATCCATCGTTCTTTTATTGTGGCCAAAGATAAGATCGAAGCATTCAGCGCAACTGAGGTGGATGTGGGCGGTAAACAATTGCCCATTGGCAGAAGCTATAAGGAGTTGGTGATGGGCGTGCTGGAGAATAACAGCGCACCCGGATAACTAACATGGCTTAACAGATGTCGCCATCAATTAGCATTGAATAGCAGCAAATGCTATGCAAATGGTATATGTCCCTTTGATCTGATGATAAATCGCTTTTCTTTTCTCCCAGATCGATAAATAAAACCATCTCATCCCCATGATTAATCTATCATACATCGGCCGCATTTTCTATGGCATTGCTATCGCCGGCATGGGCTTGTTGACTATTTATTATCAAGATTTTCCCTACATGCTGATACCACAAGGACATCTTCGGATCCCCGGCCTTGCCATTCTTGCATATATTTCAGGAACTCTGCTTATCTTGAATGGAACATGCATTGTTTTTGAAAAAAAGATCAGGTCTACTTCTCTTTTATTGGGCGGGGTGCTTCTGTTGATTTTCTGTTTTTACTTTATCCCCTACCAACTTATAGTAGGCACAAAATCCATGCATTTTGGGGACTGGGAAAATGCTGCCAAAGAATTGACATTGGCAAGTGGAGCAATCGTGATTGCCGGATGTTTTTCTGAAAAAAATGAAAACCTCGCTCTTAAATTTATCAATAAGCTGAAAGTCTTCGGGGCTATTTTATTTTCGATCACAATCATCAGTTATAGCATAGATCATTTTCTTTATGCAACAGAAGCGGCAGACTATGTACCATCCTGGGTACCTCACCATATATTCTGGATTTATTTTACAGGCATAGCATTGCTCGGCTCAGGCATTGCGATTATTTTAAAAATCAAGATCCGGTTGGTTGCATCTCTTTTGGGCGCAATGATTTTTATTTGGTTTATCATTCTTCATGTCCCCTATGTGATCGCTTCTTCTTCGTCAGATAGAGCGGGGGAAACGACCAGCGCTCTTTTGGCGCTTGGATATAGTGGCATCGCATTTGTCATTGCAGGGACGGCTGAAAAAAAGACAGACCATAAATTTAAAAGCGCAAGCTCTCCGCCATGAGAGTGCTGAGAAATCTACTAACCATATCAGTAATTATAATTATATCGTAGCGCCCCGATGCCCGGCCGGCGATTGACCAATAATGTTATTCTTTTTCCTCCGTATTAATGACAGCATCAAAACACAACTACCTGAGCCGGGCTTCCTGTAACATGTCATCAAACCATGCGTTCATGCATTTTCTCTGATTGCTTTTTCAATCAGGAAGGTTTCGCCCTGTTTCCAGGTTTTTAAAACAGATGCTGCCCTGTTAATTCAACGGATATTTTTATTTTAAATTACGGTGTTAGATTTTTAAAATAAAAGACCTGCTCACTCCCGGGTGGTGTTCGTTTTCTCTTCTGATGTGTCGGCCGTTTTAGTAAAATGCATTGGCAGCAAAAATAGTTTTACTACTTGTTTTTTGTTTTAATCAAATTGTCCCGGTTGTCGGCGAGATGCTATTTGCATTAACAATTCTAAAAAATAAAATACATACTGAACTGCCCCAATTACAAAAATCGCTGTATGAAATACTTATTTGCTCAGTAAATGGTCATTGATAATCTATAAGCTGCTGACTGTTGATTAGCCAATTCCGCTGTGCAGCATTAAAATATTTTTAATTCTCTGTTAACATAAATCGGGGACGCATTTAATCAATCAAAACTAAATTCATCATGAAACTTATTAAAGCGCTGGCGGTATCTGTGTCCATGCTCATTTGTATTGGCGCAAACGCACAAACGCGCCAGATTACCGGTAAGGTTACAGATTCATTAAGGCAACCGGTGTCTTTCGCCACTGTTCAGGTAAAAGGCACTAAAGCAGGGGTAAGCGCTGATGCAGAGGGGAACTTCAGTATCAAAGCAAATCAAGGTCAGACTTTGCTCATCACGGGCGCAGGCATCGCTACACAGGAAGTACATATTGGCGAAGCAAGCTACTATATGGTCCAGGTAGCCCACAAAAGCGCTAACCTGACTGAAGTGGTAGTTACAACTGCGTTAGGAATCAGAAGGAGCAGAAACTCGCTGCCCTATGCAGCACAGCAGATTACCGGGGATGACCTGACAAAGGGAGTGACAACAAATGCAGTCGACAATCTCTCCGGAAAAGTGGCAGGGCTTGAGATCACATCGAGCAATGCGATGGGCGGTTCTACGAACGTGGTGTTGCGCGGTTTTAAATCGCTCACCCAAAGCAATCAGGCTCTTTTCATTGTAGATGGGGTGCCCTATGATAACAGCAGCTATACAGGCATGGGTTATGATTTCGGGAGTGCAGCAGCCGACCTGAACCCCGATGACATTGCCTCCGTGAGCGTTCTGAAAGGAGCTGCTGCATCTGCATTATATGGATCCAGAGGCTCAAATGGAGTTATACTTATAACTACCAAAAAAGGGCTGTCGCGGAAAGGGGTGGGGATCACTGCCAGCTTTGGGGTAAGTGCGGGCAGTCTTGATAAAAGCACTTTGCCTGCCTACCAGACGCAAAACGGGGAAGGGTACGGAGCGGATGGGTATGGCATTCCCAATAATCCCAATTATGGGTTTTATTATCAATCGATACCTGGAGTTAATGGAGGAAACCCTGTGTCCATTCCGGCTACTAATGATGATGCAGCTACGGGGCCTGCTTATGATCCATCATTCATGGTGTATAATTGGGATGCTTTTTCCCCAAGCGACCCCAATTTCCATAAACCCACACCCTGGCAACCAGCAGCCCACCACAACCCTACCGATTATTTTGTGACACCTGTAACCACCACGGAGAATATCCTGGTGCAGGGTGGTGGCAATAGCGGCACTTTTAAATTTGCCTATACCAGGGATGATCAGAAAGGCTATATCCCAAATTCCAAAATCACGAAAGATCTATTCGACTTCGGAGCCACTTACAAAGCAACAGACAAAATAACTTTTGACGGAGGCATCAATTTCGTCAATGAATCAGCCACGAACAGGTATTTATTCCAATACACTGCCACCACCAATCCGATGACGGATTTCCGCCAATGGTGGCCTACCAATGTGAATATACAATCTCAAAAAAATGATTATTTCAATTCCGGGGGGACTAATGCTACATGGAACTGGGTGCCATCTGCATACGCCAGCAATGAGGCGGGCAGTATAGGGCTTCCCGCCTATCATAACAACCTGTATTGGTTTGCCTATCAGAATTATGAAGATGATTCAAGGCAGCGCTACACAGGGCATGCAAAAGTGAATGTGGCAATTACTGATTTTTTAAACTTATCGGGTAGTGTTACTGACGATTACTATAGCCAGATCATTGAAACGCGATTTAATATCGGCAGTGTGGAGCCTTCCTCTTACAGCAGGCAAAATTCTTTTTTCAATGAAACGAATTTCAATGTGTTGCTGAGCTTTAACAAGAACATTGGGAACAGCTTCAATCTGAAAGCGTTGCTGGGCGGCAATGTGCAGAAAGACAATAACCCTTCTATTTTTGCAAGCACAAACGGAGGGCTTATATTACCAGGTTTCTGGTCCTTGTCTAATTCAGCCAAAGCTCCCAATGCACCAACAGAAAATGATTACCGAAAAGAAATAAACAGTGTTTTTGGGGGCGTAACGCTTTCTTTCAAAGACATGATCACTTTGGATGGGAGCATGCGCCGGGATCAATCGTCCACATTGCCGGCTGCTAACAACACGTACTACTATCCTTCCGTGTCAGCCAACTTTATTTTCTCAAAGGTTCTGCCATCATCCACAAAAGATTGGCTTTCCTACGGCAAGTTGTGGGCTAACTATGCACAGGTTGGCGGAGATGCCCCGTATTATGATGTGTACAATACATACGCCATCAATACGCCAATCAATGGTCAGGCTGTGATGAGCAGTTCTACGCAAAATAATAACCAGTTCCTTGTGCCTGAACAAAACAACACTTACGAGTTGGGCTTAGAAATGGAATTTCTCTCAAACAGGATAGGCTTCACAGCGGATTACTACCATTCCATCCAGAGAAACCAGATTTTGCCGATTAGTGTTTCAACGGCGACCGGGTACGCTAATTTTAGCGTAAACGGGGGCTCGGTGCAGAACCAGGGGGTGGAAGCCACGCTCAGGCTTACGCCTGTCAGGAGCAGGGATTTTTCATGGAATATGATTGTGAACTGGAGCAAAAATGTGAACAAAGTTCTGTCTTTATACGGAGGCCAACCCTCTTTTGTGATTGGCGCATATCAAAACTCTATTCAGATAGTGGCTGAGGTCGGGAAATCTTACGGCATTATCAGGGGAACCGATTATGTATATCTGAACGGTCAAAAAGAAGTAGACACTACAGGCCATTATATGATAAGCCCAAATCCACGATCGGATATTGGCAGCATAGCACCTGACTGGATCGGCGGAATCAACAACAGTTTCACTTACAAAAATTTCACCTTCAGCTTCCTGATTGACGTACATCAGGGCGGTGACGTGTATTCACTGGATATGGACTATGGCTCCTTCTCTGGCTTGTACCCGAGGACAGCAGGGTATAATGACCTTGGCAAATCAGTAAGGGCTCCCCTTGCAAATGGAGGCGGGATTATTTTAAAAGCAGTTACACCAGATGGCAAAGCCAATACGACAAGGATTGATGAATCAAATCTTGATTTTGGTGACTGGAGTTTCGGCTCAATAGGCAATGGGGAAGCTCAAAGAGAGTTCGTTTACAAAGCCAGCTATATAAAACTGAGGGAAGCTGCCATCACCTATTCTCTGCCTAAAAAAATAGTAGAAAAGATGCATGCCACACAGGGGATAGATTTTTCTTTATCAGGAAGAAATTTGTGGATCATTCATAAAGACCTTCCTTATGCTGATCCGGAACAAGGCCAGGCAGCCGGTAACGGATCAGTGGGTTTTCAAAACGGGGCTTATCCTACTGTCAGGAATGTAAGCTTCATGGTCAAGGTTAAATTCTAAAATCAATTAAGATATGAAAAATGTTTCCATCATTTTAACAACACTTGTGCTCTATGCTTTTAGCTGCACAAAACCCCTGAGCTCGTTGAATGTTGACCCCAAGAGCTCAACGTCTGCGATCCCCACAGCTCTTTTTACGCAGACGGAAAAAAATTTATCGGATGCCAACACCACTACAAGTATATCAGTTGCCCCTTTCAGGGTCGTTTCGCAGGAGTGGACGGAGAATTCATACACCTATGAAGCGATATACGATTTTGCTGTGTATGATTGCCCGGATGGCTGGTGGAATAGCATGTATATAAACGTTATACACAATGCCGAGTTGACAAAGAAGGCTTTCCAAACAAACTTTCAGGGCACAGCCGGGGCGTTAAGGAATGATCTGGACATCACAGATCTGCTGGAAGTTTATTCATACGGAGAGCTTGTTGCCACATTTGGTGATATCCCTTATACCCAGGCAGAAAACACCGCCATCCCCTTCCCGAAATATGATGATGCCGACACAATTTATGCAGACCTGTTGATGAGGATAGATACTTGTATTGCCGGGCTGAACGCGAATGAAAATGCCATGGGCAGCGCTGATCTCGTTTATGGCGGCAATGTTGCCCAATGGATAAAGTTTGCGGCAAGTTTAAAAATAAGGATGGCGATGCTTTTGGCGGATGTTGCCCCTGCCACTGCATCTGCGAAAGTAAATGAGGCGATCACGACCGGGGCGTTCCAGTCAAACAGTGACAATGCGCTTTTCTCCTATGATCCGGCATCTCCGGGGAATTCCAACCCCATATGGCAAGCCATATCCTACAGTGGCAGGCATGATTTTGTGCCGGCAAACCTATTGGTAAGCACTATGACAGGTTGGAACGATCCCAGGCTACCTTATTATTTTACGATGTATAACGGAGGATATTCCGGTGGCAACCCGGGCCAGGGGAATGGCTATGGGCTTTTCTCGGATTTTGGGAGCGCCTTATATACAGCTTCTTTGCCAGGCGACCTGCTTGATTATCCTGAAATCCAGTTTTATCTGGCAGAAGCGGCAGAACGTGGCTTTATCACTGGCACCGCTGCTACTTATTACAACAACGCCATAACGGCCTCCATACAGTTTTGGGGAGATAACAATGCGGCGGACGTCACGAACTATCTTGCGCTGCCATCAGTGAATTATGCTACTGCAGCGGGCACCTGGAAACAAAAAATAGGATACCAGGAATGGATTTCCTGCTATAACAGGAACTGGGAATCCTGGACTACGATCAGGAGGCTGGGTTATCCGGACATTGATGTGGTAAGCCCTCCGGTCGGCGCAGTATCTAATTTCCCTTTGCGCCTTTATTACCCGATCAATGAAGTAAGCTCGAACCCGATCAACTGGGCTGCTGCTACTAAATTGATCCCGGGAGGACAGGATGTGGTGTCTGCTAAATTGTTTTGGATGCCATAGAAACTGTTAAATGTGCTTTAAAAATCGGCATCAACTTTTCCAAAGCTCAGGTCTGGTTATTTGATTTATCAACTATCCTGAGCATTAAAAAAGTTTAAACACCTTTATATCAAATCAACGGAATCAATCATAGAAAGCTTCGAAGAATTATGTCTGTAACCTCATGGAATGATTTTATAGTACAGGAATTTTTAAACATCATGACCATGCGTAAATTTTTCATTGCAACTGTAGCAGCCACATTTTTGTTTGCCGCTATAACAAAGGCACAAGGGATCCTGCGCCAAGAGTGCCAAGCCCCGCTGCAACAGTATCTCAGACTATCGGTATTTCAACAATCACGGTAAGTTATTCCCGTCCCTCAGTAAAAGGCCGTGAGATATGGGGAGCGCTGGTGCCTTACGGATGGAATGTTCAGGGGTTTGGAGCGGGCAACAAAGCGCCCTGGCGTGCAGGCGCCAACGAGAACACCGTGATCACTTTCTCACATGAAGCTACTGTGGGAGGTCAGCGTGTGCCCCCGGGGTCTTACGGTTTGTTCTTTGTGATCAACAATGATAATTCCGGCGAATTGATCTTGTCAAAAGATTATCGCTCCTGGGGAAGTTTTTTTTATGATTCCAAGCAAGACCTGATAAGGGTGAAAATCCAGTTGCGCGATATTCCTCACACAGAGATGCTCACATATGATTTTATCAATATCACAAAGAACAGTGCGGAACTGGTACTGAACTGGGAAAAGAAACAGTTCCCTGTGAAAATTGAATTCGCCGTTGACGCTATCGTAATGTCCAACGCAGCAGAAGAACTAAAAAGCACAACCGGGTTTTCATGGACAGGCTATTACAGCGCTGCCAATTATGCATTACAAAATAAGGTCAATTACGAACAAGCCCTGACATGGATTAACAAAGCAATTGTCATGAACATGAATTTCAACACGCTGATCACCAAGTTCGGTCTTTTGCAGGCAACGGGCAAAACCGAAGAGGCTGATAAAACCCGCGATGAGGCCGTTGTCCTTGCTTCTGAAAACGATATCAACCAGTATGCATACCAGTTATTGGCGGATAAACAGCAGGAAAAAGCGGTACAGATGTTTATTGTAAATACGAAGCGCTTTCCACAAAGTGCCAATGCGTGGGACAGCCTTGGTGAGGGCTACGCATTGGGCGGAGATAAGAAGAACGCAATCTCTTGTTTTAAGAAAGCTTTAAGCATGAATCCGCCTGATAATGTGAGGGCAAACTCTGAAAAGTACCTTAAACAATTAGGCGCTATGTGAGCAAAGAAAGCTTTTGAAGTAAATTTTGCAAATAAATTAGCTGTGCAGCACTAATAACAGGGAGGCACAACGACTAAGGCTCTTCCGCTCTGAGATATTTAAAAAAGACCATTACATATCATCAGAATATGAACCCTTACACTTTAAAACAAGCATGCCAGTTCATGATTAACTTGAAATATGTTTTGTAACAAAAAGGTCAGCTATTATCAGGCAATATAGTTTTATATCGAAACAAAAAATTATGAAAATGACTAAATTCTTTGTCAACATCCTCATGGCAGGGGTAGCTATGTATTCTCAGGCAGTTTTGCCCAACAATCTCAGAGCCAGACATCAATGACCACTAGTGCATCATCCGAGAAAATTATTAAAATCAAAGACTATTATGCGGCTTACGAGAAAAAGGATTGGAGCCTGCTGGAGCACATTCTTGCTGATGGGTTTACTTTCAGCAGCCCGGCAGGTGATGACCATATTGATTTAAAGACGTATAAGGAAAGATGCTGGCCAAATGCCTATAAGACCAAAAGCTTTGACCTGGAAAAGATTGTTATTGATGGGGATGATGCCTATGTAACCTACAATGGCTGGACGACGGACGGCAAATTATTCCGGAACACGGAGCGGTTTAAATTTAAGGAAGGAAAAATAATGGAGAATGAATGTTTCTTCGGAACTGGCGTAAATTTCCCTAATAACACAATAAAATAAAGGAATGAAGTATTCTCTTTGGCACCTCTATAAAACTCCGGATAATAAAATGAAAAAAAATCAGATTGTATATTTTTAGAAAAACCGGAAGCAAAATTGAGCACGTGCAGCAATGATAAAATTCATTGTAAAAGACCTTTTGGATAAATGGATAGACAACCCATTAACATAGACGCATCTGTTTTAGGAAAGATCAGGGGTAGCCAGCCATAGCCCAGGCCTGGTTTTATTTCACGAAAATATTATACAGAAAATCAAATCTTTTTGGGCATTTAGACCCGTGAGGCCAGATTTCAGATTGATGCCTGGCACATACTGTTTGGATACTAAGTTGATACTGCCTGGATACTTCAGATCTGCCTCAGCTATACAGTTACCATACATTTCCCATATCCTGACTATACTCCGCCAATACTCCCGTCATATTGTTCTGATACTGTCCCCATACTCTTCTCATACCCTTTTCATACTCTTTTCATACTCTTTTCATACTCTTTTCATACTCTTTTCATACTCTTTTCATACGGAAACCATACGGAAATGATACGGAAACCATACGGCAGCCATACGAAAATGGGTGTATTTTTTCTGGCAAAATTTAAGGGAAAAGTATCGTTTTATCAGAAACCGTACCCATTTTGGGAAAAATAAAGTTTGGGATAGCCTATTAGCGAGCGATGGACAGGAACAGTTGCCCCTGCCTTGCGTGTGCCGCGCATCATTGGGAGCAGTGTTAGAAATAAATGAAAAAGCCACCCTTATAAGAGTGGCATTAATTCTAAGCGGGTCGGGATGACTACCGCCAGTTCTAACTTAATAGCCCATGATATGAAGTTGATTTTAGATCATTAAGGCCTGCCATAGATTCCGGAATCTATTTTGGGCATTGATTCTGTCCGAATGCAAATCAATATTATTGGCAAGATAGGCAAATGGTAAGTCTCTCCTTTCCGAGCACGAATTGTGCACCCTGGCTTCAACTGTGATTATGACGACCGTGTAAATATTTGGCCTATGGGAGAATCGCCAGAACCGTCAGGCTCCCGGTCGGATCTTGATTCGTTCCTATTTGAGACAAACTTGTCACCTATAATTGAACTTTAACCAGAAAAATATAAAATCTCAGATATCGATATATGTGATATCGGCCATGAATTTATAACCGATTATGATTTCTTCCTCCGGTCAGTGCGAAAATGCGCAAACAATACCACTGTCAATTACATCAAAAACTTTAAGAAGATCATCCGCATTTGTATAGCAAACGGATGGCTTGATAAAGACCCTTTCATTAGGTATAAGGTAAAATTGAAAGAAGTTGAAAGAGATTTCCTTTCAGAAGAAGAATTGCAAACCATGATCGAAAAAAGCTACCGCACTTTCAGGCTGGAGCAGGTCAAAGACATTTTTATCTTTAGTTGTTATACCGGGCTTGCCTATGCTGATGTAAAGAAAATGAGCTATGAAAACATAGTTACGGGTATCGATGGGCACAAATGGCTGTTCATCAACCGAACAAAAACTGACACTCCAACAAAAGTTCCTTTGCTGCCAACCGCATTGAGTGTCCTGGCAAAGTATAAAGACCATCCTCAATGTGTAAACCGGAATCGGCTCCTGCCTGTGCTCAGCAACCAGAAAATGAACGCATATCTGAAGGAAATAGCAGACACATGCGAGATAAATAAAGAGCTAACCTTCCACATAGCCAGGCACACATTTGCGACAACAGTCACGCTTAACAACGACGTGCCAATTGAAAGCGTATCAAAAATGCTTGGCCACAAAAGCATAAAGACCACACAGCATTATGCAAAGCTGCTTGATAAGAAAGTCGGTTATGATATGGATAAGTTGCGGCTGAAATTTGCAGAGAAAACTGACACAACTAAGAAAGATACCGGCACATAAGTTGATTCCGGAACATAGAAATAATATTATTAATAAAGACGATTACAATAAAG
>Ga0302280_1001178_pt1 | contig 22087 bp, 50 predicted proteins | sample III_Fen_E1_1_FD_198771 | JGI IMG/M metagenome (GOLD analysis project Ga0302280, IMG submission 198771) | Peat permafrost microbial communities from Stordalen Mire near Abisko, Sweden - III_Fen_E1_1 | ecosystem: Environmental > Terrestrial > Soil > Wetlands > Permafrost | place: Sweden: Abisko... | reverse complement strand
ACTTTTTACCCCTTTAAATGTATCATGTAATATGACACCAAGCTTACACGACATAGTTCGAGATATTGTTCACTCTATCGCCATGATGGCCGTTCTGGCGCTCGTGTGCTCCCCTTTCTTGTGGACTCTTTGGAATAACATCCTTGTTTCCAAATTTCCGATTGGCTCAATTCAACCCATTTCTTTCCTCGACGGCTTCTCGATTAACTTTTTAGTTAATATACTTTGGTATCTAAAACTACAAAAACGGGATGTTATTATCGCGAATTCTGCGATACCAGAGGGAGAAGATGACAAAGAGCGAGAAAATTCATAAAAATCTCCTTGACTTTCGCCTCATCTTCTGTTAAGCTGGGAGAAGATGAACATTTTCGCCGTAGCCGATCAACCCGAAATTGCGGCTAACCAGCTATGTCTTAAGCATGTTTGCAAAATGGTTGTGGAAAGCACCCAAATGCTTTGCTCGGCTTTTCCTGAAAATACGCCAAACCTTCCTTATGCAAGGACACATTATAATCATCCTTGCGCGGTTTGGACACGTCAAACCTTGGGTAATTTTAATTGGTTAATGATTCATGCCATGCATTTAGCTGATCGATTCGCTCGTGTTTATAATCACCAGCATAAATGTAAAGAAATGCTTTTTTCTTTGTCGAGCATCGCGAACAATCTAGATCGGAGTATTCTTGTTAATAGGGAGAAAACGCCCTTTCCATTAGTTATGCCAGATAGATATAAAATTCCCCTTAATAGAATCGCTTCTTATAGGAATTATTATATTCACGAGAAAGCGTCTTTTGCGAAGTGGGAATCCCTAGAGAGAATTCCTCCGTGGTGGCCGTTCAGAACTAACGCTTTTGTAAGGATTTCCAGATAAAGTATTAACGAATAAATGAAGTCCGTAAAACTTCGGCTCTGCGGAGCTAGTTAGTTTATTATTTGGGAAATAAATAGAGAGAAAATAAATGCACAAAAATGGAGTTCTTTAAAGGAAAAACCGTATTGCCTCTCTTCCTGAAAGGTAAGAAACCGCGCCATTAAAGCATTCAGTTAAGCTTGTGTGACCTTAACAGGAAACAAAAAAGATAATCTGTCGGATCGTTTCTCCGATATTTTGTTACAAGCGAAACTGTAAAAGTATTTCTACGCGCCCCATGCGTTAATTGAGGGATTTAGCTCGCGTAGCTATGGTCTGATAGTTGATTGAACCCTCCTATCAGACCAATCAATTTTCTTGACAGGAGATAAATCAGATGGTAATATTAAAATATGAAGAATTTTGTCGATATACGTCGTAGCTTTGGAGAGGTGATAGTTACGGCTTGTCTTCCTAGCTTGGAAGATTTTGTCAAACAAGTAAGCAAAGATGATGTTGAGAATGTATTAGATCATTGCGATACGGCGGCTCGCGCTAAGTTTTATTCGCCCGCTTTGAATTATAGTTATCGTTTTGATTATAATCGAATTTTTGGAGATTTAGGTCAACGTATAGAAAGAGAGGGATGGTTGCGCCCTCGCTATCAATGGGGCGATGTGACTCTGTGTAACGAAGAGACGTTTAATGTTGTGCCTTTTGTTAGTCGCGGCATTGGAAAGGAACAAAAACTTAAGTTTCTAGGAGTATATTCCGAAGAGGATTTAACTCGACTGTCGAAATCTTTAAAAGCTGTTATTGAATTTGCTCGCGACTATCGCCGGGAAATAACAATTCGTTGCGAAGTTGGAGATGAAAAAGAAGAAGACAGCAAGGCGATAGAAATTCAGATTTAGCATGAAATATATTTCTAAAATTGGCCTTGAAATCGAGGGAGGATGGTTTTCGACTGAAGACAAGCCGGAAAGTCTTACAAGCTGGCATCACGACGATAGCGTTCGTAACATCCGCAAAACCCAAAACGGAGTTCCTATTCGTTTTATTGGCGAGGCGGTTTCTATACCCCTCGCGAATTTGAGCGCAGTCCACGAATGGATTAACATTTATTGGCCCGACCGTAAAAATAAGAGTTGTGGTTTTCACATTCATACTTCGTTCGTTGATCCTAAATTTTATTGGTATCTTGTTAATGAGGATTTTTATATTCAATTTTATAAGAAAATGAAAGCGGTAGGCAATAAGCTTCACCTGTCCGCTCATTTCTTTGATAGATTAATGGGCAAGAATGTTCACTGTCAGAAATTATTCAAGGGCCGCGAACAACTTTACGCTCTAACCAAAACAAATAATCGGTATTCTCAGCTTAATTATTGCTACTCCTTGCACGGCACACTCGAAAATCGTTTGCCTTGCGCCATTCTTCCCATAAGGAAGGCTCAGCAATACGTTGATGAGTATATTCAATTTATCGAAAATTATTTAGAGGCTCATCCTAAACCCGAGATTACCGAGTTTAATTGGGAAACAAAAGTTGAAGTCGAAGATGAAAATGAGAAAATTTTGTCTTGACAATTAACGAAACAAGTGATATAATCTTAAAAAATCTATGTGCCTCATTATTTATTCAAAAAGCGGTCGTCCTAAGCAAGAGTATATCGAAAATGGAGAAGCCTCCAATGACGATGGAACGGGTATCGCGTGGATTGAAAATGGTTACTTGCGATATATCAAAGGAATCGATTTGAAGGAAACGATTAAGCTTTCTCAAGAATTGCCGCTAGGATATATTATACATTTTCGGATGGCCTCCATTGGTGGAGTAGACCCACAACTTATTCATCCCTTTCCTGTGAATGTACACGTTCCTTTGCAACAAAAGGGCAAAGCTAACAAACTATTGTTTCATAACGGACATTGGCATTCGTGGAAACAACATTTGATGGATCATCTCAGCCCTAAAGTTATTCTTCCAGAGGGTAAATGGAGCGATACGCGGGCGATTGCTCTTTTGACGGCGATTCACGGAAAGAACTTTTTGCGGACTATTGCCGACGGACAAGCCGGATGGGCGGGTAAATTCGCTTTGATGACGCCTAGCAAAACTACTTTAATCGGTCGTTGGGAAGAAGAAGAAGGAGTATTTTATTCCAATGCTAATTATAAATGGAGCTATCATCGCTCTAATTATAATTATTCTGGATCGGCTAGCGATCATAGTTATCACAACGGACTTCGCACGACCCACCAAGATCGTAGTTTATCGCCTCACTCTCAAAGAGAGGCGGAATATTTGCAAGGATATGATCATTAAAAAAGATCAAAAAGTTCTTGACAAAATGAGCAATAAGTAGTATTATTGTTCAAGTCAGAAAACCAAACAAACAAAAAAGAAAGGCCAAAATGGCACGTATTGTTAAACTCGCAGTTCACGACACCGATTCTTACCCTTCTCAGAAGGTTAAGTCGAAGATCGGTAAGACCCTCCTTAAGGGAGCGCAGACCGTCTTTGTTACCCGCAAAGACCTCGCTACCGTCTTGAAGAGCGGTGCCTTCAAGAAGGCTCCTAAGACCGAAGCGTTCCTTAAGGAACTCAAGGCTTCTGCAAAGAAGAACGGTGCTTACCACATCAAGCTTTCTGTCTAATTGACAGATTGTTTGTAAGGTGAACCTTAAAAGAGAGTCAACTGATAAAACGGTTGGCTCTCTTTTTCCTTTAGTAGAAGGCTATGAATAAAAGCTCTAAAATAGATCGGGTGGGGGTTGAATTAGAAGGAGGCTGGAAGCAAAACCGCCCTCAACAAAAGCACATGCATGGCGATAGTTCGGTGGAAATACCGAATTATGAGGAATTTTGTTACGATGAGGATGGGGATTTTGATATGTGCGGCGAAATAGCTAGCTCCCCATTTGCTAGTTTGCATCATCTTTCTAGATGGATTCGCGAATCTTATCCCGATACAACAAACGCTTCATGCGGTTTGCATATTCATATTAGTACCAAAAAGCAAGAAGACTATGCGCTGCTTATGCATAAGAAATTTTATAATATATTCCTTGTCGCAATGGAAAAATGGGGACAACGGCATTGTTCCTCTAGATCGAGCGAGGATCGTTCCTTTTGGGCTCGTTTTAAAGGAAATAATGATTTTTGCGTAAGAGAACATTATCCTATCAGCCAAATTAAAGGTCAAGATGATAAATATACCCAATTAAATTTTTGCTCATGGCGAGAACATCGGACATTAGAATGTCGTTTGTTTCCAGCTTTTAAAACGGTGGATAAGAGTATTTCGGGCACGGCTTTCTTTATAAGACTTGTCGATAATTATCTTCGGACAATGAAACCTAACGATTACACAAAAAAATACTTGCAAATTATTAATCCTAGAGTATAATGAGTTGGATGAAATATCTAAACGAGAACGAAGACGAGATGATCGCCCGTTTATTGGACGAATCTATAGATAACGGATTCGAACATCCTCAGTATGCTTTTGAAGTAGAAGACGAAACGGATTTTCAAACAATTTTTCAAAATGCGTCCGATGAGACAATTATCGATGGGGAATATACTGTCATTGAAGATTCGGATGAAATAGAAATTTCGCCCGATATGGATTTAAGGCCGGAAAGAGAACGGCATCGTTGTAAACTTAAACTAGGGAAGATACCTTATAATGTGGCTTGGACTAACGGGTTCTATCATAAAAGAGGAGGGAAAATCCTTTACAAAAAGGGCTCCCGTATGCGAAAAGCTTTCGAAGCGGGTAGAAGCGCGGGGAGCCAATAGATATCGTATTCATTACGATAATAAGAAGAAAAAGAAGGAAGATCGTTTTCTTGAAATGAATTTTCTACTAAAAAATCCCCATGTCGCCAAAAATTTTATTTGATAATACTAAAGACGTGGAAGCTATTTCCACCAAACTTTTAGAGCCAAGTTCTGATGATTTAAAATTCATGGCTTCGAGATTTTCTAAAGAACAATGGGAAATCCTTTGCGCTTCTTCTAATTTCATGGATATGCTTTATAATGATTTTAATCGTTCTCGGTTTTTGGCTGAAAAAATCCTAGCGGGAAGAGGAGACACGATAAACGCGCAAAATAAATGAAGTCTTTTAATATTATTCCCGTTTCTCTATTTTCCCTCTATTGTGATTATCTTTGCAATTGGAGTGAGGGCCATTTATGTCGGGCGACGATAGAATATATTAACTTGACTTGTTCTGATTATGCAATCGGCTATGCGGCTCACGACGAAACGGGGCCAGTTTCGATTTCTATAGCCTCCAAAACCTTTCCTTTCGCCGCCATCGCTACCAGACCGGATAAAAGAGGCCAAGGGCTTGCTAAAAAGGTTCTAAAACAAACGATTAATCACTTTCGTTTAGCTGGTTTGGTTTATGAAACTTGGGTAGCGGCGGATAATCCTAGTTCTATTGTCTTGTTAGAAAGCGTGGGCTTGAGAAAAGTAAGAGAAGAGACGAAAAACCGGAGAAGTACCGGAGAATATTTAGCTTTTAAATATTCTTCAAAAAACACTTGACTTTTGGTTAAAGATGAGTTATTATGTATTCGAACAATAAAGGCGTAAATAAAATATTATGAGAAGTCGCGAAATTAAAATGAATGCTCTCTATGATTGCGAGGGGGTTATCTGCCGAGCTAAGAAGCAATTGAAGAATGGGCGTTTTTTGGTGACTCACCATAAGTCGTTTCATTCTATTGTTGAGCCTGTCAAGCTAAAGCGTATAGGTGCAAAACGTATCCAGTCTTATTTGAGAGAAGTCGGAGTAGATATTTAATTTGTTAGTTAGCAAACTAACTGGTGGAGGCGGCGGGTTGACTCGCTCCTAGATGGGCTGCGCATATCTAAAACGCAATGGAACGAATAATTAAACCTTCTCATGGAACTTACAGGGGATGTCCTATGTATCGGTTCTACGGAGACTATGTAAAAGGTCGTTGGATAGGCAGATATACTCGTCTTTATCCACAAGCTCTTGAGTCAATGCCTAACATTTATTTTCTTCCCGAAGTCGTTATTAAAGGTATTGCTATTTGTTGGCCGTTTATAAAAGAAAACGGGGACAACTATACTCCCCTTAGATATGTAGAACCAAAAAATTCTATTTCTCTGTCTCCTAAATGACTTTAACAAAGCTATTTATTAAACCCCGGCGGATACCTTTACAAATGCATATCCATAATTTCTATGGAGATTTGGATAAGGGTTATTTTAAGCTTTATGAACGATATTTTTGCAAATCGTTTGCTTTAGAAAGAGAAGCGGAAGGATTTCGTTCGATTGTTTGGAAAATAGTTCCAATGGAGTTTAGAAATAATCCTAATTTAATTTTAGCGTGGCCTTATCACAGAGATAAGCGAGGTAATTTTATTCCTTTACAATATTGCGAAACGATAATTAGTGCTTGACACGCGACGAATCCTTTGATAACATATTTTTATGCGATATATTGCCGACGTTCAGTATAAGTATGATCCGATTACTAATAAGGCGTCACTTTATCTTTATTCTCCGACAATAGCGGCGATGTATGAAGAAATCGGTTTCGACACTCGCAACTACGAGTCGGAAAGATATGAGCTTTTAGAATCTCTTTCTGCTTATTTAGTTAGAGGAATTTCAATTGAAAATGAACATCGATTCGAGCGGCGCGGCACGAAATACACAGTTTTTACGCAAAAATGCGCTAATTGTAATCTTTTGATTGAGTGTGATGGGGGATGGGGAGTAAATATTTCCCATATTCGAGGAGTTCTTATTGGTAAGGGTTTCAGTTATAAAATAAAGCCATTGCCCGTTGCGAAAACGGAAGCGGTTTTGATAGCTTATAGCGAAGGGGTTCGCGAGTATTATCGCGCTCTTAAAAGCCATTTAGATTTAAAAAGAAAATACGATAAAGTTCTTGACAAAGAATAAAACATAGAATAAGATCATAACAATGAGTAATAGCACTTTCGAGATTAAACGGACTCCCGATGGAACGTTGATTACGATTCAAGCCCCATCCGTGGAAAGAATTTTTCGATCCCTCGCTCGCGAAGCCCGAAATCCTCTGGCCCTAAGCGGAATCAATGTCGATTGCTGGTGGGGCGATCAAACCGACCGATTCGTTCGTAACATGAGCGAAATTTTTGTTCACGAAGCGACCGTTTTGAATAAAAGTAAAACGGGGGTGAAAGAGGAAGATTTGGTAGTTCCTACTTGTCGTTCTGATTATCTTTTTCAAAATAATAATGTCGGGGTTCGTTTACTAATGAGCCGAGGCATCTCTGAGAAAAAGCAATTTTTGATTCCCGGCATGTTTTCTACCGATACCATTCAAAAGGTGGCGTTGGGTTATAAAAAGGCCATGAGCTATCTTATTAAGGAAGCGGGTAAAGAAGTTGTTTATAAGTTTCAAATTGCTGAGCCCGATGACGCCGAAAAGACTCAGGTTCTTGAATTCACTAATATCTAATGTTTCGTCATATCTCTAAAATTGGCCTTGAAATAGAAGGCGGATGGTTTACGGATAAGCGTCCCGTTGATTTTAAGCACGATAGTAGTGTGCGTTTTCATCGCCGAGACTTTAAAGTAAGAGGAAAAGAACAAACGCGCCGAATTGATTTGGGCGAAGTAGCTTCCCGTCCTTTGGAATCAATCGCGGAGTGTGCTAATTGGATTAAGACTTATTGGCCCGACAAGAAAAATGGAACGTGTGGCTTTCACATTCATATTTCGTTGAAGAATAAACTTCTTTATTCGTATTTGATGGACAAAGAATTCAATGAAGCTTTTTTGCATTCCGCGCTTATGTTTGGACGAGCCCATAGGATGTCTCGCGATTTTTTCCATCGTTTAGAGGGTAAGAATCGTTATTGTAAGAAAATGTTTAAGCCGGAAGAACAATTGTACTTTCAGCATAATCACCAATATACCGAAAACAATCCTCGCTACGCTCAATTAAATTATTGTTTTTCGACTCATGGAACGGTTGAAAATCGTCTTCCTACAGGAGCAATGCCGAAGGGAAAAGCTATTCGCACAGTAGAATGGTATGTAGATTTGGTAGAATCTTACCTTGATAAAAAAGAAGATAAGCCTATTTTGGTTCAAGTCGAAGGGTCTGACGAAGAAACCGAAGAAATAGACTTGACAAACTATGAATTTGGAGTAAATAAATCTTGACAAATTTTGGATTTTGGCTTATACTGTAGGAGAACTAAAAAATATATGTGTTTGATAATTGCAAGTAGAACTGGTCGTCCGAAAGAGGAATATATCCGAAACGGATTCGCGAATCATCCCGATGGAACTGGTATCGCGTGGTTCGAAAAAGACGGCGTTCATTATAAAAAGGGCTTGACCGTCGAAGAAACGATTACAATGTCCAAGGAATTGCCCGTTGGATACGTCATTCATTTTAGATGGGCGTCCGTAGGCGGAAAGGATAAGTCTTTGATCCACCCCTTTCCGATTTCAAAAGATGTTATTTTGCGTCCCGAAGGAACAGCGAAGTCTGTTTTGTTTCATAACGGTCATTGGGATAGTTGGAATAATGTTTTAGTTAATCACCTTTCATCCCGTTTGGTTTTGCCCACTGGAAAATGGAGCGATACGCGGGCGATTGCCTTTCTTGTATCTATTCACGGTACTCCATTCCTAAATTTGCTAGACGTTGGCAAGTTTATTGTGATGGCGAATGGGAAGCAGTACGCTTTCGGAGATTTTCAGGAAGAAGATGGGGTTTATTACTCTAACAGTTCTCACAAAAATTTTATCCGAGGGGGTTGCGGAACTGGATTGAACAATGGAACTTCGCGAGTCGGTACGGCATACGAGCCGATTACGCCTCGATCAACCAGACCGCCAATTTCTCAGCCGTCTCAACCTTTGTTAGGTGATACCCAAAGAATTACTCCACAAAGTAAGGTGGGCGCGGAAGAGCGCCGCGTTCTATCGGCGGAAGAGTTTCAAGAGCTTCGCGAATATTTTGAAAAGGATTTAAATAGTAATCCTATTTCCGTTTCCGCGACAGGGGGAGCTTAATGGATAAGGACACGATTCAATATATAGAGGGCAAGCACGAATCATTTAAAGATATGTTTAGCATACTTAAGTTTATTCATAATTTGCAGGATAACGATATCAAGATTATTAATAGTGACGCCGAGGAACTTAATAAAGAGCGGCTGGAAAAAGTTCTAGATCGAGCGCAGGAATTTATGCCTTAATGTGTTTATCATATATAAGGTTTAAAACAGGAGACAACAAAGGAGTTTATTCTAATAGAAGGGCAAAGCGAGACTTTAAAACAAGTCAATGAAGATGAGGACGTGGGAGCGAAACTCCATCGTATAAAAAATCCGTCTCTGGATACTCGTTTAGACCTTTGAAGGATTGAATGCCCTAGTGGGGCGCGAGCTTGCAACATAGTTCGGGCTTTTTAATACACGGAAAAGTAAAGAATTTTCGAAAGGAAAAACTGACAAATTGTTTCGCTTGTAGTGATACAAGAAAGCGTAGCAACGCGAAAAAAATTTATGTCTAGAAGACCAACGAGAAGAATCGCGGCTAGACCGATTAAACGAAGAAAAAAGATTGTGGCAAATACAAGCGATCCCTATGGATTTGGTTTTGATCCCTTTAAAGCGGGAATTATAGAACATATTCCTATTAAACCAGTCGAGAGAAAGGTAAAACAAGAGGACTTATTTGAATCTGATGGATTTAGATTTTATCTGGAGATTGTAATAACATCTCCCTTTAATGATCCTTTTAGTTCGCCCCCGCATGAATATTATGTTGAAGAAATCGCTACGAAAAATCGAGTCGCGCTACCGATAGCTCTTAAAATCGGAGAGATTGAAGGAGTGGATATTCCAGTTAGAATGTTTGACTGGATTCACGAGTACGATGAAAGCTTGGATTAATTTATGATCATAGAAAAACTATTGCCTATTACCCACGTTGGCTGGGATTACTTGAACAAAGCTAAGGATTTTATTTTTTATAGGGTTCATTTTACCAGAGAATTCGGCCCTTGGCACGATAAAGAATTCTGTGCTGAAATTCACTTTTTGCTATCCGAAGGGCGAATTGAAGAATACAACGCTCAAGGCGGTCTAATTAAGAAATGTAATATTGGCATTCATCCTATTGTAGAGCAACCGAAAGTAGTTAGTCCTCCGGTGATAATTGATAATCACGCTAATGCGATGGAGGGAATTTCCGAAAGCGAAATGCAAGCTCAAATGGGAGTATAAAGATTTTAGGCTAGGCTCGAAACTAATTTGTTTCTTTACGGAAAAAGAAGGCGATTTAGAACTAGAGCCTCTACCTATGGAAAGAGAGTGACAAAGATTATTGCCTTGGAAACAAGGATAGGAGTATTCTGGATCATATTCTTCATTATGAAGATACCAGATATGCCGAAAGTAAGCACAAATCACTCTGCGGCGTTGGCCGAAATGCGCGCCAGAACCTCGCGCGAAAAGTTAACTGATAATGAAGAAAATCCAAGATATAATTGATCTTTTCGATTTGTATGGAATATCAGAGGAAGAACTAGAACATTATGTTTATAAAATGTGCCGAACGGCGTTGCACGCTCTTCCTCCTAATGGGGTGGATTATATTTATAAGCGATCCGATCATATTTTGAGGTATTTGATTTACGACAGGATACGATATTTAAAATGAAACTAAAGTTATATATTCAAAAATATGGAAACGGAGTCGCGATTGGAATGCAAGGTCATAAGCCGGATATCGAAAGACAATGTAATTCTTACTTTAACCACAAAGTAACGAACTGCGATCCTATTTGGATGAGTGATAAATTCGCCTACATCATTACAACCGAAGATTTGTTGATGCGCGGATTGATATCTTGTGCTATGCTATCTTTACAAGGAACGAGGGCGGCGCTTCGAGTTATTCGGGGCGGCGAGCGAATCTCGCTACTTCCATTGTTGGCCGAACAAAAAGCCCTTAACCAACTTAAGAGAAATTTCACAAACGAAACGTTTCTAAACGAATTAGAACTATGCCACAATTAGAAGAATATCAAGCGACCTTGCAGGATTATTTGGGAACTCCCGAAGAGATTCAGCAACTTGATCTTCGCGCGGGTTCTCCTTACGTTCGTAATGGCAAATTTTACGGAGTCTATCGTGGGGGCGTTTGGGGTTATTGCGATCCAAAGGATGAGCTAGCGCCGTGGAAGTTCCTTGGCGGCGCTCCTCATTTGTTTCGCTTAGAGAAGACGAGTATTATCGTTTGGTATCGGTTTGTTTTCAAATCTTCCAATCGATATCTTTATCTGCCTAAGTTTGACGGGCATAAACTTACTTTTATTTTTGATGTCTAATGAATTGCCAAAATGGTATGGATCGTCTAGGGGAAAATGGTATTTCCCTTCAGAAACCGGCATGATTGTTCCTTTTGATTTTCCCGAAGGCTTAATGAAAGAAGACGAGTCGGGCGTAATTGATTGGTATCATTTTATATTCAATTGTACGAAGGAGGGAATTCTTTTGCCAATATACGGAGGGCGCAAATTAATTTGGAAGGGTTGGGATAATTAAATGAGGGATTTCGCTTTTACTATTAAAGACGATAAGGATCGTTTTAAGTTTTACGGGGTCGATGAACGGCGCGGTTCAACTCATGCTTGGTTCGAGTGGTATCCCGAAACAAACACTTATAATTATTTTGGAACTTATTGGACGCTTCGAAAAGCTGACGAAGTTAACGAAATACTTTGGACTCCTCTTCTTTTGTCCTCGGGGCGTTCGATACACATTCCTATGACCCCTTATTGTGAATTGAAGTGGTGGAAGCTTAGTCAACCTTAAATATTTATGGCAAATAGAAATAGTATGGCGATGGCACAAATTCATCGCAAACGAACAAAGGGCCAACGAGTTGATTCTCGCTTTGGTTCTAAAACAAACAAAAACAAACGCGCAAAAGACTATAATGCGGTCTTTCGTAAGTCTCAAAGTGGAGGCGGTTAAAATATTTTACAAAAATAGCTTGACGGGCCGCGAATCTAATGTTATCTTTGTTGTATGAAGAATACATCACAGTCAGTTCAATCGGGTAAGGGTCAGTCGTCTAAGCCGGGTCGGGGTCGTCCTTTGAAGTACAAGGTGTTCGCGACTCTCGGCATCGGCCAATTTCGTCTCTTCCCTATGAAGGTGCGAAATAACGTTGTCACGAGCGCTTACCTTTTTGCCAAGCGCCACGGTCTGACGTTCAAGGCTAATAACCTCGAAAAGACGGTTAAGATCACCCGCATGGCTTAATAAGCCAAATTGAATGGGATAGGGAGACAGAAAAACCTCCCTATCCTAATTTGTTATGGATCAAGATTTATATCAAGAATTGTTAGAGAAAACAAAGCGTGGGCTAGATTACGGCAAAATTAAGTCTCTTAAGATGTCTTTGCGGAATCCTTTGCCTAAAGGAGTTGAGGCGGTTCGTATTAACTATTATACTGAATATGATTCTCCTTATATGAGCGGCTCGGAATAAGAAAACAAACAATGAAAACAATCAAAGAATCGGCTATGGATTTGGCCGAGCATCTACATTTTATTAATTCGGCGACTACGTTCTCCGTTGGCGCGTCCGATAATTCGTTGCACGTTTATATTCACGCCGATGAAGGAACTCCCTTTTATTGTACTACTGTTTATGACAAGTATCCTGTTTTGACTCATTTTATCGGCGCGGTTAATCCTGTAAAAAGTTCTTGACTTTTATGTGAACTCGTACTATACTCGTAATTATGAAAGATTCTTGGAAACAGTCCACGGTAATTGAACCCGATCCCGGCTTTAAAGAGCTTTGTAACGATCCTTCACACAATCCGCCTAATATGATTGTGATTCCTCGCGGGCATCGTATGGTTCATACTTGTCCATCTTGCGGACAAAAATCGATTTTTTATCCTACTTGCGTAACACTTTAATTTTATGACTAGATCACAAAGTAGACAGCACTCTAAGAATGCGGGGCGTTATAAGATCGCATTCGAAACCACCGAAAAAAACAAGCGTCGTCGCGCAGCAACTCGTGAGCGCCGAATGAGGGTTCGCGCTAGCCTTCCTTCTCACGATACGCGCCATACGGCACGCAAGACGCGCCGAGCCGGAATTAAGAAAGCGTGAGTTGGGGTCTTTTTGTTCTTTTACTATTGGTCTGTGTAATGCACATTCGACCAAGATGATTTGCTAGTAGTTCGATATAAGTCTAACGTAGTTAGTCTTTACGGGATGGGTTTTGAATTCATCTTAACGAATATCGGCTGCAAAGTGAAACGAGGGGTGCGTCTCGTAGGCTACGTCAACGCGCACAATTTTTTATGGAAAATCATTTCTTTTGTTTAATTGACAAAATTATCTACAGTCATTCGCACGGAACTGACTTTCTCGATTTTTATACGAATCTGGAAATTCCTAACAATAAATTTAATGAACATTTCCATTTCATACTTCCGTTTCCGAAGTCGTCTGGAAGGGAATGGGTAAAAGAAAACTATCCTCATTTAGTTGATTTGATAGAGGAGAGGAAGAAAGACGAAGCGCGGACAGAATCATCCTTTTCCTATGATGCCCCCGCTTATGTCCCTTCTTGGCGTCGCGAAACGGCGGAGATTTCTCCCCCTCCTCCTCGTCGTAATAGAGGCGGAATTTCTGCGGAGGTAATTTTAGATGAGCTAAGTAATGATGTTCCTAGACCCGCTCCCGCGCCAGTACAAGCTAATCAGGTTGAGGCGCAAATAGATTTACAATCTATCGGTCGGGAAATACAGGCAATGGCTAATAATCTTCAATTCTCTGTTCCGCTACCTACTCAACCAATAGCGGAAGCGGCGGCAGAGGCGATACAGCCAGTCCGTCGAAGAATTGCCCGTCGCCCCCCTTCTTACTATAGTAATCACGCAGAAGATGGTCAAGATTGCGATTTTTAACTTGACACGATAAGGATTGTTTATTACAATTCTTTAGTGAACATTGTAGCTCGTCTATCCAGAATTAAGAAATGCCGTCTTGTTTCTTTAGTCTATCGTACTAAGAAAAGCGATGAACTGTCAGTTTACCTGATAGCGTTAGGCGTTGACCTTCGCAGAGCTTACGCTCGCGATGAAAAAGTAATCCGCCTAATAAAAACGCGCGGGCGCGTTCAAACCCAAGCCAAACAGGAAATCCTCGATTCCTTGCGCGAAAGTCTTCGATACGGCTTGGGCAATAACTCTCGTTATACTTGCCGGGGCGTCTATAAAACGCTTTTCAATGGCTGCAAAATTCATAGGCGCGACAAGACCATTCATTTTTATGGTTTTATAATTCGTAAAAAGATTCTTGAAGAGGGAAGCTATCCCCTTGTTCGCCATAGTGCTTTGACTCTCGCCAAAATGAAAATTCGTAAGCACATGAAAATTAATCGTTTTCGTCAATTTGAATTGAGTCATGTAAAAAAGATAGCTTTCGAAGGAAAAGTCTTGACTTTCTCTCAATTTTAGGGTATTATCGCTTTATGCTTAGCAATTTTAAATACATTGATAAGGTCGGGTGCGAGCTTGAAGGGGCTTTTTTAAATATTCCCGATCCCGATAACAAATTCCTCGACCACGTAAAAGGAGAAGGAATGTCAATTTCTCCCGAGGAAAGGGCTATTATCAACGAAAAGAAACTTGTTGTTGGTGAGCGAAATAGCGAACCCTATAAAGCCCTTCTTCCCTTGCGCAAATGGGTGCGAAAGTTCTGGCCGGAAGTTGTAAATAATTCCAACGGCTTTCACGTTCACGTTTCGTTTAAAGACCCTTCCGTTCGCTCAACAATCGTTGCGTCCGCCGACTTCCATCGAACCTTTATCGAAGAATGCAAGAAATTTGTTCTTTCGCCAAAGTATCGTTTTAGTAAGAGCGTAATTGATAGGGCGGCTCATAATATTTATGGTCATCATTATCATTCCACCGGAGACAGGCGTTCGGGCGTGACTCCTTTTGCGGATTATGATACCAGTGAATTTCGTATTTTCTCCGGCGATATGACAGCGAAGCAAGCAAACCTTTGTTTGACTTGGCTTGTATCGTTTATTGAGAATTACTTTGAGGAACATGAACAAGCAACTGTTTGTGATAAGGCGCGGGTTGTTTATCACTCCTTCTCGGGACAACAAATCTAATGCTTGACAAGCTCTAAATCTCGTGTCAAAATGAATTATGGACAGACCTTTTAAAGTTGGCGATTACGTTCGAATCATCGCGCCGCATTCTGCGATCCAGAAGCACTATAATAAATTGAAGTTTACCGAGAAGGGCAAGATGCTCCTTTCTAAAGACGAAATAGCGGCACAGATTGGTATCATCAAGAACAACGAGAGCGGCGAGCTAAGAATCGCGCCCATCATTCATGGCGTTTTGGCCGATTGGACTATCGGTTGTTATGATAATGAAATTACTTTGGTATGAGCAAATCTAGAAAAAGATACATTAATGCAATGGGCTGCGAAATGGAGGGTGGATTTCGTTATCCTCTAGGCTATCCTATTTACGGGGAAGGCGTTGATGTACCCGAAGGAGAGATGTGCATTAATGGCGAAGAACTAGAAGTTAGAGTCGGAGAGGTTCAATCCAAGCCGTTCTTTCGTAAAGATTTACTTAAGCATTGGGTAAAGAGATATTTCCCTGTTATAACTAACGATGATTGTGGATTTCACATTCACGTTTCCTTCAAACAGGATAATTGGCATGACGCTTTAGCTAACGAAAAGTTTAATAACGATTTTCTTCGCGATTTGAAGCGTTGGCTTAAGAATAAAAAGGTCAGTAAAGCCTTTCAAGCGCGTCTAGACGATGAAAACGATTATTGCCGACACGAATTTGAAGGTTTTGAGCGCGGCGCGGTGCATTGTCATTCGGAACACGGAACAATTGAATTTCGTATCTTTTCAATGGTAATTACTCCCAAGCTCGCGCAACAATGCGTCGATTGGACTTTTAATTACGTTGAACGTTACTTGCATAAACTACTGAAAAATGGAAACTCCTAAATATCGTTTTCGTTCGCGTATCCAAAGAACGAATTTGAGTTTTCGCGAACCAGAGGAAACAGTTTACGAGATTGATGAGAAGCGTGGTGTTTTGGGCGTGCATTATTGGAAGAGAATTTTTTACTCAGGACAACAAGCCAAGTCCTTACTTAGGTTTTATGAGTTGACCGAGCACGAGAAAGATAAAGAAATCGAAGAAGATAGCGTCGGTATCCCTTATACTCCTATAAAATAATGTCCCGGCGACACAGAAAAAGAATGGCGCGACAAATAAAGGAACAAGCTCGTTTGGCGGCGATGAAACCCAAAGAGGTTGAATTCATTCAATGCGTTCCGAAAGGGCCAAGAATTTTATTTGATAGTTCTAACAATCCCTAATATGCCTAAAAATCGTTTAAAGCCGTATATTTCTCGACATGAATACTCCTATGTTCTATATCGGGACATCGAAGAATTTCACGGAGAGGAATGGTATAAAAAATTCACCGCTCAGATGAGAGGATCGACCTGTCCTTGCGTTGACAAGGCGGACGCGGAAGAAAACGAACATGAGTTTGTGCCCGTTGAAGGATATCCGTGGATGAGCGCGGTTTATTCTTGGGATTACGAACGATTTGCGGACGCGATTGATTATAATAGACCCACCTATTTCGATTAAATTATATGGCTCGCAAACAAATCGATCCCGACAAGAAAGTCCCCTTCGTTTCAATGACGCTTTCCTCTTTATCTCCGAAGCGAATTGTAATGCCGCTTGACGAGTTAAGGTTGCGCCGAAAGATAAAGAATCTTCTACTTAGCGGTGAAAAGATTAAATTAGAGCGGGTGGATTTTTCTCCTAACGAATATGAAAATTTGGAAAGTCTGAGTTGATTATGGCAAATAAAAAGAAAATAACTAATTCGGATTTGGCTGAGCGCGTGTCCGAATTGCAAAAGGAAGAAAGTTATACGGTCAAAATTCCTGCTTATGTTATGGCTTACATTCAAAGAGGATGGAGCGCGGAACTAAAGAAATATAAAGCCGCCTTTTCTCCCGAAGTAGCAATTCAGGCAATCGTGCGCGTGGAAGCTAATCGAATTTTGCAAGAAGAATTAAAATTGGAAAATGTTTAATTATATTGCCATTTAAATCCCATCGCGCTTCTAAGAATATAAGCACCTTGAGCGTTTTTACATATATAGCCTTTGCAGACTTTAGTAATCGCGCTACATTGATTGAACTTTCCAAACGAATAAGCTGCTTCTTTAGCAGAGGGCCAGATTTTAATTATTTTCCCTGTTTTTTTATCAATTTGTTGGACAGCCTTAGCCCCAATACCTTTATGAAGTTCGGATAATTTTTTCCTTGTTGCTTTAGTATGATGTCTACCGAACATTGGATTATTTTTTCCTGAAAATCTTTGTCGATTTAAATTTCCTATTAATATTTTTGTCTCCTCGGTGTGTGCTTTACCATAAAAGGGATTTTTTATTCCTTTCATACTTTCGGACATTCTTTGGCGTTCTTTTTTAGAGGCTTTTCTTCCGGTCGTATCGTTTGAGAAAGTACATATATTATATCCTATTTTTTGATTAGTAGAATTTAATTTCTTGATCCATTCGGTTTCTATTTTCAATAATTTTTCATTCTCAATTTGATCAAAGCTTTCCAAAATGGAAACCTCAAAATTTTCCCAACCATATTTATAAATAGCATAAGATACTGGATGATTTTTTGTAGGAGTTTTTTCATAATGTCGATAGCAACGCATTCTTTCACGAATGCGAACCGACTTTCCAACATAAACTTTCCCATTAATTTTGTTAGTTAAAAGGTAGATTCCCGGTTTTGAAGTTATTTCGCTCATGTTAATGATTACACTCTTATTCTTGAATTAGAAGGATTTTTCTTGACTTAACACAGATTTTAGGTTACTATAAGAAGGATATGATTGGGAATAATGTCGATAAAATCGGAGTCGAATTAGAGGGCTATTGGAAGCATAATCCAAGCGGTTTTCGCATTCATGGCGATAGCAGTATAGAGCTAAGCTCTATTCGCGAGCGCCGTCTTAGGCGAGACAATACCAATCCTCATCCTCGCGGCACCGTTGGCGAAAAATCCAGTCCTGTTTTTGCAACTTTAAACGATCTTAAGGTTTGGCTATTTCGAGAATATCCTCATCGGCGCAATTTCTCTTGTGGGTTTCATATCAACATTTCACTGTCTAATCCCACTTTGTTGCAGGAGTGCAACGTTAGGTATATCCATGATGCAATGATTAAGGCTATTTTGCGTTATGGAAAGATCAAGCGTTTGGGCCGTGCCTTTAAACAACGGGCTACGCCAAGCGCAGAGTATTCTGATATTCGATACGATAGCCAAGATAAATATCGCGCTATTAATTGGTCTAAAACGTATAATGATACTCCTTATTTGGAATTTAGGATTTTTTCTCAATCGATGCCGAAAGAAAAGGCGATGAACGCCGTATGTTTTTTGTGCGAGCTTATGAATTTGGTTGCGGAGTTAGTTAAAGATGTTAATATGTCTCGGGAAGATAGATCAAAGAAGATAATGTTATTTGGTAAGAATTTGCGCTAATTAGAACGGAATCGTTATAAACTAAAAGTAGAGAAGGTGCAAATCCTTCATAGCGTATAGAATAAAGACTAAGACGACAAAGCTGGCGGGCCAAAAAGCTCTCATCTATGGGTGAGATGTCTTTCCGCTAAACAAATCGTCGGGCGGCGCAAGCTGCAAAGCGCATTCAGCGCGGAGCCGCAAGGCTTTCAATGATATTAATTATATGATGAATAAAATTAAAAGACAAATTGGATTTATTTTGGCGGATTTGGGTTTTCGTTCTTATCGCATGTATAGCTCTAAGTGGATTATTTATACCTTCTATGTGGCTCCTTTTGGGCTGTTTAAGCTTCCAGTATTCTTTTATCGAACTGAGTTTACCCCATATCAGTTTAATAAAATTATTGTATGAAGTCACGCCGCTTTGATATTGTACGCGGCGCGGTACATTTTTATGTTTTTCTTCTTTTTTGGCTTTGTTTAATCGCAATTATTGATTTGTTGTTTCATCGTTTAACGAGGGAGGGAGCGTTGGAATCGCTTGCGCTTCTCGTGCCCATGTTCCTTTCTGCGGTTGTTGTTGATGTAATTTTTTGGGAATATTATCGGATATATGCGGGTATTTCTTGTTATGCGGTTGAATTAAAAAGCGAATGTGAATTATTTGGTAATGAAAGAGATTCTAGGATTGGGAATAAACTAATTCGCATAATTGATAAATAATTCTTGACACGCCATAAATTCAATCATATCATTAATTTATGAAGACGGTTTCTTTTCAAGTTACAATGGACGAAGATACAGATCGCCCATATATTCTTGATGTCATTGCCGAATATCAAAAAGGGAGAGATGGATTCTATTTTGATCCGGCTTATGGAAATTATGTGGGCGGCGCGGATTCCGAATTTAATATCCTGTCTACCAAACGGCATGGCAAGGAAATTGAATCAGAGGGGCGAGTAGACGCCGAAATCGAAGATCAATTTTGGAAGATGCTTGAGGAAGGATTGATTTACGCATGAGGGCTAATAAAATTATTGATAGCGTCAGGAATAAACACAAAAGTCCCGAACTTCCTTTGACACTAAGCCAAATCATAATTAAAGGAAAACCCTTTCGTTGGGTTACTCTTGCGCATGATTTCTGTGGTGTGTCCGCTTATCCGCCCTTTTCCGCTGATCTTTATCGGGCCGAGGATGGATCGCAAATTTTAGATTTAGTAGGAGATTGGGAGTTCTACCTTACTCACGATGAAGATTTGCCAATTGATATAGCTATTCCTTATTACGTTGTCGGTAATAAATTAGTCGAGAGGCTTGTTCAGATGTTTAAGAATAACGAAATTGCCATTTTTATTGATTTGGTTAGGGATTATACTTTGAAGTTTAACGAACTTTCTAAAGGGGAAGCGGAAATCAAATGAAACACGGAAGACCTATGGACGGCGGCGCGATGTTTCTTTTTATTCTCTGTGTCATTCTTGGATTACTTTGTGGATATCTATTGGTTACGCGCCCGATTCCGCAATCAATCGATAGGGAAATAATTCAGTTTTAAATCTTGACTCGGAAGCAATCCTTTGTTATGATGATTAAAAGGAGGGGAAGTGGCACTTCATAAGCATGTAAAAACCGTAAAAACTCGTTTGTTAAAGCACAAGCCCGCGTTGATCATCTTCGCCGATTGGACTTTGCACAATGGATTGGACGAAATTCGCGACCTTGGCCGAGATGTATGGAAAGAGGGCTCCGTTGTGCTTTTTCACTCGTTAGCTGTTCCCTCTATTATTTTTGGTTTGGTAGTTGGTACGGAAATGTTTCATTGGCTTAAGAAGGATATTGAGGGGGAATTTCGAGACGATTGTAAACCCGTTGAAGAAGAAAAGCCCAAGTTTAAGAGAAAACCCGATTACGATATTTAATTTTATGTTTTATATTCAACGACTCGATAGAGTTTTTATTGGAATGCAGCGTATCCAAGACAAAATCGTTTATACCTCTTGCGATTACATTTGTAATGCCCATAAGTTTGATATAGGTGAAGCGTTTGCTTTTCTAACCAGAAAAGGCGTAAATGTTGATGATTTTGAGCTAATAGAAACTTGACAAAAGTTGAATCTTCAAATATAATACTTGCATGATTATTCTTAATACTCTTATTGTAATTCTTTGGTGGGCTTGCGGTGTGGCTTTTGTCCTCGCCGACCTACGGAACGATGGAATTTTAGAAGTTCGTGGCAATCATATATTTTTCGCTATGTTTTATGGTGCTGTGTATGGGGCTCTTTATCTATTCTGTCACGTTTTTTTGCGAAAGCCTATCATGGCTTTCATGGATAGGGTTTTTATCAAATATGAACAAGGAGTATAAAGTAACAAGCAAGGGATGGTTTTATTTTTGTCCGATTTATCTAGAACAAGGGTGGGCTGAAAATCTCGCGCCGACTATTATTCCAAGGTTCCAAGGAACTGATTGGCTTTTGAATCTGGCTACGGAGTTTCAACAAGCCATGAATTTAGTTTTAAGTGTTTTTAATCCAGATGCGGGCGGATTCCTTATTCTAGAAACCGAACGATTTGACAAACCTAAGATTATCACAATATCCATAGACGATGAAAGCAACGATATCTGAAGATAAACGAGTTTCTTTGATTCTAGAATCTCAATCGGAAGTGGATCAACTTTATGCCTTTTTCAATTCTCCTCGTATTACTCGCGTTCTTAAATTAGACAGTCGGGCATATCAAACATTAGAAACATATACCAAATTAGACCTTTATAATTATTTATCGAGGATTTTAATAGCATGAAATCGATACAAGAAATTACAATTAATCCGTTTAAGAGGGTGGCGCTTGTTTTTGAAAGCCCTGAAGAAGTTGATAAAATTTACGCGCTTCTCAATCACGAGAAAATGACGAAAGCGGTTGGCATGGACTTTTCTAAAGTAAAAGATGCCCTTGCTCCCTATGCGAATCCAACAGAAGCGGCGGCTTGGCACCAACGCTTAAACGTTTTGATAAAAAAATGATTGGCGCGAAACAAAAGATAGCGGGCTCCGACTCTCCTCTTGTCGCTTTGATTCTGGAAACGCCAGAAGAAATCGAACAAATAGGCGCGTTGATTAGCCGTAAGGTGATTGTCGAAGCTCTCGATTTAAGAAAGCACGTTCGTTGCAAGGGCGACAATGGGAAATATTTGCCATATCTTTTGTTAGAGCCCTTTTTGCCCAAAGCTGATCTTTTTAATAAAGTTCAAAATAGACTCGAACCTTTATTTCAATAATGTTCGCAACTCAAGATTCTAAAACTAAACTTGTTTCTTTGATTTTAGAAAGTCAATCGGAAGTAGACACGATGGGGATGTTTTTTAATAATCTAAGAATAGCTCAAACACTCGGATTGCGAACAAGTGATGGCGTTTGGCTTTACGGTAAATTATTTCATGCTTTTTGTACGGGGCGAGCTTATACTATAGCGGGGGATAGTCCAAGTTCAAGATTAAATAAACTTATTTACTAATTCTAATGAATCTAAAAACTAAATTGAAATTAGGAATATTAGCACAA
>Ga0302280_1001169_pt1 | contig 22216 bp, 22 predicted proteins | sample III_Fen_E1_1_FD_198771 | JGI IMG/M metagenome (GOLD analysis project Ga0302280, IMG submission 198771) | Peat permafrost microbial communities from Stordalen Mire near Abisko, Sweden - III_Fen_E1_1 | ecosystem: Environmental > Terrestrial > Soil > Wetlands > Permafrost | place: Sweden: Abisko... | reverse complement strand
TACAAGTGCCGATTTAAAAAAGAAAAAAGCTGTTGTACAAACCCCTGACAAGAAGAGTAAAGGCTCATCTGTTAAGGATTTGGAAAAGCTGAAGAAGAAAGGGAAATCCGCAGCAGGAGGAGGAAAAGTCAAAAAAAGTCAAAAAGAATTCTTCGATGATGAAGAGGAGGAAGAAGAAGAAAAAGGAAAGCATGAAGAAGCTGAAGATGAAGAAGAATCTGAAATCGAATTCATAGTAGAAGATCCAGTTATTGAAGACCTTCATAATTTGGACGATGAAGACGAAGAGGATGATTTTTACGCTGATGATGATTTTTAAGCGGAGCTCTAACTAGCAGATGTACGTTTTTTTTACTTTGCCGGAAGGTATATTACTCCTCCCGAGCTATCGCTTATAGCGCCGGTAACGCTATGAAGAGTATTTATTTTTTGTTCCATTTTTAACACTCCTAAAAAAGCGAAAACAAGGGCTTCTTTAAAATTAATAAGGCTTTTGGAAGGAATTATAATTTGATAGCCTGGTAGCATTTCCCTTATCCTTTCCACTAGAAACTTATTATTTGTCCCTCCTCCTGTTATTAACACCTTACCCTTTTTACTTCGAGTAAATATGGCGGTAGATATTTGGCAAGCAATGTGTTCTATTACAGTTGCAAGCTTATCTTCTGTAGAAACGGAATAAGAATCAATAAGAGGTAAGAAATGCTTTTCAAGCCATTCCCTTCCTAAAGATTTTGGATGACTTTTAGTATAGTACTCTAACATATTCAACTTGTGCAACAGGGCTTTACTTACCCTGCCCGATTTAGCCAGCAATCCATTTTTATCAAAACTTTTGCCTTTTACCGAGGCAAGGTAATTAAGCACAGTATTCACAGGACAAATATCAAAAGCAATTCTATTTCCTTTATTTTCGAACGAAATATTAGAAAAGCCTCCGAGGTTTAAGCAGAAATTGTATTCAGGAAATAATAATCTGTCACCAATAGGTACAAGCGGAGCACCTTGACCTTTTAAGGCAACATCCAATATTCTGAAGTCACATATTACTTTTAGTTTGCAAGTAGAAGCAAGCGAAGCTCCATTTCCTAGCTGAAAGGTATAGCCCTTTTCAGGTCGGTGAAAAATGGTATGCCCGTGGGAGGAAACCAAGTCAACATTTTTAAGCCTATTTTTTCTTATAAATTTTTTGACATTATCACCAAGCAATACCCCATATTCACTATGAGTTTGCAATAAATTTTCACTGGTTAAAAGATGTGATTCTTTTAGTCTGACATACCACGCTTTGCTATACTTTATTGTCTCTGAACAATTTAAGGTATATATCCATTTACCCTTATTTAACTTGAAAGTACAGTAAGCAATATCCAATCCATCAAGCGATGTGCCTGACATTAAACCAATTACGTCATAAACCTTCATTTGCTATTAAAAGTGAATTACTTTTTAGATTCGTCAAAGGCCCAGTAAATACCAAATCCCAAACCAACACAGGTAGTAAGACCATTAATATCTTTAGAAGGGTCGTAGTTAATATCCTCTGATATTCCGGTAGTTGCAGGATTAAAGTGGTATCCCAAAAGAAGAATTGAAATATCAATACCCACCCTAAGTTCATCATTCACCCTATATCCTGCAAGCATATCGGGTCTTGCAAAAAAAGACTGCTCCCTAAATCCACCCCTGGGGGCCGGAATAACAGCATTGCTATATATAATAAGAGAAGGTCCTGCGCTTAGGGAATAGCAAAATAAAAAATCATTTTGCATGTATGTGTAATAGCCAATCTTAACTCCGACATCATACAAGGTCATTTGCGTATTGTATACTGCATTTACGAATGCATTGCCTAATTGGGCATCTTCCAGTTCCAAACCCGCGAAGATGTGAGGCGCTATTACATAATTGCCGGATAAATGTAAATCATAAACTCCACTAAAGCTGGTGCGTAAAGCCTTGTTTGTAATGGGAATTATTTCTCCTGCTCCGGCCTCCACCGAACCCTTGTAAAAAATTTCTTCTGTTGGGGCCGGTGTAGGCATTAATGCATGGTCACGCATTATTATATTTCCCGTACTATCCTCCTGACAAGAGCAATGTAAGGAGATGAGTGTTCCAACTAATAACAAAAAGAAATGCTTTTTGATTTTAAACGATGTCCTCATTTACTAAGTAACGTCTAAAGGTTTTATTTATTTTGTTTAAACCCTTCCATAACTTCCGCACTTACCCCGGTAGTTGAATATCCTCCATCATGGTATAGGTTTTGCATAGTAACCATTTTTGTCAGGTCTGAAAAAAGAGTTATGCAATAATTGGCGCAATCTTCGGCACTGGCATTGCCTAAGGGAGAAATGGAGTCGGCATAACCGTAAAACTCGTCAAATCCTTTAATACCACTACCTGCTGTTGTTTTGGTAGGCGATTGGGACACCGAATTAATTCTGACTTTTTTTGCTTTTCCGTAGTGGTAACCAAAACTCCTCACTATAGATTCAAGCGTAGCTTTTGCATCGGCCATATCGCTGTAAAAAGGATAAGCCCGTTGCGCTGCAATATAGGAAAGGGCAAGAACGCTACCTCCCTCATTTATGGCATCCATTTTCTTGGCCACTGCAAGCATTTTATGAAGAGAAATAGCTGATACATCCAGACTTTTTATTAAAAAATCATAGTTAAGTGAATCATATGGAATGTTTTTACGAATGTTCGGCGACATTCCTATAGAATGAAGAACAAAATCAATCTTTCCGCCTAATACATCCATCGATTGTTGATACAGTGCAGTAATTTCATCTACATTGGTAGCATCGGCAGGGATAATTTGAGAGCCGGTTTCTTCACCTAATTTCTTAATTTCTCCCATCCGTAAAGCAATAGGTGCGTTGCTCAATACAAATGTAGCTCCTTCTGCATGGGCCTTTTGAGCAACCTTCCAGGCAATTGAATTGGCATCCAAAGCTCCGGTTATAATTCCTCTTTTCCCTTTCAGTAAATTATGTGTCATATTCAAATGCTTAAATTTTTCACAAATATAGCACAAAGGTGATATACGTTAACTTTTCCCTTCCAGCAATTCTGATGCAGTTTTTAATGCCGAGCTGCCCGGTTTACCATTGCTGATCATTCTGGCAATTTCTTCTATGCGTTCTCCGGGTGTCAGCCTTTTAATACGTGTCACCGTTTTATCTTTATCATTCTCCTTATAAACATGAAAATGAGCGTCGCCCCGGCTGGCAATCTGCGGCAAATGGGTAATCATAATTACCTGCATAGATTTGCTGATTTGCAACACAAGCTCCGCCACCTGTCCTGCCACCTTACCCGATACACCCGAATCAATTTCATCAAAAATAATAGCGGGCAATTCGGTATATTTTGCAATCAAGGACTTAATAACAAGCATCACTCTTGAAAGTTCTCCTCCCGATGCAACTTTTTCCACTTCTCTCAATTCTTTTCCTTTATTGGCAGAAAAAAGAAATTTAACCATATCGGTTCCGTAGTTGCCAAAATTCTCCATGGTTTCTCTTTCAATCTTAAATTGAGCATCAGGCATTCCTAGCATAGTAAGGTTCTTCTGTATTTCCTTTTGAAGGACAGGAATAACCTTTTCCCTGCCGGCACTTATTTTTGCAGCCAAGCTACTTAGTTTCTTTTGGATCGTATTTTTTTCTCCGTTTAGCTTTACTATAGAATCCTCCAAAGAGGAAATACTACTCAACCGATTAGTAATATCATCCTGCACCTTTATAAGTTCGGCTACCGTATTTACTCTATGCTTATGAGATAGGTGATAGATATTTTCCAGTCTTTCGGTCAATTTAGAAACCTTTGTCGGATCATAACTTATCTTCTCTTCCAAAAACTCAACTTCGGTGCCTATATCTTTTAATTCAATAACAGTGGCATTCAATCTTTCAAGCAGTTCGGTCAATTTGGGATTATATACAGCAATGGCGGAAAGTTTGCTTTTCACATCAGCAAGAAGCACTAAAACATTTGTGTCGCCCGATTTAAGAATCTTTGCAGACACAACAAGTGCTTCCTTTATTTGTTCGGAATGCGTAAGGAATTCTAATTCTTCTTCTATCTTTTTCTCCTCGCCTTCAACTAAATTAGCATCCAGCATTTCCTTTAACTGAAACTCCAGGTAATCCTTCTCTTTAGCTGCTTCATTTTCTTTGCCTACTAATTCTTCTAATTCTTTAACTATATGTTTATACCTTGAAAATAGTAGCCGGTATTCGGTTATGATAGTTTTATGGGACGCATATGCATCTAAAACTGACAATTGAAATTCACTTTCATTCAATAATAAGTTCTCATGCTGGGAATGAATATCAATCAACCTTGCCGTTACACCTTTTAACTGACTTAGGTTTACCGGAGTATCATTAATAAAGGCACGGGATTTCCCTTCCGGTGAAACTTCACGACGTATGGTTATTTCATGATCGTAATCAAGATCATTTTGCGAAAAGAAGTTTTTTATCTCTTCGGAATCACTGACAAAAACCCCCTCTACAATGCATTTTTTCGATTTGTCATTCACCAGGTCTCCCTCCGCCCTTTGGCCTAATAAAAGCGATAAAGCACCCAGCAATATTGATTTACCGGCTCCCGTTTCACCGGTAATAATGGATAAGTTAGAAGGGAAATCAACCTCCACCGAATCAAAGAGGGCGTAATTTTGTATGTTCAGTTTCTTTAACATGGAAAAGCAAAGATGGGAAAAATGAAGGACTTTTAAATACTATTTATAATCTCACTATATTGCAGTCATTAATTTTGAAGTGTGACGAAGTCTTTTTTACTGAATTTTCTGGTAATAGCAATCCTGATCTCAGGGTTGTATATGGTAATAACAAAAGGGGATTTGCTTCCTGTTAAACCCATACTAAATCAGTCCCAAACAGTGTTAGCTGCAAAAGATATTTCGAAGGTGGCTGTCCCAATTACGGGTATGTCACAGGCAGTTGGACAGTTTGAAGAGAATGCAAAACACCCTTTAAGTCTATTGTTGCTACAAATTCTTGTAATCATTATAGCATCCAGAATATTTAGTTTGATCCTTATGTTGATTGGACAACCCAGTGTAATTGGGGAAATATTGGCCGGAATATTTTTAGGTCCGTCGGTAATGGGTTTATTATTCCCTGATTTTTTTCATTTTATTTTTCCTGCCAATTCTTTAGGCACTTTGCAGTTTTTAAGCCAGATAGGCCTGGCATTTTTTATGTTTATTATCGGCATGGACCTTGACCTTAGCGATATAAGAGGCAAAGCCCGTTCCGCCCTATTTGTAATAAATGCAAGCATAGCTGTACCATTTCTAATGGGGGTACTATTGGCGTATTATCTATATGCCACTTATGCACCTGCAGGAGTAGGCTTTCTTGCATTTGGCCTTTTCATTGGTATCTCTTTAAGCATTACGGCATTCCCCGTACTTGCAAGAATTTTACAAGAACGAGGCATGACAAAAACTCCGGTTGGGTTACTTGCTATTATATGTGCCGCCAGCAATGACGTAATTGGATGGTGCATTCTCGCAGCAGTAATTGCCATTGCTAAAGCAGGCGCCATTGCCAGTTCTTTATTTACTATCATCCTTGCAGTAGTGTTTGTTTCTGTAATGCTGCTCGTTGTAAAGCCATTGTTGGTAAAAGTCTTCCACAAACAACTTAGTAAAGAAGACCCCGGAAAACTTACGGTGGCATTTTCATTTCTCACTTTGCTTTGTTCTGCTTATATTGCTGAGTTAATAGGCATCCATGCACTATTTGGTTCTTTTCTTGCCGGGGTAATAATGCCCCAAAATATTAACTTCAAACAAAAAATCACAGAAAAGCTGGAAGATGTGAGCGTGCTGGTATTGCTTCCTATATTTTTTGCCTTCACCGGATTACGTACACAAATCGGACTACTGAACGATGGCCAGGCCTGGACTACTTTCGGATACGTTTTACTTATTGCCGTTGGCGGTAAATTCGGGGGCAGCGCACTCGCAGCGAAAATCACCGGGCAAAGCTGGAAAAACTCACTTATGCTTGGCAGCCTCATGAATACAAGGGGATTGATGGAGCTTATTGTATTAAATATTGGGTACGACCTGGGAATTTTATCTCCACAAATTTTTGCTATGATGGTACTAATGGCACTTACCACTACCTTTATGACAGGCCCCAGCCTTAACCTAATTAATTGGATCAGCAGTAAAAGAGAACTTTCAAGAACCAAAGCATAGCTAATCAAGTGAATTTATGAAAGAGAAAAACCGTTGTCAATGGTGCCTCAAGGACGCCCTGTATATGGAGTATCATGATAAAGAATGGGGCACCCCATTGCATGACGACCAAAAACTTTTTGAATTCCTGGTACTGGAAAGCTTTCAGGCAGGATTAAGCTGGTATATTGTGCTTAAAAAGAGAGATAACTTCCGAAAGGCTTTTGCCAATTTTGATGCGAAAAAAGTAGCCAAGTTTGATAAGAAAAAATTTGACCAGCTTATGCAGGATACAGGCATAGTGCGAAACCGGATGAAAATAGAAGCCGCCATAAATAACGCCAAATGCTTTTTGCAAATCCAAAAGGAATTTGGTTCGTTTGATAAATATGTTTGGGGTTTTACAGGCGGAAAAACGATTACTAATGAACGATCCTCATTGAAAGACGTTCCTGCAAAGACGCCTGAAAGTGATGCTATGAGCAAAGATATGGGAAAGCGTGGATTCAAATTCCGAGGCTCGACCATATGTTATGCCTTTATGCAGGCTGTCGGTATAGTAGATGATCATGTAGACGATTGTTGGAAGAAAAACAAAAAGGCTAAATAATAGTCGGCACACTTCATTTACTTATTTTTCGTAACTTTGTTACCTAAAACTATTTTATGTACGGAATACTTACAGTCATTCATTCGTTCCTTCGTTGGGCAGTACTTTTGTTGCTTCTTGCAACTATTATTAAGTCGCTTAATGGATTAATTACCAAGCGCAACTTTTCCAATTCAGATAATAAAATAAGTCTTTTCATGATGATCTCCGCACACACCCAACTTCTTGTAGGAATCATACTTTATTTTGTAAGTCCTTATGTTCAGTTTGGAAATATGAATGATAAAGAAATCCGTTTTTTCACCATGGAGCATTCTACCATGATGATTATTGCTATTATATTTATGACTCTTGCGCGCATACTAAGCAAGAAAGCTCCTACAGATACAGGAAAATTCAGGAAGCTCTTTATTTTTAGCCTTATCGCACTGCTTATAATATTCATGGCTATTCCGTGGCCGTTCTCCCCTATTTCCCGCCCATGGTTTTAAATCAGTCGTCAGTACTTATTAAATGATTGAACGTATTCCGAAAAAGGAGCAAGCCATTCTTGTCGGCATTTGCCATAAAGAACAAAAGAAAGAGCAAATGCTGGAATACCTGGAAGAGTTAAAGCTTTTAACCTATTCTTCCGGAGCAACACCTGTTAAAGTATTTACACAAAACATCCATACGTATGATCCTGCTACACTTATTGGCAAAGGGAAAGTGTCTGAAATAAGAACATACGTTGAGGAACATCCGGAAATAGATATGGTTATTTTTGACGAGGAATTAAGTCCATCGCAACAACGTAACCTTGAAAAAGAAACCAAGCGAAAAATAATGGACCGAACCGGACTTATACTGGATATTTTTGCAGGAAGGGCACAAACAGCATATGCTAAAACACAGGTTGAACTGGCACAATATGAATACCTGCTTCCGCGCCTTGCCGGTATGTGGACTCACCTGGAAAAACAACAAGGCGGTATAGGGATGAGAGGACCCGGTGAAAGTGAAATTGAAACCGATCGCAGAAGAGCAAGAAAGCGCATTGCCCTTTTAAAAGACAGGTTGGTGGAAGTAGATAAACAAATGAGTTCTCAGCGAAAAAACAGAGGGCAATTTATACGCGTTTCCCTTGTGGGTTATACCAATGCCGGCAAATCGACCATTATGAACCTGATCAGCAAATCGGATGTTTATGCGGAAGATACTTTGTTTGCAACGCTGGATACTACCGTTAGAAAAATAACTTTTGGAACAACACCTTTTCTTCTTTCCGATACGGTAGGTTTCATCCGAAAACTTCCTACCTTTTTGGTCGAGGCCTTTAAATCAACCCTTGACGAGGTGAGGGAAGCTGACATTTTAATGCATGTAGTTGATGTTTCACATCCTTCTTTTGAAGACCATATTAATGCTGTTAATGAAACTCTGATAGAATTAAAAGCAATAGACAAACCTATTATCCTTGTATTTAATAAAACCGATTTATATCGTATAGCTGATGACGATGGTTATTTGCATGCCGTTTCATTAGAAGACATGAAAAAATCATGGATCGCTAAACTACATCCGCATTGTGTTTTCGTTTCTGCAATAGGCAGAACCAATATTGATGAACTGCGAGAAGTAATGCTCAAATTGATCCGGGAAGAGTACGTAAAAAGATACCCTTACGCCACCTTCTGATAAACAATTATATTTGAAACATGAAAATAGATTCGAAAACGGTAGATAAATTGGCAGACCTTGCCAAACTGGAGTTTGATGAAGAAGGTAAAAAAGAAATTATCAAAGACCTGAACCGTATCGTAGAGTTTGTTGAAAAACTCAGCGAGATTGATACCTCCAATGTGGAGCCGCTTATTTATATGAGTGAAGACACGAACATACTGCGGGATGATGTAGTTATACAAACCATTACTCAGCAGGAAGCGCTGAAGAATGTTCCTGTTAAAGATTCAGACTATATTAAGGTGCCGAAGGTTATTGATAAAAACAATCCGGCTTCTTAAAAAGTATATTTAAAATGAGCCACTACGATTGGTCAAAGTTCTCCCTAAAAGTTGATATAAGAGCTACTCCCATTGCGACTTATAATGCATGGACCACACAAGCTAATTTAGAAAGCTGGTTTCTGCGGAAAGCAATTTTTACTACCCCGGATGGGAAAACAAGAAATGAAAGTACTGCTGTTCAACCCGGTGATACCTATTTGTGGAAGTGGCACGGCTATGATGACAAAACACAGGAAAAAGGGAAGGTCCTTGACATGAATGGCAAAGACTTATTTAAATTCACTTTTGCGGGAGATTGCGAGGTAACGGTTACTTGCAAATTATATGAAGGACGAACCATAATGGAACTTATACAAGAAAAAATACCTACCGATGAAATATCAAAGGTGCGGCTGCATTTAGGATGTAATAATGGCTGGACTTTCTATTTGACAAACCTCAAATCTATAATGGAAGGGGGGCTTGATTTAAGAAACAAGAATGTACATATTAAGCACGTAGTTACTTCATAAACATTGCCTGAAGAAGAAAGCACATCAAAAAAAGAACCTGAATTATTTCAGGATGGGGAATACTACCTAACGGAAGAAGGGTATAGGGTTTTCACAGAAAAATTCCATTTAAAACGGGGGTATTGCTGCCAGAATGGTTGCCGGCATTGCCCTTATGGATTCAATGATAAAAAGAGTCGGAGCCCGACCGGCAAATAGTAAAACAAGAAAAAAACAGGTCTTATTATTTGCTTTTTCTTGTCATTGAAAATACTTCCTTTAGAATGGCTTTTTCAGTATTATCAAACTTCTTATGCCTTCTTTCAAAAACCCGTTGGGCAGTTTCAAAAGCTTTATCCAATTTATAGGTTGTAAATCCTGCTGCACCACCCCAGCTGAATGAAGGAATAAATTTAGGCGGAAAATCCCCACCGAAGATATTAGCACAAACCCCAACAACAGTTCCGGTATTAAACATAGTATTAATACCGCATTTTGAATGATCGCCCATTATCAGTCCGCAAAATGTAAGTCCTGTAGATATCATTTTACGGGTAGAATGGTCGTACAATTCTACTAAGGAATAATTATTTTTCAGGTTCGAGGTATTAGTATCAGCACCCAGGTTGCACCATTCCCCTATTACCGAATTACCAAGGAATCCATCATGACCTTTATTCGAATATCCAAAAATTACGGAATTACTTACTTCCCCTCCCACTTTACTATGCGGCCCAACAGTTGTTGGACCATATATTTTCGCACCAGCCTTAATGGTTGACCCTTCGCACAATGCAAACGGCCCCCTGATTATAGAACCTTCCATTATCTCCGTATCCTTCCCAATATATATAGGTCCGGTTGTAGAATTGAAGACTACGCACTCCAGCTTAGCTCCTTTTTCAACAAAAAGCTTGTTCCCTATGAGCGTATTTGTTTTAGAAACCTTCAAAGACTTTCTGCCTTTTGTAAGCAAACTAAAATCCCTTTCCAGGGCTTCCCCATTTAATGAAAAAATATCCCACAAATGATTTATTATCAAAACTGGCGCTCCTTTCCATTCTTTGCCTTCTGCTTTTTGGTCGGAATTTAGAAGTATTTTGGTCCCGGTATTAATAGCAATAAGCGTATTATGGCTTCTTATTTTTTCATTTCTTTTTAAAGATTTAATAGCCTTGAATAATTCTGCTGTAGGCAGGATACTTGCATTAATCCATATATTATCCTCCTTCTGCGAAACATATAGCGGATATTTTTCCGCCAGATATTTCTCGCTACTAACCGAAATTTTTTGCCCGGAAATTTTTTGCCATTTTTCCCTTATTGTAAGTATACCAATTCTGATTTCAGAAACGGGACGGGTAAAAGTAAAAGGCAAAAGATTTTGCCTTGTTTTCAGTTCATCAAAAAGAATATAATTCATTGAGCTATTAATATAAAGGCAAAAGTAGGGATAATTGACAGAACTAACCTATTCCAATTATTTAAAATTCTTACTATAATCTCAATTTATGCAATAATAAAGCCGCCAATCAGTTATCTTTGCACATCCATTCCATTTAATGAAACTTAAACCGGCATCTCTTATAATCATCATTTCATTATACGCATTGTACGGCCAAAGCCAAAATGCACCTCTTGGACAATGGACAGATTATCTTTCTTATCAAAATGGGTTCACGGTATCTCAGGGAGGAGGAAATATGTATTGTTGCTGTTCGTCAGGTGTATTTTCGTATAATTTATCCGACCATTCCCTGCAACGTTATAATAAAGTAACCGGACTTTCCGATATAGGGTGTACGGTTGCCCGCTTTAACCCATATAATAATACCCTTGTTATAGGATATACTGACGGGAATATAGATTTAATGACAAACAATCAGGTTGTTAATATCCCCGATTTGAAAAACAGTGCAGCCTTAGGCAGTAAAACAATTAATAACATTTATTTCAAAAACAACCTTGCCTATGTCTCCTGCGGACAGGGCTTAATGGTAATAGACATGAACCAGGATATTATCCTGGAAGTATGTAACATAGGCCCATTTGGAAGCGCGCTCAATATATATTCCACCACTATTTTTAATGACACTATTTTTTCAGCTACAGACCAGGGTATTTATAAAACATCAAAAAATGACCCTGACATACAAAATTATCAGGATTGGCAAGTTGTATCACACCCTCTGCCCATGGGTGTTTATAACGGAATTGTAAGCTGTGGCAATAAGATGTTTGCCAGTTATTCAAAACGGCTAACGTATCCTGCCGGCTCCTTTTTCCTTGCGGATACTTTATTTATTTACCAATCAGGTAAATGGACACATGACCCGGGAATACATGATAATATAAATTCATTAGATAGTTCAACTGTAAATAATACACCTTATCTTACTTATGTCGGATATCTTGATGAAAAAATTGTAGATACATCCGGTGGAATTATTCGACACGTTAACAATTATAGCTTCAATAGCGCTGCTGCCAACCCCAACGATGCTATACTGGATAATAATATGAATGTTTGGATTGCAGATGCTAAGTACGGGCTTGTTGAATTCTATCCTGAATTTGGTACCGCGGCCAGCTATATACCAAGCGGACCTTTTTCTAATTCCATCTTTGCCATAGCAGCACAAGGACCTACTGTTTATGTTGCGCCGGGAGGATATATTCAAAGCGATGAAGAACCCTTGAGTATTGGTGACATAGGTATTTCAGAATATTCCAATACCTCCTGGTATCAAATGATAGATAACCCGCCCCCCCCTCGCCAGGATAGTTTACTGGACTTATGTTGCCTTGCCATTGACCCTCAAAACCCACTTCATGCTTTTGCCGGCAGCTACGGGCATGGTATAGTAGAATATAATAATTCCGCTATTTCAAACGCTTATGATCCAACCAATACAAACAATGCCCTATCCAGCATTTCTGCCTATTATTCTGTTCGTATTGGTGGCGTTGCATTTGATACCGGGGGCAACTTATGGGCGGCAAACTCAAATGTAAATGCATGCCTGGTTGTAAAAGAAAAAAGTACCGGAACATGGCAATCCTTCAACTTCAGCGGTATCCCAAATTTTCCGGGAGCATCGAATACTACAAACCTTTTAGTTACCAAAACCGGGGCTAAATGGATAGTTTTTCCGGGCGAGGGCATTTTAGCATACCAAGATAATGGAACCTTTTCTGCGCCAAGTAGCTCCAATTCTGTATTTATTAATACTAACGTTAATAACGGCGCTTTACCCAGCCTTGGTATATACTGCCTGGCAGAAGACCAAAATGGAGCCATATGGGTTGGAACTTCCGCACAAGTTGTAGTATTTTATTCACCGGATCAGGTTTTCAATGGTCCGGGAGGCTGGGATGCTCAAAATGTATATGTACAACAAACCGGATATACACAATATCTTATGCAGGGACAATATACCACCTGCATTGCTATTGATGGAGCGAACCGTAAATGGATAGGAACATTGGGAGGCGGTGTTTTTCTTATGTCGGCTGATGGGACTCAACAAATACTTAATTTCACTTCCGCTAACAGCCCTTTGCTTTCTAATAATATCCTTTCTATTGCCATTGATCAATCAAACGGAGAAGTATTTTTTGGAACAGATCAGGGATTGGTATCTTATCGCGGAACAGCAACTGAAGGCAATTCTGCCTTTAGTAATGTTTATGCATACCCCGACCCTGTTCCTCATGGATATACAGGACCAATAGCCATTAAAAACCTGGTTGCCAATTCCGATATAAAAATAGCTACTGTTAATGGGGAATTAGTCTATCACACGGTCGCTTTGGGAGGGCAAGCAGTCTGGTATGGCACCAACTTCAATGGAAATAGGGTGCAAACAGGGGTTTATCTGATTTTTTGCACCAGCCCCGATGGTACCCAATCTCTGGTTACCAAATTACTTCTTGTTAACTGAGGTCGCATGTTTCATTCCTCCGAGGCAATTGTTTTGCAGCTTATTCCACACAAGGATCACAATGCAATTGTCAAACTTTTCAGCCGTAAATCGGGCTTAACATCGTGCTGGATTAGTTCACTTCATAGCAAATCTTCCGGCATACGCATTGCCGGCTTACAGCCCCTCACTATTATTAATGCGGTAATTGACCAGCGGGAAACAAAACAATTATCCACCCTGAAGGAAATGCAAATTTCCTTTTTCCCTTCAGGTATAAGCCTTACATCGGGTGGGATTGAAAAAAGCTCCATCGCTATTTTTATTGCTGAATTGCTTACTCATACTATTAAAGAAACCGCCACCGATGAATCACTCTATGATTTTTTGCGCGAATCAATAGTCCTGCTTAGCGACACAGATAAAAAATGCGCCAATTTTCATATTGTCTTTATGTTGAACCTGTCCAACCATCTTGGTTTGCTGCCGAATAACAGCTTTTCGCCGCAAACGCCTTATCTGAACCTGGAAGAAGGTACTTACCAGGCCAAGGCACCTTTGCATACAGCCTTTCTATATCCTAATGAAAGTGAACTTATTAGCAAGTTATCGGCCTTGGCTATATCCTCCTTTGCAAATGCCAAAATACCATCTGCATTACGTAAAAATATTTTGCATGGGCTGCTAAAATATTTTGAAATCCACACCGGAATGGCTCCACTTAAATCGCATTTGGTATTAGAAGAGGTTTTTTAAATACTACTAATAACTTTTCATAAATCTTATTAAGATTTACTTCTGCAGACTATTTACCGTTGCGTAATTTTGCACTATGCATCAGTTAGAGCGAAACAAAACCATTCTGAGCAAATATATACCTGACAATGCTGTTTCAGCTATTGCTGAATGGGTATATACATATGACTTCAAGTTGAAGATAAAACGTTCCCGTTCTACAAAATATGGAGATTATCGTCCTCCGGTTAAAGGCATGAACCATCAAATCACCATCAACCACGACTTGAATAAATATGCATTTTTAAATACATTAATTCACGAAATAGCACACCTGAGCGCCTGGAAAAAATATGGCGACCGCATACAATCGCATGGAAAAGAATGGAAGCAGGAATACAGATTGCTGTTACAGCCCTTTTTGCATGAAGGGGTTTTTCCGGCAGATGTAATCATAGCATTAAAAGAATATTTACATAACCCTTCTGCCACTGTATGTTCCGATAAAAAACTATTTAAAACACTCCGTAAATACGACAAGAACAGCGATAACCTCATTTTTTTAGATGAACTACCCGCCCAAACTGAGTTTATTGCTGAAGATAATCACACATATCTTAAAGTTAAAAAAATACGTACAAGGTATTTATGTACCCGTATTTCAACAAGGCATGAATACCTTTTTCACGGTACGGCACAAGTAAAAGCCGTTTTAAAGCAATCTTAAAAAGATTATTGTTGAGGCTGTTGTTGTCCGCCGCCTTGCTGGCCACCGCCTTGTTGCTGTTGTGGTGCAGAAGGAACATTTGTTTGGTCGGCTTGTTGCTTGGATACAGATGAACTGTTATTTGCAACCGCAGTACCACTATCTACCCATGAACTGGCTAAAGAAAGAACAATAATGGCAATGGCAAAAGCCCAGGTAGCTTTTTCAAGAAAATCGGTAGTTCTGCGAACGCCTAATATTTGGTTTGAGGAACCAAAAGAAGAGGTTAAGCCTCCACCTTTAGAATCCTGCACAAGCACTACTAATATTAATAATATGCAAGCTGCAATTATGAGTATGTTTAATATAATTTCTCCCATTTTTAATAATTTATTTAGTTCCGGGTTTTGTGTTTTGCCGTATTAAAGCCTTTATTTCTTCAATGCGGGGCGCAAATATATTCTTTTTTTCCGGAAACTGAAGCAAAAGTGTTTCATAAGCCTTCAAAGCCCTGTGTAAATTACCCTGAGTAATGTATATTTTTGCTAAAGTTTCACTTACAATAGCATCATCCTCCGTAATACTCATTTTAGCCGCTTTTACAGGGGAGAAGAATTCTGCTTTGGGGCGTGAAATAGAAGGTACCTTCTTTAAAAACAGATCAATTATACTAGATGTTTCCTTTTGGGATACCTGTTTTAATTCCTGCTTCTTCTCTATACTTATTTCGGGAATCACTTTTAGCCATGAATGAAAGCTATATTTAAGATTATTATCCGTTATTGGCTCAACTGATGTAGTATTTAAAACATCGGTTACTATCTTTTCTTTTTCTTCCAAAGCAGCATTGGCTTTAGGTTGAGCAATGGGCTCTATCACAACCTCTTTAGGGAGTTCCGTTTTCTTTTCTTCCTCTTTTTTTCCGTATAGTGATTTCTTTTTCTCAATAGCTGGAGCTGTATAGGGCTTTTTAACTTCTGTTTTTTCAGCCTTAACCTCTTTTTTTGAAGTAATCTGAACAGGCTTTCTTTCTGATGTTCTAACCGGTAGTTCTGCCTCCAACTCATTTTTCACAAACACCTCTGTATGAATACTTTCCTGTATAGATGAAATAGGAGTCACCTCTATTTTTTCAGTAGTAGTTGAACTATACACAAAGTTATACTTCACTTCTCCTTTCCTTTCAACCTTTATGGTTTCCTCACCTAAATTCTTTGAGATTTCGTTTCGCTCAATTTTATCTGCAGGCTTCTTAAACAAGTGATACATGGCCTTTCTGTCGGGTGCATAAACCGATGCCAGCTTAATTCGGCCGGAGGCTTCTGGTTCATGGGTATCATACATTTGCTTGGCAAAAAGCACCTGTGCAAGTTGAAAGTACGGAAAAGTGTGCAAAATATCACCCAAGGCTGCTTTGTATTCAGCTCCGGCAGGCATATTCCCGCTTGCAAACAATCCTTTTAACTCTGCTTTTTCCAAAACTTTCGCTTTGTTTGTTTTGTTTTTTTATACTTTTGTCCGCCCCAAGCGGATTTAAAGCCATTTCTGATGCAAAGATATACCTTCTCTAAAATTAAAACCTTACTTGTTATATTTTGCCTATCAATATATATGGGCAAAATACACGCGCAGATTACTGCGAAGTCCGATTTCACAACCGTTACTTCAGCTGATATTAAGGTTGGTGCAGAACATACGGAACAATACCTCTCTTTATTGCAAGGTAAAAAAGTAGCGGTAGTGGCAAATCAAACATCCCTTGTTAAAAAGAAACTTTTAGTGGATACCTTATTGAGCCTGGGGGTAAAGGTGGTGAAAATATTTGCTCCGGAACATGGATACTACAGTGACGAAGATGCCGGCGCATCCGTTAAAAACGCAAAAATTCCTAAGTCATCCGTCAATATTGTTTCTCTTTACGGTAAACACAACAAACCAACCGTTGCTGATTTGAGTGATGTGGATGTGGTTATTTATGATATTCAAGATGTAGGAGTTCGATTCTTTACCTATATATCTACGCTGCACCTGGTAATGGAAGCCTGTGCTGAAAACAATAAGCCTCTCATTGTGCTGGACCGCCCTGACCCAAACGGATATTATATAGACGGACCTGTGCTCGATTCCGCTTGCAGATCTTTTTCTGGCATTGACCCTGTGCCTATTGTATATGGTATGACTCCGGCAGAATATGCAAAAATGCTTAATGGAGAACAATGGCTTGGTAAAGGCAAGCAGTGCAACCTGACTTGTATTCCGGTGACGGGATATACGCATAAAAATTTTTACGAACTACCGGTAAAGCCCTCCCCCAACCTGCCAACCATGTCCTCCGTATTTTTATATCCCAGCCTGGCTTTATTTGAAGGAACAGTAATAAGCGTGGGTAGAGGTACCGATTCACCTTTTGAAGTTATTGGCAATCCTTTACTTAAACCGACCAACTTTAGCTTTACGCCCCAAAGCATGCCCGGAGCCCAGACTCCCCTCTATCAAGGGCAAAAATGCAATGGTTACGACCTGAGTAATTTTGGAACTATTATGGTTAAAAACTACCAGAAAATTTACATCTTTTGGTTAAAAGGCATGTATAAAGATTATCCTGATAAAGCCAATTTTTTCAACTCTTATTTTAGAAACCTGGCAGGTACAGATGTTTTGCAAAAGCAAATAGAGCAAGGTATGCCGGAAGAGGAGATACGTAAGTCCTGGGAGCCGGGAATAAGTGCTTTTTTAAAGATCCGGAAAAAGTACCTTCTTTACCCGGATTTTAAATAAAAAGTGAAATTTCGCTTAATTTCACGAATTCAGAAATAAACTGATTTTTACGTTAGGCATTATCGGAATGTGCCTTTTTAAGCATATTTTCGATTAATAAATCCATTAAAGTGCTTTTTGCGTAAATATTTTTGTAGATTTACATAAATAATAACCAATAAAATTTAACCATTATGAAAAAATTAATCCTAATTGTTGCTTGCCTTGGATTTATGGCAACAACCATGTTCGCCCAAAATGGCTCAGCCGGAATTTCATCTGCACCTGCAGCCACTGCCACTTCAAAAACTGCTGCCAATTCACCTAAGTACATTTGCCCTAAATGCAAAGCTGTAAGCGACAAGCCCGGCACATGCTCCAAATGCAATGCAAAATTGGTGAAAGAAGGTACTTACTATTGTCCCGGCTGCGGAGCTACCAGCGCTAAAGCAGGTAAATGCACCAAGTGCAACATGGATATGGTTAAAATGACCGCATCTACAAAATAAAAAGCGGCTGTTTTTTAAATTTGAAAGTCCCGTTTTGCCTATGGTAAAACGGGATTTTCTTTTTTGTATATTTCTGCAATGTTATATACCTCTTAACAATTGACTCTATGCCATACAGATAAATGTAATTTGTATCTTTGAATTTTAATACGTGCCTATGAAGTTTCTGAAATGGATTGGCTATATTATATTGACTATAATAATAGCCGTTAACGCAATTATTTTAATTACAGGTAGATTTTACATCTATAAAGCCATTGCTAACACCTATTTAAAGGGAAGATCGGGACCAAGTATTGATGAGTATGGTATATTTTCGAACAGAATAATTAAAGCCGGCACCCCAATGCCCTGGGCCATCTCGAAAAATTATAATAAAAAGTCCATTCCTAAAGAATACCTTGACCAAATAGAAAAATACCAAACAGTGGCTTATGTAATTATCAAAAATGACTCCTTGTATTATGAACAGTACTGGGATGGTTATTCCGACACATCTTTTACCAATTCATTTTCTATGGCCAAAAGCATAGTAAGCATTTTAACCGGCATTGCCATACTGGAAGGAAAAATAAAAAGCATAGACGAACATGTTTACGACTTTATCCCGGCTTTCAAAAATGGCATGGATAGCCTTCTCACTATTAAAAATTTGCTTACCATGAGCTCAGGCATGAGTTATGTGGAAAGCTACACCAGTCCTTTTGACTATCCCGCCGAAGCCTATTACGGAGATGATATTATTGCTAACACCCTTAAATATAAGGTAGAAACTGAACCGGGAAAGAAATTTATTTATCAAAGCGGCAACTCTGCGCTTCTGGGATATATGGTAACCATTGCAACCGGTGAAAAACTGAGCGACTATGCTTCTGAAAAATTATGGCAGCCTTTAGGAGCTGAACACCCTGCCTATTGGAGCCTTGATAATGCCGGAGGAATGGAAAAAGCGTATTGCTGCTTCAATTCCAACGCCCGTGATTTTGCAAGGATTGGACAGCTTTACCTCGACTCCGGTAGATGGTGTGGCAAACAATTGGTGCCTCAAAATTATGTATTGGCATCTACCAAACCGGCCTTATCTGAACACTACGGTTACAACTGGTGGATATTAAACTGCGATGGGCATTATGTTCCCTATTGCCGTGGAATACTTGGACAGTATATATTCGTAATTCCCGATAAAAACATGGTAGTGGTGCGGCTTGGCAAAAAGCGTGGCCCGGTAAATGATAATGTTCCAAGTGATGCGCTTGTTTATTTAAAAGCAGCCTTCGAAATGTTTTGAGATATTTCTCACGTAATAATTTATGGCAATGATATATCTATTTACACTAAAAGTTATCAACAAGTGTAATTTACGTCTCATTTATTTGTATCTTTGTGCTATTAAAATACAAAGATATGGATTTACAAGTAACGCAATTCGCCACAATATTAGAGTTGTTAAAGGCTTTTCCTGATGAGCAAAGCTGCATAAACCATTTAGAAAACTTACGTTGGGATGGAGTTGTTATTTCTCCGTTTGACGCTGAATCTAAAGTTTACAAGTGCAAAGGTAATAAGTACAAATGTAAAAATACTAACAAGTATTTCAATGTTCGCACCGCTACTATTTTTGAAGATACTAAAGTCCCATTACAAAAATGGTTCATGGCTCTATATACTTTTAGCTCTCACAAAAAAGGCATAAGCAGCCATCAGTTAGCAAAGGATATTGGTATCACTCAAAAGAGTGCATGGTTTTTATTGATGCGTTTACGTTATGCTTTTAATCATCCAGCATTTAAACAAACATTGGGTAATATAGTAGAAGCGGACGAAACCTATATAGGTGGCAAGGAAAAGAATAAACACGCTAACAAAAAGACAGAGGGAAATCAGGGTAGAAGCGTAAAGACAAAAAAGCCAGTATTAGGGCTATTGGAGCGTGATGGAAGTGTTATCGCTAAAGTGGTTAATAATACCTTTAAAGAAAATATAGAGCCTTTTGTAGCGCAAAACGTAGCTCCATTAGCAACCATAATGACCGATGAATACTATGCTTACAACGGATTAAGTAAAGTATATAATCATAGTACGGTCAATCACGGGGCGAAACAATATGTAAATGGGTTAGCCCATACTAATGGTATAGAAAATTTTTGGAGCCACATGAAACGGGGAATTGATGGCATCTATCATTGGGTTAGTTTTACGCATCTACAATCTTATGTGGATGAATTTGCTCTAAGATTTAATACTCGGAAATTTACTACGGCATCAAGATTTGATTTAATTTTGGCTAACGTAGCAGGTAAAAGATTAACATATAACGACCTTACTCACCATGACGACTGAAATAGAGAACGTTTCCGATTTCCTTTTTTATAGAGGCTCTGACGATAAAACTCATGTACAAGTCATTGTTGGGGATGAAACTGTTTGGACGAGCCAAAAAGGTATGAGTGATGTATTCGGGGTTGAAAGGAATACCATAACAGAACATTTACAGAATATATTTAAAAGTGGTGAATTACAAGAAGTTTCAGTTAGTCGGAAAAACCGACAAACTGCGTCTGATGGTAAGACCTATAATATAACATATTATAATTTAGATGCAATAATAGCGGTAGGATATAGAGTTAATTCTTATCAGGCAACGCAATTCAGAGTATGGGCTACCAAAATACTTAAAGAATATTTAATAAAAGGATTTGCTTTAGATGATGAAAGATTAAAGCAAGCTAAAACAATGTTCGGCAAAGATTATTTTGAAGAGCTGTTAGAACGTATCAGAGAAATACGGGCTTCGGAAAGAAGATTTTACCAAAAAATTACTGATATATATGCAAAATGTAGTATAGACTATGATTCACATTCTCCAGTAACGCAAACTTTTTTTGCTACCGTTCAAAATAAATTAGAGTTTGCAATTACACACATGACTGCTTCTGAAATAATAAAATCAAGAGCAAACGCATCAAAGCCACACATGGGATTACAAACGTGGGGAGATTCTCCAAATGGTAAAGTATTAAAAAGAGACGTTGGGGTTGCAAAAAATTATCTTAATGAAAAAGAAATAAAAGAACTAAATGCAATAGTCAATTTATATTTGGATTATGCAGAACTACAAGCTAACAGACAAGTCCCAATGCACATGAGCGATTGGATTGGTAAATTAGATGCGTTCCTGCAATTTACGGAATATGATATTTTGAATGATGCAGGAAAAGTAAAGATGTCGGTAGCCAAAGCGATAGCAGAAAGAGAATATGAAAAATTCAGAGTAATACAAGATAAAGAATACGAATCAGATTTCGATAAGGTGGTAGAAAAGATTAAAGAAAAACGAGAACTGCCAAGCGAACCAGTTGAACCTAAAAAACCCAAAACAAAGTTTGATAAACAATTAGGGGCTATATTAAAAGTTCCGCCGCCGCCCAAAGAAGAAAAATAATAAACCCATTTTCATAAATGAAGTTTGAACTCAAACCAAATAATAGAAATGTCTCGGACAAGGAATTGTTGGATGACTTGAAAAAAATTGCAGAATTTCTTCAAACAGATTCTATTGGCATGCGTGATTATGATGAACATGGTGGTAGATTTAACAGTGCTACCATACACAGAAGGTTTAATGGTTGGAATAAAGCTATAGAAAAGGCGGGGTTGACACTATTAAGAGAAAAAAATATTTCGGAAAAAGATTTATTTGAAAACATTGAAAAGGTATGGATTGAACTGGGAAGACAACCTAATTTTAGGGATATGAAACGTCCCCTTTCAAAATATACTACAAGCCCGTATACTGGCAAATTTGGCACTTGGATAAAAGCACTTGAATCCTTTGTTGAATATATGAATTCCGATATTGAAGAAATTCAAATTACACAGGAATCAAAAGAGCCTATTAAAGAAATTGGAAGTATATTTAAGCATAAGACAAAAAGAGAACCAAGTTCAAGATTAAAAGTTCAGGTTTTAATGAGAGATGGAAATAAATGTCGGCTTTGTGGAATTACCGTTACTGGTGAAAATATACATTTTGACCATATTAAGCCTTGGTCAAAGGGTGGCGAAACAATATTGGATAATTTACAGGTATTATGCGCTGAACATAATCTCGCCAAAGGAGATTTGGTGTAAATTTGTAAGTCATTGCCTAATTTATAAAACCTCCTTATTTTGCACTTGTAGCCGGTGTCGAAATAATAATTTAAAATCCAAAAGTAAAAGTAAGTATGCCCGATAGTAAACATATA
>Ga0302280_1001168_pt1 | contig 22217 bp, 19 predicted proteins | sample III_Fen_E1_1_FD_198771 | JGI IMG/M metagenome (GOLD analysis project Ga0302280, IMG submission 198771) | Peat permafrost microbial communities from Stordalen Mire near Abisko, Sweden - III_Fen_E1_1 | ecosystem: Environmental > Terrestrial > Soil > Wetlands > Permafrost | place: Sweden: Abisko... | reverse complement strand
ACGGGGCTTGGCGTTGAAGAAATATTAAAGGCGATCGTTGCAAGGATCCCTTCTCCCAAAGGCAATCCAGATGCGCCTTTGCAGGCGCTGATTTTCGATAGCGTGTATAATTCGTTCCGCGGTATTATTGTATATTACCGCATTTTGAACGGGAGCATTAAGAAGGGCGATAAAGTAATGTTTGTGTCTACGGGCATCGAATACGAGGCAGATGAAGTGGGCATTTTGAAGCTTACATTAGACCCGAGAAAAGACGTGTTAACGGGTGATGTCGGCTATATTATTACAGGCATAAAAAATGCAAAAGAGGTCAGGGTAGGTGATACGATTACTCTGGCAAATAACCCGACTCCGGAAATGATACAAGGTTTCCAGGAAGTGAAACCGATGGTTTTTGCAGGGATATTCCCTGTGAACACAGATGACTTCAGCGAGTTGCGTGACTGCATGGATAAGCTGCAGTTGAACGATGCTTCATTGACCTATGAGCTGGAAACCTCACAGGCATTGGGTTTTGGCTTTCGCTGCGGATTCCTTGGCATGTTGCACATGGAAATCATACAGGAACGCTTAGAAAGAGAGTTTAACCAGACAGTGATCACAACAGTCCCCAACGTGAGCTTTATTGCCTACACAACAAAAGGCGAAAAGATTATTGTGAACAACCCCACAGAAATGCCAGATCCTGTTCGCATTGAAACCATTGAAGAACCTTATATCAAAGCACAGATTATCAGTAAGCCGGAATACATTGGCAATATCATGACCCTTTGCCTTGGCAAGCGCGGCATATTGTTGAACCAAAGCTATCTTACAACAACACGCGTTGAATTGGTTTTTGAAATGCCATTGACAGAAATTGTTTTTGATTTTTATGATAAATTAAAAAGCCAGACCCGCGGCTATGCTTCTTTCGATTATCATCCTATCGGCTACCGAGAAAGCGATATTGCCAAAATGGATATTCTCCTGAATGGCGATCAGGTGGATGCATTGAGCGCTTTGATCCATCGAAGCCGTGCACAGGAATTCGGAAGAAAGCTTTGTGAAAAATTAAAAGAGCTATTGCCAAGACAACAATTCCAGATCGCGATTCAGGCAGCGATTGGAGCCAAGGTAATAGCGAGAGAAACCATCAGTGCCTTGCGCAAAGATGTGACAGCAAAATGTTATGGAGGCGATATCAGCCGCAAAAGAAAATTATTGGAGAAACAGAAAGAAGGCAAGAAGCGCATGCGTCAAATCGGTAACGTTGAAGTGCCGCAGGAAGCTTTTTTGGCGGTGCTGAAATTGGATGAATAAGTTCAAAGTCATTAGTTCAGAGCTCAGAGTCCCGGATCTCAGCTTATAAATTTTTATATTGCACTAAACAATCCTTTAAATTTAAAGTAAACAACTCCATCGTTAAAAAGCGATGCAACAGTGATAATGTTTCCGCCCCCGGTTATTGTATATTTTAAATCCAACTTCACTGAGCCTGTTTGCAAAGGATTGATTACAGTTAAAAATTTCGCGTGGTCGGCTTTGATCAGCTTTAAATCCTTTACAAGAATATCTTCAGCAATTTCTTTAACGATCTGCATCATACAAACGCCCGGGACTACCGGCGTCCCGGGAAAATGGCCGTTGAATATCTCATGTGCAGGATTTATCTCAATCACTGCTTTTGCGCCATTGACTTCATGAGTTATGGAAGTGAGTTTGAAAAAATTTCCCTGCAACATGATGTCTTGGTATTTTCCGTGAGATCAATTTTACAAAGTAGCCAGCCTCAGCAAAAGTATTACTTTATGCATTAGCAGATAAATTGCACATTTTATCCAATCTTACAATCTCGTATCCATCAGCCTTTGTTTGTCTGATCAATTCCGGCAATATGCCAAGCGTTGTTTTGCTGGTGTCATGAAATAAAATAATCGCGCCTGGCTTAATGCTTTGTTTAACTTTCTCAAGTAGTTTTTTTTCATCTTTGATAACGGTATCCATTGAACGCAGACTCCAGCCAACGGAAGTATATCCTCCGTTGACGATTGCATTTTTTACATTGGGGTTTGTAACTCCATAAGGCGGCCGGAATAGTTTTGGGGTAAGCCCGATTGTTTTTTTCACCTGTTCATCCATCATCCTCATATCGCTGAGCATCTTTTTTGCAGAAAATAAATCGAACCAGAAATGATGTGAATAGCTGTGGTTACCAATGATGTGGCCTTGCTCATAAATAGCCTGCAACAACATTTCGTTGCCTGCAATTCTGTTGCCGATGCAAAAAAAAGCAGCTTGCACATCATTCGCTTTTAATACTTGTAAAATTTGCGGCGTATAAGATTCTGCAGGACCATCATCAAAACTTATTGCGATTTGCTTTTTATCTGTGTCTACTGAACAGATTGATTTGATATAAAAATCAGCCTGGATAAAATAGCTGCCGTAAAAAAGTATCAGGGAATAAATGAATAAAGTGAGAGCATAAACAACAACTGGAATATGGACATGAAAATTTGCCGCAAGAAATATGATCAAAAATGCCCCAAATAAAATATTGGTATTCCTGAAATTCAGCATGCAGAGATCAGTAATAAGGAGTGATGGATGTTCTGATAATGATTGTAAATCAAAATTCTTTTTAAGTTTCTTTGCGCAATTGATCCTTGCTTGACATATGAAGGAACTACTTTTGCTTTCATAATACTTGCTGCCAGCCAAAGCGCAAATGCCGTAGCAGTAGGATATTCGCCGCACAAATGCTTGTAATTTGCTAAAGCCTTATTCTTTAAAACTGATCCATCGAGATAGTTGTAAACTTCATTGTCTGATTTATCTCCATTCCGTCCGGTGATTACCAAATCAATATCCTCGATGCTGATGGATTGCTCATCCAAAAACGAATAAACTTCGTTTTCAATATCCTGAAAATTTGCTGGTTTGTAAATAGTTTTTATTGCGTCCAACTGTGCATAGTCGTTTGCTGAAGGATGATTTGACAGCAGAAAAAAAGCGGCGCCTTCTCCTGCAATTGTTCCTTTTGAATATGACCCCAGCAGGTTTTCATTGGAAATAGGCTCTCTCTTATACAAACCAAACCTGCTCAATATTTTTTGGCTTACATCCGTAATCTCATCCACTCCGCCGACAAGAATATTAGAAACTGTATTTTCTTTTAGCAGCATGATAGCATCCATCACTGCGCTTTCAAATGAAAAGCCGCGATGCACAAATGTGTTGTTATAATTATGGCAGTGCAGCATCAGCGCTATCTGTGCACCAACCGTATTGTGAGTTGATTGGATAAAGGCAGTAGGCGTTAGCAGTTCTTCTTTTTGCTCAACCATCTTTGCTATAAAAACGCCCGTATCTTCGAGGCATCCATATGCTGTGCCTGTAACAATGGCGTCCGGTATTTCAACATTCGCTTCTTTTAAACATGCAGCACCAGCAGCCACGCCCATTTTAATGATCCGGCTCATTCTTCTGATCATCTTTCCATCAATAAATTCTTTGTAGTCTGGCTCAATGCAGCGAAGCCGTGACCCATGATGAATAACCAATTCATCAGGAAGTGGGGCATTGTCAAATGTTTTTTGCGGGGAAATACTGGCGGTAGAGCGAATATAAGTATGCATCTTATGCTTTGCTGTTTTTCTATTTTCTCAACAGCAAATCTAAAGATATTCTGTGGCTTTTTATTCAATCACACAAAGGCTCTTACAACTATTGCTTTTGCACGATCTGCTTAGGTTGAACAATTTCTGCCATCGCTAAAAGGACATTTTTACTTTTTGTTTGCAGGCATTTTTGCACCGCTTTTTCTTGCTTCGGACAAGCCTATAGCAATTGCCTGCTTTGGGTCTGTGACTTTACTGTTGCTTTTCCCACTTTTCAATTTGCCTGCGTTCATCTCATGCATCGCTATTTCCACTTTTTGCTGGCTTTCTTTTGAATATTTTGGCATAAAAAATTAAGATTCAAATTATATATCAAAAGCTAATTGTTCTTGCCTGTCTTCCAAAGGAACATTTCTAAGAAAATTATCGTAACCTTCTTCATCATCATGATTGCTGTACATTCCGTATGCATCAATGCTGTATCCAATAATCCCGTCTTCGTTTGCCTCAAGGATATATAACACAGAGGCATCGGATGGGTCTGACTCTCCTTCAAACCTATAGACTTTAATGATTTTTAATTCATTAGGCTGGTATGTTTTCCCCTTCCCGGCACTAAAGCCTTCTGGCGTCCAGCGAAACTCATTATCCATTTTTTTAAGTCTCAATTTCTCCAATATATTGCTTAATGTATTCATTTCGGTTTGTTCCATAATTCGTTCTTTTAACTAACAGATAAATCAATTGCCATTCAGCAGCAATGCACTTCAAATACAGCTCTGTTCTTATTTAGGCTAAAGCCATTCCAATTCGCTACTGCTTTCTAATGTTTCATGCGAGGTATCTTTCTTTCAGTTTCTCCGGGATTATCAGTGATCTCAATTCTATTTTCATTCGCATTTTTGTTCTCTTCGTTTTGCTTGCTGTCCTCATGCTTCTTTCCCATCAGGGTTTTGCCTGTGTCCTTTTCGTTTGGCCTCTGGGATTTCTTTTTGCTATTCATAAAATACATTTTAAGTAAAAAATATTGTTTATGTATTTATTGATGAAAAATCAGTACCAGTTTTATCGGCCGTTCAATTAAGCTTAATTGCGGCATAATAAGTAGAAATAGTTTCACACTTTAAAAAAGACTGCCTCTTAATGGGGAGTTTTTTTCCTTCTTATCATAGTGCTTACATTTACTTCCTGAATGGGATATGTGCTGCAGGTTATTAAAAAATATTTTCTGATGGCTAAAAAGAGACTGGTTGTATTGACAGGCGCTGGCATCAGCGCGGAAAGCGGGCTGAAGACGTTTCGCGATAGCGATGGTTTATGGGAAGGTTATGATGTGGCCGAAGTGGCTACCCCAAGGGCATGGAACAAAAACCCCGGACTGGTTCTGGAGTTTTATAATCTGCGCCGCAGGGATGTGCTGAATGCGACACCCAATGCTGCTCATACTGGGCTTGCAGAATTAGAGGAGAATTTCGACGTGCAAATTATTACGCAGAATATTGATGACCTGCATGAACGGGCTGGCTCAACAAAAGTGCTTCATTTGCATGGAGAGATTTTCAAGATGCGCAGCGAAAAAAATGCAACCCTTATTTATGATATCAGGGCAGATATGAAATATGGCAATACAGCGCCTGACGGCGGACAGCTTCGCCCGCATATTGTGTGGTTTGAAGAGCCTGTGCCGATGATCGAAAAGGCGGTTGAATTAGTAATAAAAGCAGATTTATTTGTAGTGGCCGGAACTTCATTAGTCGTTTATCCTGCTGCCGGCCTTGTGAATTATGCAGGATATAGTGTCCCGAAATTTATTATTGATAAGCAAATACCTTACACATCTTCCCTTTCTCAGCTAACGACTATAGAAAAGCCGGCGACAGAAGGAGTTGCTGAACTCAGGCAAATACTGGTGAAAAATTATCTTTAAGCTTTCGGTAACAAACGGTTTTTTAACATTGCATTGAAATGAAAATAAAGAATCTCTTTTTTTTGCTGCTTGCAGTCAGCTTAAACCAATATTGCTTCTCACAAAATAATCCTCAATTAGACAAGGTCAAAGAATATGTTGAAGCCAATTTACCGCGCTTATATGATTCTTCTCTTAATTATATAAATGTTCAACCACGCGGTCGCCTGAACTACATGTATCCATTATACCAGTTATTCAAACAGGAGACCAAATTCAGGCAGATCGAGACTGATAACGGATATTATGATGAGATGAGCAATGCGCTTTCATTTTTGGGCGATTACAAAGGTGCTTTGGAATATCATTCAAAAAAATATGAGGAACCTGACGACATCACAGTGAAACAGATTCACAGAACGGTCAGCGAACTGAAAAATGTCTATCATGCAGATGCAAGAAAATACATTTCATTTCTCGCAAAAAATTATCGTGTGATCATGATCAATGAAGCGCATGACAAGCCTTTACACCGGGCATTCACATTGTCACTGCTGGAAGATTTATACAAAAAGGGGTTTCGCTACTTCGCTATGGAGATGCTTAATAATTATCCTAATCATACTCTTGACAGGGTTACATCAGCTTCCGGCTATTTTACCAATGAACCAGTTGCTGCAGAATTAGCCAGGACTGCATTAGGCATTGGATACAAACTTGTTTCGTATGAAGACACAGCAGCAACGAATCACACTGCTTCAGAAAGAGATTCGATCCAGGCAAAGAATATAAATGATATAATCATAGGCGATCCTTCAGCAAAAATTTTAGTGCTTGCAGGCTACGGGCATATTGCAAAAAAAACATCAGACAAAAATTACGTCCCTATGGCTATGGCTTTTAAAAAATTATCTGGTATTGAGCCTTTGTCTATTGATCAGACAAACATGACAGAAGGAAGTGAAATAGCCTATGGCAAAGCCTTTTATCAGTCTTATATTGAGAAATTCGACATCGGTGTGGCTTCTATAGCAATGCTGGGTAACGAAGCAATAAATATTACCAACGATGAAAACTATGACGTAGTGATCATCCATCCCCCAACTGCCTATCGCGATGGCAGGCCACTTTGGCTGGCTCTCGGAGGCTTACGTCAACCCGTATACGTAAAGCCAACGGTTAAAGAAACATTTCTGGTTCAGGCATATTATGAAAATGAAACAAAGCTGAATGGCCCCGGAGAATTGATTCCGGCAGATCAGACTTACGTTCCCACCAATAAAGAGAATTATCTGTTGTATCTGAGAAAAGGGAAATACCTTGTCACATTCAGGGATATTACATACAGGCTTATAGGCAAATTAACCATAGAAGTTAATTGACATGGTCTTCAAACCGAATGGCATGCTTTCTTAATTCCGCCAGGACTGGCTCATAAATTTGCGGAAGAATTGGTATGTGCAAACCCGTTAACTTAATTTTTCCAAGTAAAATCAGCTTGGCAGCAATCCCCAGCGGCAGGCCAACTGTTTTCGCCATCGCTGTCCTTACGCTGTCTTTCCCTTTTACAATCAAAATGCTTCTGATTGAGCGCACTTTAATCTCCATTTCATATTCGATTTCGTGAACCATTACAATCATATCCTTGTCCTGTGGCTGCATAAAAAGCCTTGTCTCAAGTAAATATTGAAGTACGTCAGCAGAGTTTCTTGCAGAAGAAGGAACTGGCAAATCCTCGAACAAGCCGAGAAATTGCAATTGCTTGTAGTTTTCTCCGTTTATAAAAGGCATAACCGGAGAAGACCATTTTTTCAAAGATAACCCAACTGCGTCAATATTCTTTTTATCGTTGGTTAGCCCCGCGGCAACAATCGCTTTCCATGCTTTACAAAAAGAAGGATAACGCAATGTGGTGCGGATAAATGTTTTTGCGGATTCAAGTTTATAGACAGGTATATAGCTTAGTGAATCCCGGTTCGGGTAATACGCAAGCTCACCGATTCCGTCAACGCTGATCTCATTGCAGTCATCAAAAAGAGTTTCATATTTTTTGCTCCGTATAAAATTGTTTTTTTTATAAACAGCCCCGCCTGACCCGGCCATCACAACATTCCGGGGATTCCAACTGATTTTGTAATGCCAGGGATTATTATCGCTTTCCGGAGCGATAAGGCCACCAGTATGCGATTTAAAAGACGTGATTGTGCCGCCTTCGTTTTTTATTCTGTCGATGAGCTCCATTGCGCTCATGTGGTCTATTCCCGGATCTAATCCCATCTCGCATAAAAAAAACAGTCCTTTTTGATTTATCGTTTTTTCAAGACTCTTGATTTTATCGTCAACATAAGAAGCAGTTAGCAGATTCTTATTCATCGCTGCACAATCCTGAGCAACTAAAAAATGGAGAGAAGGCGGAAGCAGGGAGATCACGATATCAGCTTTTTTTACTAATGTCTGTCGCACAGAATCTTTCTCAACATTTAAAGAAACGGCATTGGCATTTTTTGCATTTCCTATTTTTGATTTTGCAGTTTCCAGATTGCCGTCAGCAACAGTTAATTCCCAGCCATTTTCTAAAATTACTTTAATAAGATAATCAATGAGGCAGGTTGCAGATTTGCCCGCGCCGAACAATACGATCTGTTTCATTGCGGCAATTTAATATAAGTTCTGAAGAAGACTAGAATTGTAATGCACCCAACTGAATTTTGGTTTGCAAGAATAACAAAGAACCCAGATAAGGCGGTCTGTCAAATTATAGAATTGATGCCCTGATTTATTGCATAAGTTTTATTTCGCCCAGATCTGTTGCTTTGCCATCGTTCACGACAACTTTTTCGATGACCATATTTTTATAAGGGGTTTGTGTATGAAGCAGTAATTTCCACACCCCCGGGGTCACCTTCAAAGCGAACTCGCCATTAACAGCCGGTACTATGACCGAGTCTTTTCCCTGGACAGCCCATACAAATTGTAAAGCATCCGGAGATGCGACTTTACCACTGATAGTATTTGCCTGCATCAACCTCATTGCATGTATGCCTGTTATAACCATAACAATAAGGCATAATTGCACAATTGCATTTTTCATAACTTTTCATTAATTCTTTAGAAATGCACAAAATCAAATGGCAATATTGATCGTTAGTTAAACAGGTTTTCCATGATTGAATTGGGAGGCGTCACGATCTTGAAGGGTGGGGGATAAGGTTATGCAAATATAGGTTTATTATTATAATAAAGTATCTGGGACGGGAAATTAATTACATATTTTTTTACATCAGTTAATCTTTTTAAATACCTGAATATGAAATAGAAGCATCCCTTGAATTTATGATAGAAACTTTGCACTGAACTTTAATGCCACGAGGACTTTCGGGGGCATCCATTATCATGGATTCGCCTGGCCTTATATTCCGGAAATACACATTCTCTGTCTTAAATATTTTTTTATTGGCTTGAACATATTGAATTTCGACCATCACAAGATCCAAAGGGTAAACAGATTTATTGTTAACAGTTAGCTGAACTTCAGAAATGCCGCCAAATGTGCCTACATGATATTTATTAGCGCTCACAGAAACTAAATTAGCGATATTGCTTTTAACCAGGTCTTTAGCTTCAATCGCGTCATTCCGGTGGGTAGCCTCTCTGTGCGGAACTGCGGAATAAGAAGAAATACTGTCACTTTTCACTTCTTGTTTTAATGGTGGTAAAAGCACTGGGTTACTCTTGTTTTCTTTGTTAGCTATATTCTTTTTCTTTTCAGAGTTAAGGAACGAAACTTTCTTACCGGGGATGGATGCAGCCGCTGTGTGTGTGTAATTGTTATTCTGTTCTTTATCAACAGCATTAGACTGCTTATCATGCGCAGAAGTTGAAGATGTGGCAGTGGAAAAATTTTCTTTTTGCGTATTACTAACTGATGCCGCTATTTTCCTATTATCATCTGCCTTTAACATTGGTCTTGAATTGCTTTTACTAATTGATAACCCTATAAAAATGCCAGCGCACAACAGAGCAATCACACAAAGGGCAACCATAGCTGGCTGTAAAAAGCGCCTGTATTGATTTACGACCGGATGCCGGAAACTTATTTCCTGAAATTGTTCAACGCCTGACTGTGGCTGCAGTCTGTTTTCTTTGGTCTCAAGAAAATACTCAGTCGTCAATGGCTTAGGTTCTGCAGTATTTATTAGTTCTTGAGCGACATGCTTGTTTGCATTTTTTCCCCGGGCATCGGTTGTTATAGGTCTTTTAGAAGGCAATGCAGCATAAACTCTTTTGTTTTCGATCTCAAGAGGAACTTGAGGCAACACAGCAGATTGAACCACTTCCGCTTTCAAAGCTGAACTTATCGAAGCGCTTTTTGAATGGGCTTCCCCGATAGGTTTTTTAAAAAAGCGATCGAATGGCTGTTCTTCAATAACAGGGGCAAAAGATTTCAATTCTGCGATCTCACCCGGATAGCGCCACGCTGCACTTTTTTTATCTACCCAAACAAGATCGTATTTTTTAAAGCCTTTAGCTATAATTTCATCGAGCGTATAAGGCCCCGACTGTTTATTGTCGCGAAGTAATAAATAGGTTGACATCTGTTCCGTTTAAGAGGTAGAAATAGTTCATTCATAAAGTTTATTACGGGAACAGATCAAATGTATCGGTTTTTTTCAATGGATTTTGTGAAGAGATAGTTATAAATAACCTGCCATCAGTTGCTTTTCAAAACGAATTTAAGAATTAAATAAATACAGTGAGTACTGTTGATCAATCTTTTTTAAAGGTTTATTCAATAAAAAATAAAGAGAAAAAATAAGATATTTGATTATATACTTAATGTTCCCGAAATTAGTTTTTCAATCTGCAAAATATAACCAACTACAAAAATGGAATCAGGTATACGGGAAAAAGTTAGCACCTGGCTTAACGGAAATTATGATCAGGAAACAAAGAATGAGATAGAAAGACTACAGAAAGACAACCCCAACGAACTAACCGAGAGTTTTTACCGAAACCTGGAGTTTGGAACAGGTGGCCTTCGCGGCATTATGGGCGTTGGGACCAACAGAATGAACAAATATACTGTTGGCATGGCGACCCAAGGCTACGCAAATTATCTTAAACTATCCTACCCAGGCAAACCGGTCAAAGTAGCCATAGCTCATGACAGCCGCAATAACAGCCGTTTTTTTGCGGAAACGGTCGCCAAAGTTTTTGCGGCAAATGGCATACGGGTTTTTCTGTTCCAATCGCTGCGACCAACACCAGAACTCAGCTTCACTATTCGGCAGTTAGGCTGTCAGGGCGGAGTGGTTTGCACTGCATCACATAACCCAAAAGAATACAATGGTTATAAAGCATATTGGAACGATGGCGGCCAACTCGTGCCCCCGCATGATACAAACGTTATAAAAGAAGTAGAAAAAATCGCATCCGTCGATGAAGTGAAATGGGGCGGTGGTGAATCAAACATTACTTTGGTCGGGAAAGAGCTTGATGACGCTTATATAAGTATGGTTGCTGGTTTGTCAGTTTACCCTGAGATTATCGAGAAACAGCATAACCTTTGCATTGTGTACACTCCGATACATGGCACTGGCATAAAGTTAGTGCCACAAGTTTTGCAACGATTTGGGTTCAACAATGTGCATGTTGTGGATGAGCAGGCTGTGCCGGATGGCAATTTCCCAACCGTTGTTTACCCAAACCCTGAGGAGAGCGAGGCCATGAGCATCGGCTTAAAAAAAGCATCCGATATTGATGCGGATATTTTGCTTGGCACCGATCCGGATGCGGATCGCGTGGGCATTGGCATAAAAGATAAAAACGGGAAATGGGTATTGATGAATGGAAACCAGACTGCAGTTCTTGCTGTAAATTATATGCTGGAAGCCCGAAAAGCAAAAGGCATCGCAAAGCCAAACGATATGATTGTGAAAACAATCGTGACAACTGATATGCTGGATAAAATTGCAGCGCAGAATAAGGTGAAGTGTTATAATGTGCTGACTGGTTTTAAATGGATCGCTGAATTGATAAAGGAAAAAGAAGCGACTGAAGAATACATTATCGGCGGGGAAGAAAGCTATGGGCTGATGATTGGCTCCAGATTGCGTGATAAAGATGCAGTGAGCGCAGTAGCTATTTTATGCGAAATGGCAGCTTATGAAAAAAATAAAGGCAAGACGCTTTTTGAGAAACTGGTTGACTTGTATGTTGAATATGGTTTTTATAAAGAGAACCTTATCTCAATAACAAAAAAAGGAATGAACGGCCAGAAAGAAATTGCGGAAATGATGGAGGCTTATAGAAGCAATCCTCCTATGACAATCAATAATTCTCCTGTAGTGCATTTGCTTGATTATGAATTGAGCGTAGGGAGAAACCTTTTGACAGGCGAGAGCTGGAAAATAAAATTGCCGGTTTCCAACGTGCTACAGTTCATCCTGGAGGATGGAAGCAAGATATCAGCTCGGCCATCAGGGACGGAGCCAAAAATAAAATTCTATTTCAGCGTAAACACAAAAATTGTCAGCGCCGCTGATTATGAAAACACAAAGGCATATCTTGATGCAAGAATTGAAGGGATTATAATGGACATGAAATTAAAGTAAGAAGCAACTTTGAACCACCACAAAGTGATTTCAATATTCAAATATCCAGAAGCAACTGCTGGCTATTTATTTTTTAAGAAGGCGGTGTACATCCATACCGATTTCTCCTGTTCGCGGATATAATCGCTCATCAATGCGTTGGTGCCCTCGTCATTTGCTTCGGCAGAAAGCGACAATAGTTCCCGTTCTACTTTCAGCAGTTCCTGGAACCCAGTCAGCACGTGCTTTACAGCCTCTCTTCCATCAGAGATATTGGTGGCTTCTTTAATAGACGACGTTTTAACATAAGAGGTAAATGAGTGAAGCGGAGTATGCCCAAGTGTAAGTATTCTTTCCGCAATCTCATCAATTTTCACCAATGCATCAGTATAGATCTCTTCGAATTTAACGTGCAATTCGAAAAACTTATCGCCTGCAATATTCCAGTGAAAACCGCGTGCGTTAATATAAAATAACTGGTAATCCGATAAAAGCACATTTAGCTTTTCAGCCAGTGATTTTGATTTATCCTGATCCAGGCCGATCTGATTTGTCTTTGCCATAACAATCTGCTCTGATTTTGTTTATGCAAATATAAAATGCTCTAATGAAATCTTTATCCTAAGATTATTTTAAAAAATGGCATTATCCGCGCTTTGCATGAACCCATCCATTACCTCAGTTGGAAACGTTCAATATCGGTCCAATGAGCAGCACTGCTGGTTCTGTACAGGTGTGAGTTATTCAATAGTCCGATAGAACAGCGATATTCAACACTGGATGCAATATTTTTTTTGATATTATAAGCGGCCTGCACATCCCTCGAGAAGTCATAATCTTCGTTTTTATTGTACGACGGCACATCCAATTTCCTGATTTACTAGCAATAATAATGGCCCAAGTGTCCAGAATTCAGTGATATTCGTCATAACCTCTTTTTGATAATTCCTTCTATTAAAAAAATGGTTAACCGCAGCCAGTTCCAGCTTTTAGAATCTATCACCCGGGGCGCAGTTGCCAACAATGGCAAGATATATTTGCTGAAGTATTTTTCCGCAGTAGCAGCCTTATCATTTCAGGATTAAAATTACTCCGGTGTGTGCATTGCATTTCTTTTTAAATAAAACTCTACATTAGTGTTCAGAAATCCCGAATCTTCTCAATAAAAATACTTTTGTATGAAAAAAGGATATTTATTCCCGTTAGTATTATTTCTATCTTCTGCTGTTTTTGCAAATGTGCGCTTGCCAAAGATTTTTGCTGATAATATGGTGATCCAGCGCGATCAGCCCATCCCAGTCTGGGGGTGGGCTGATGCTAAAGAAAAAATAATTGTTCAGTTCAATAAGCAAATCAAGATTATAAGTGCTGGTAAAGATGGCAAGTGGCTGCTGAAGCTGGATGCAGAAACGGCAGGAGGCCCCTATCAACTGTCTATAAAAGGTAAAAATGCGATCACGATCAGCAATGTGCTGGTTGGTGAAGTGTGGGTTTGTTCAGGCCAATCCAATATGGAAATGCCAGTTGCGGGATGGGGCAAAGTAAATAATTATGAGCAGGAAATTGCAGCCGCAGATTATCCGGAAATCAGGCAGTTTCTTGTTACAAAAGCAGTGAGCACAACGCCAAAAGACGATGTGGCCGGCGGAGAATGGAAGCCTTGCAGCCCTGCTACAGCAGGAGATTTCACCGCAGTCGGATATTTTTTTGCAAGAGAATTGTATAAGCAGTTGCATATCCCAATCGGGTTGATAAACACATCGTGGGGCGGCACCATGGTTGAAACATGGATCAGCCGTGGTGCTTTTGAGAACAGCGATGAATTCAAAAGCATGATCGCTGCAATGCCTTTGGTCGATTTAAATGAACTGACAAAACAAAAAATGACAGATCTTCAAAAAAAGATAGAAAAGCTACAGGGCCCATTCGTTAATCACGCAAATGCTGAGCATTGGAAAGACGAAAACTTCGATGACAGCCACTGGCCAACGATGAAATTGCCGGGCCTTTGGGAAGATCAAAAAATGGGATTAGAAGATTTAGATGGCCTGGTGTGGTTTCGCAAAACAATCATTGTAGATGATATAGACGCAGGAAAGCCTGCTATTATTGAGCTTGGCAAGATTGATGATTCTGATGAAACTTTTGTGAACGGCAATAAAGTGGGTGAAACAAAAAACAAATATAGCGAGCATCGCTCCTATCATATTGGCGCGGGTATTTTAAAAGCCGGGAAAAATATGATTGCTGTAAGAGTTGAAGATACCGGTGGTGGCGGCGGTTTTTTTGGTGATGCTTCCGATATGAAATTATCCATCGGCTCCAAAACCCAGCCATTGGATGGAGACTGGTCATTCAAGATAGAAGCGGCCGTTACGGGAGGCAATAATACAGGGCCTAACAGTTTTCCCACCTTATTGTATAATGCAATGCTAAACCCTCTCATGCCTTATGGTATTAAAGGAGCAATATGGTATCAGGGCGAAACCAATGCAGGCCGTGCATATCAATACCGGAAAGCATTCCCGCTGATGATCACTGATTGGCGACAGCATTGGGGCGAGGGCGATTTCCCTTTTTATTTTGTTCAGCTTGCCAGCTTTAATGCGGCCAGAGGCAATAGCGAGCATGGGAGCACCTGGGCGGAATTAAGGGAAGCGCAGTCGATGACGCTGTCCTTGCCAAATACAGGAATGGCAGTCACTACCGATATCGGAGAGGCGGCGGATATTCATCCAAAAAACAAACAGGATGTTGGAAGAAGGCTTGCAGCAATCGCACTGGCTAACACCTATGCATTTAAGAAGGAATACAGCGGCCCTGTTTATCAGTCAATGAAAACAGAGGGGAATAAAGTCATTCTTTCTTTTACCCATACCGGCCGTGGATTGACTGCGAAAGACAAGTATGGTTACATAAAAGGGTTTGAAGTTGCGGCGGCTGATCAGAAGTTCCATTATGCAAAAGCGTATTTGGATGGCGATAAAATAATTGTAAGCAACGAAGATGTAGCCACACCAGTTGCTGTTCGTTACGCCTGGGCAGACGAAGCGCTGGAAGCAAATCTTTTCAACAAAGATGGATTTCCCGCTTCTTCATTCAGAACAGACGCCTGGAAAGGAATAACAGAAGAAGCTAAATATGTTGTTGGCCAATAAGGAGGACGTTAAGGCTGTTATTTTCTCTAGCACAGGAAAACTCTCTTCAGACAAGATTTTCGGCTTTACAGCTTAGTTTCAAAACCGCTTGTTGGTATATTGATAGAGAGAGTGAGCTCTGTCGAGACCTCCTCTCACTAACCTTTATTAAACCGCGTAGGAAGAATTTGTTGAATAGAAATATGCGTAATAGAAAGAAAGTTAAACAAAACTATTGTACATTGCATCGCTCTAAAAAAAAGGGCCCTTCCGTGGAAACGGACTGGCCTCTAACGATTGCTTGCCATATGAAAAAAAGCTGAATTCTTTTTTTGCTGATCCACAGCTTCGATTTAAATGAGCCTCTAACGATTGCTTCCCTAACGATTGCTTGCTTTTCTCTCAACTCATTTGCAATACAAATATATGACGGGTCGGATTACTGTCTTGGCCAACTTAAAGCTGTTTTAATTATGCCAAAAAAGATTTTTTTTCCTGAAACCCTTTAGCATACAGCTTTTTAGAATAATTTGCACACTATGTCCAACCGTTTTACCGACTCTTTATTTCAGTTGATTCATTCTTTGGAAAAATCAGAAAAAAGGCATTTTAAGTTATATATCAAGAGAAGCTCAGCAAAAGAAAACCTCAAAATCGTGCAGCTTTTTGATGCACTTGACAAAATGAACGATTACGACGAAAAGCAATTGCTCAAAAAACTAGCAGGCACCGAAAAACCTCAGCTCTACAATCTCAAAACACATCTTTACAAACAACTGCTTGCAAGCCTTCGCCTGTTGAAAAGCTCTGACAGTATAGACCTTCAGCTAAATGAGCAATTTGATTATGCGCATATCCTTTATAAAAAAGGGCTGTTTGTTCAAAGCCTGAAAATTTTAGAAAGAGCGAAAGAAACAGCAAAGGCAAATCAAAAGTATAATTTTCTGATCCAGGTAAATGCGCTCGAAAAAAGGATAGAGATGCTGCACATTACCCGCAGTATGCAAAGCCGCGCGGAGATATTGTCGAACGAAGCACTTGAAGTAAGCACAAGAATTGATGTGCTTTCGAGGCTTTCCAATCTGGCACTTCAACTATATGGATGGTATATCAAGCATGGCCATGCCCGAAATGAACAAGATGAGATCGGTGTAAAAAAGTTCCTGAAAGAAAACCTCCCTGCCAATGCTCATGAACAAACTGGTTTTTATGAAAGACTTTATCTGTATCAGAGCTATTGCTGGTATGCATTCATTCGCCAGGATTTTTTAATGTACTACCGCTACTCGCAAAAATGGGTTGATCTTTTTACAAAGCAGCCATTGATGATACGCGTTGAAACCGGGCATTATATTAAAGGCCTGCACAATTTGCTGAACGCTCATTTTGATCTGCGCAACCATGCAAAGTTTGAAGAAACTTTACGACAGTTTGAAGTGTTTGCCGAAACAGACAGAGTACGTGATCATGATAACTTCAGGATACAGGCATTTATATATATCAACAGCGCGAAAATCAATCAACATCTGATGCAGGGCACATTTAAAGAAGGTCTTTTACTGGTGCCTTACATTGAAGAAAAACTAAAGGAATATGCTTTGTTTATTGACTCGCACCGTATTTTAGTTTTTAATTATAAAATCGCATCCCTGTATTTTGGCAGCGGGGATTTCGATACCTCTATTGACTATCTCCAGAAAATAATTAATGATAGCAGCGATCTGCGCGGCGATCTGCAATGCTATGCCAGGCTGCTTCATTTGCTTGCTCATTATGAGCTTGGCAATTTCGAGATTATAGAATCTCTCACCAGATCGGTGTACCGATTTATGTCTAAAATGCAAAATCTGACGGTGATTGAAGAGGAAATATTTTCTTTTTTGCGCACCTCTTTCCGTATATCCCGGCATAAATTGAAACCAGAACTTGAAAAGTTTTTGAATAAAATAAAACATTTTGAAAAGAGCCGTTTCGAAACGCGTGCATTCGCTTACCTTGATATCATTTCATGGGTTGAGAGCAAACTCCACGACAAGCCAGTAAGCACGATCATCAGGGAAAAATACCTGAAAAGCAAGAAGAACAGATTGCATGCCACTTTGCAGAAAGGCTGATTTGAAATTTTTCAACCGATATTTTATTGAAAGAAATAAATTCAGCTTTCAAACAAGACCGGGTTAATAGGAGAATTGATGACTTCTCCCACCACAGCCTCGGGGCACCACGTATTCCAGTCATTGAACTGATTTTCATTTTGCGGCTGTTTCAATTTCATATCGCTATCCATATAAATAATGGTCATTACCTTTCTCACTTCTCCGCTGCTGTTTGGGCCGGCGCGATGAAATACCCAGCCGGAGTGAAAACTGATTTCTCCTAAGTCGAATGGCTCGATTACGTGTCTGAAATCAGTGACCCTGAGTTTTTCCTGTATCAGTTTTTCACTTTCGTCGCTGATCTGCAAATCTCTTCCTGAAACAATCTGATGGCTGCCAGCGCTGAATTCAAGAGGCCCCATTTCCAGCGGTACGGGCTGCAATGGTATCCATGCAGTGATTGTTTTGTCCGTTTCCAGTGGCCAGTAATATTGATCTGCATGCCATGGTGTGATACCTCCGCCTGACTCTTTATATAATGCCTGATCATGATACAGCCTGACACCATTCGTCTGCATCAGATCGGTTGCGATCTTTGCAATTCGTTTACTGAAGACCAATTCTCTGATTCTTTCGTCTTCACGCCACAGGTTGAATATCTGCAGAAACGCTTTCCCATAAGTATCCCTGTTTTCCAATGCAGTTGTTTCTTTATTCAATTGATTTACTTTTTCTGTGATTGCAGCATTAAAAAAATCAATTGCTGCTTTTGATAATACCTGTTTGAGTTTTATATAACGGTATTTCTGAAAGAAATCAATCTGTTCCTGCAAAAGATTATACGGTTCCTGCAGTTCGTCATGCAATTGAGATGGCAGCTTTAGCATAGATTAATTTTAGAATTTTTAGCAGCTTCTTATCCCGGAGATCGTTTTACCAATTCTCTGATAAAGCTATTCAAACCTTTTTAAAAATGATCAGATGCATATTGTTTCATGAAAATGATCCTTAATTTCTGTTTTCTTTACATCAGCATGACTAGTAATCCATAAAGCCCTGCTTTAATTTATTGATATAGTTTGAGCGAGATTTATAATGCAAAATAGGATTAGGCAGAATCGTGGAAATGCATAATCATATGGTCATCTCAAATGGTGGACATTGAAGTTGCCAAAGAAAAAATGAAAAGACGTAAAAAGATTTTACTGGCGAATCAATTTGTTATACGACCGTCATTATTATGGTAATGATAAAACGTGGGGTGAGGAGTCCCTGCGAGGTCCGGTTGGCGTTGGATTTCTCGCTGCGCCGCAAATTACCTCAACTGTGAATCCAAACGGCGCAGCTCGAAATGACGATGATGGTTGGATCTTCTTGACGAAGCAAAAAGAGTAATCTAACTATTCTGTCGCCCATTCGGAATGAAGGGTTTCCTGAGTTTGGTTTTGGGTTATGCTATCCGTATTAAAAAAGATAATAAAGGCAAATTTCGAAATCGAAAGACAGCGATTGACATTCAGATCCATTTGTTTTTGTATGCAAGCGACATGATTTGCGTGTTCGTATTTACATGGAGCTTCTCGTAAATATTGGCAATATGTTTGCGCACAGTATAGACACTGATAAAAAGCGTTTCTGCAATTTGTTTGGGGCTGAATCCCTTGATGGTGTATTGCAAAATCTCTTTTTCTCTTTCGGATAATAAACTTTCAAGCGAGGATTCTTTGCTGCTTGCAGTTGCGAGCGAGGACTTGCTGAGCAGGTCGAATGCTTTGCGGGCTATGGAAGGGCTCATAGGCGCTCCTCCCTGTTCGAGCGAATTAGTGATAGCATTACGCAGGGAAATGGCATTATCGTCTTTAAGCAGGTATCCATTTGCGCCGGCCTTGATCGCCTCAAATATCCTATCGTCATCGTCAAAAATGGTGAGCACTATAAAATACAATGATGGATAAAGCAGTTTTGCGATCTCAATGACCTGAACGCCATTTAAGTCAGGCATCGCAAGATCGACAAAAAGCACCTGAGGCATTTTTTCTTTTGCCAATCCTTTTAGCTGTTCCAGACAAGCATGGCCGTTTGCAGCAGTGAATACAATTTCAAGATCATCGAACGCCTGGATTTTCCTGATAAATGTATTCCTGTTCACCATATTGTCATCAACGAGCGCGACTTTTACAGGCATATGGAATTTTTAATTTATAAAGTTCCTGCATTCAGGTGCAGAAAACAATACTTAGATTTTATTATTTTCGATTAACCACTCATCTTTGCGGCGAGAGAAATCTGTGTTCCTTTCGGGGCAATTTTTCTGAAAACGAGATCAAATCCAGCTTCTGTTGCCCTGCTTTTCATATTCAGCAAACCATTGCCCACATGATGAATAGATTCGGGATCAAATCCATTTCCATTATCTTCGACTTTAATTTCAGTCATTTGATCATTGCTATGTATTGTTATCGAAATTTTGCTGCAAAAGCTATGCTGAAGCGCATTATGGAGCGCTTCCTGCACGATCCTGAAAACATGCAAGGCCTGCACCGGGGATAATTTTTTCTCTTTTCTGATATCTTCTTCTATGCTGATGCTGACCTGCGGATAAGCTGGCTGCATCTTTTGGGTGTAAATTTTTATACGGTCGCTGATGCCAGTCAGCGTAATAGATTCTTTATTGAACGCCCAAATGGTATCGCGCAAAGAGGCCATGATCTCCGTGGCATTATTTTTTAGATGTTGAATAGTTGAAGTATCTGCAATCAATTTCCTGCTTTCTATTTCGTCGATGCCTGCACTGATAGCCGAAGCATAGGCTCCAATATTGTCGTGCAAATCGGCAGCTATCCGTTTGCGTTCATTTTCTTCTGCTTCTTTCAATGCGATCTTTTGCCTGCGCCTGTTGCGGCGATAAACTAAATAAGCCGCCGCCACAAAAAGGAATGTGACAAGAGCCACGGCCGCAATCCACAGATCTTTATTCAGCAATTCTAATTTTTGTTTGGCAATAAAAGCTTCTTTGCTGCTCACATCATATTGCGCTTCCAATTTTGCGAGGTCTTCCGCCTTGCTTTTTTGATATAAAGAATCTTTGATCAGCATCAGGGTATCAAGTGTTTCGCCATAGGCCTGGTAATTTTTCATTTGTTTGTAACACTCCGCAAGGTCCTGATAAAATTGGAACACCAAGGGCTCATTAAATCTCCGTGCATACTCTTCAGCCTGTTTTATGTAACCAATTGCTTTTGCATAGTCTTTTTGCTTGGCATAAAATGTCTCCAATGCATCCAATCCTACCAGGATGTATTGCACATTGCCAATCTGCTTTTGGATCGCTACTGCTTTCTGTAATACATTTTCCGCAGAATCCATCTTGTTTTTAATTGAGTAGACGAGCCCCTGCAGCGTGAAGCAATCTGATTCAACTTTCAGATTCTCCTTGATTTTCGCCCCAGCCATTGCGTGATTCAGGAAATAATATCCGGAATCCATATTGTTATGATAAAAATATACGGCCGATAAATTCACAAATACCTGCAGGTAAATCCGGTTTGTGCTGTCATTCTTCACAATCTGAAATGCTTTGTTGAGCCAGTTCAGCGCTTCCTTTCTGTTCAATAAAATATTATAGTTTACACCGAGACAATTGCAGGCAATGCCCTGCGCCAGTATGTCGTTATGCCTTTCGCCTGATTCAAGCAGCTTAAAACATTCGTCGATTGATTCTTTGATTCTCCTCAATTTTGTAAGGCTTACTATTTTATACCACATAAAATCGCGGAACAACGCAAACATTTTATTGGTATCGTTTATTTGCTGAAGACCTTTATCGCAAAGCACCAAAGCGGTATCTGCCCTTCCTTTCATATTATAGCTGCGTGCAATAAAAAAATCTGCTTCAAGTTTAGCCGCATCATCTTTTTTTTCTATACTTATTTGTTTTGCAGTTTGTGCAAAACTTAACTCACTATCAGCGGCCATTGATTCGCCACGCCAGCACAATTCAAAAAGTGTTGAGAGCTTATCGCTCTGCGAATCCGATAAGCTTTTTTTTAAACTATCAATGACACGGGTTTGTGACTGAACCATTGTATAGAAACTGCAACAGAGGAATAGAAAAAGAAAAGAAAGCAAGTTTGCGCTGCGTCTGCAATACAAAATTCCCGTTCTCAGGATATGAAAGCAAGATTCTGGTTTCCTGTAAATCTGGTTATCCGTATTCATTTTAGAAGAGATTTTATACTACAGAAAAATTCAAAGAGTCGGCATGCTCAATTGCTTTTTCAAAGTTGGAGAAAATCCTTCGTATCCAAAATACTGAAATTTAGTTATTGATTCTGGCTGTCTGCAAATCTAATTTCACACTGTCAAAAATTAATCAAACAAATATTAAAACAATGAAAAAGAATTATGCCCTCATATTATTTTCATTGCTGTTTTTATTTTCTATTCAGACAAAAGCGCAGAAAGAATCAAAGAAGTTCAGTATTGGAGTTGGATTTGAAGCGGGGTTGCCTACAGGCAATGACAGCAAATATTACGGCAGTGCGCTGGGCGCAACGGTAAGATTCTCTTATCATGCCGGCCCAGGTTTCGTGACAGTTACCTCTGGTATGCTTGGCTACTTTCCCAAGAACTCCGCGAAAAATACCGTGATAACTTATTCTGGATATCAAATCCCTATCAGGGCCGGCTACAAATATATCTTCCTGCACCACTTTTTTGCCATGGGAGAAACAGGTTATTCCATTTTCAATTCATTAGAAAGAGATACAGACACATATACAAACACCAGAACGGTATCCAGGTCTTTTACAGCAGCAGTTTCCGCGGGCGTTCAGTTCGGCGTTTTTGAAGCAGGGATCAGGTATGGATTTAACCTGAGCCGA
>Ga0302280_1001167_pt1 | contig 22236 bp, 9 predicted proteins | sample III_Fen_E1_1_FD_198771 | JGI IMG/M metagenome (GOLD analysis project Ga0302280, IMG submission 198771) | Peat permafrost microbial communities from Stordalen Mire near Abisko, Sweden - III_Fen_E1_1 | ecosystem: Environmental > Terrestrial > Soil > Wetlands > Permafrost | place: Sweden: Abisko... | reverse complement strand
ATGGACAAGTGTAGGTTAGTGTATTGACTGTTTTCAATGCCTGAAACACCAACCAAAATTGTGGAATCAAAATTATTAGTGCATTTACTTGTATCTTTAATGGTAAGGTTTACGGAATAGAAGCCATTATTTATATAGTTATGCGAAACCGAATTTCCATTAGCTATTGGGCTGCTGTCGCCAAAATCCCACTGGTAATCTGAATCAGTAAAATTGATCGTGTTTGCTATAAAAGTAAATTTGTTAGCTACATTATATTCGGTCCACTTTGCATCGGGCAAAGGATAAACTTCTACTGGTGTTCTTGCATTGGTTGAACTACAGCCGTATTGGTTTGTGGAGCCAAAAGAAACAAATCCCATGCTTCCCGTGCTATCCCATTTAACCACAATACTATCCGAATTAAGCCCTGCAATGATACTTCCTCCTTTAACGCCCCAGTTATATTTGCTTTCTTTTTGATTAGATATATAGCTATCAGTTTCTCCTAAACAGGCAGATACTGGTCCTTTAGCAATAGCAGTTGGATTTGGATGAACGATAACTTTTATTTTTGCAGAATCACTGCAACCTGAATTATTTGTTTCTTTCACTTTCACCAGGACAGTGGCTATATTTTTCCATTTTATGTTTACAGAATCTGTATTTTGACCATAAATTACTGAACCGTTTGTCAATGACCAGTTATAACTACTGCCTGCATTTTTTGTTACAACATAATATGCCGGTAAACCCACGCAAACTGATGTATCACCTGAAATAGTTGGTTTAGGCAAAGAATTTACCGTAACAATTATCGAATCGGAACTACTGCACCCGTCAGTGGTATCTTTTTCAGTCAGATAATAAGTAGTGGTAGCACTTGGCCGGACATAAGCGCTGGATGAACCGGAAGTGAAACCAGTTGGGCTGGAAGCCCATGAATAAGTATTTCCGGTGATAGCAGAAGAACCAATTTTAACGCTGTCGCCCGTGCAAACACCGGTGCTTTTGCCCGCATCTGAGGTTGGAGTAGGCAATGGGTAAATCTTTTCAGTATAAATAGCAGTGCAGCCATAAAGTGTATCTTTTATCACTGCCTGGTAAATGGTTTGGTTGTGAAGGCTGACTTTAACAGTTGGGTTTGGGGCCAAACTTAGAAATTTGTTAATAGTAGCATCTGTCCAGTAATATGTCCAATTGGCAGTAGCAGGCCTTCCTAATTTTATGGAACTGCTATAACAAGTTGATATTGAATCGGTAGAAGATGTGGGCCCATGAAAAAATACTATCACGGAGTCAGTGTTGCTGCAACCTGTAGACGTTATGCTCTCGGTAAGATAATAAGTTGTGGTAGTTGTTGGACTTACCTTTACATCTGAAAAAGTGGAACTGAAACCGGAAGGATTGGCTGACCATGAATAAGTATTCCCATATACAAGTGGTGCGCCAAGGGTCACTGAATCACCGTTGCATATCGTGGTGTTTTTGCCTGTATTCGCTATAATTACAGGTATAATTTCTTCAAAAGCGTCATTTGCCGGTATAGAATCAAATGCTCCGTTTGGTTTTGCGCTCCTTGCAATAATCGTATCATTTCCAGGTAAAAAATTATAATTCCCGAGAGTAATAGTGGCAGTGCTGTCTGTTTTTAAACTCCCGGTCCATTTTAAGGCTTTTTGCGGTACTCTGTTGACGTTCCAGTATATGCTGTCAGATGTCAGGGTATTAATCCCAAAATTCTCAAGCTGGACCTGCACAGATTGAACGCCCCTGCAAATTGAAATAACGGGGGAAACAATCGAAGAAATGCCAGCATCGTTATTAGTGGAAAGATCAAATTTGGAAATAAATGCATCTGTACCATAAGCCCCACTTGTATTACTTGTATCAAAAGCGCCTGAACTGGCAATTCCCGTTGAGCTCGAGGTAACCCCAGTAATATACACATTATTATTTGTATCAGTAGTGACGGCATATCCCTGATCTAAACCCTTTCCTCCAATATAAGTGCCATAAGAAAGTTTACCTGAAGAAGTGAATTTTGCCAAAAACGCATCACCCCCTCCGCCAGCAAATTTTGTTTGATAAGCGTAAGGTGTCGTGAATGGCCCTGCGCTATCGGTATATCCGGTAATATATACTTCATTAGCTGCATCTGTTGCTATTCCACTCCCTCCGGCGAAACCATATCCACCATAATAAGTACCCCAGGTCAAATTGCCTGTCGAATCAAATTTAGCCAAAAAGGCATGATACGTTCCTGTTAACTTCAACTGCTGGGCATCATAAGTTGCCATGCCGGTTTTGCATGAAGTCTCCCCGGTTATATAAATATCATTTTTACCATAAGTGGCTATTCCATAGCCATAATCTTCTCCATATCCTCCATAATACGTTCCCCATTTTAAGGTACCCGCCGAATCGAATTTAGCCACAAAACCGTTAAAAGAATAACTTAAACCTCTAATATTACTTTGGTAAGTTTTGGCAGTGGCAATACCAGAATCGCTGTTAGTATTTCCAGTAATATAGACATTATAATCCGCATCAATGGCTATTGCATTCCCAGCCTCGTCACTTTTTCCACCATAATAAGTTCCCCATAGTTGGGAGCCTGAAGAATCGAATTTGGTGATGAAAGCATCTCCAAAATTGCTGCCTCCAGAAAAACTTGTCTGATGTGCTCCTGAAGTGGCAATGCCTCCTGTGCTTGTAGTATTCCCAGTGACATAAATATTATTACTGGCATCACAGGCTACTCCATTTCCCAAGGTTCTGGCATTTGAATCACCAAGATAAATATGCCATGAAATGTTGCCAGAAGAATTAAATTTTGATAAAAAGGCATAGTAAGTATAGTAATATGAACCTATCTGTCCGGTAATATAAATATTACTGGCAACGTCGCATGTAATCCCTAAGCTTGATAAGCCTCCATAGTACGTTCCCCAAACCCTTTGTCCGGCCGGATTAAATTTTACAATAAATGCAGAGGGTGCGCCGGTAACTTTATCAAGAGCACTTTGGTACGTTCCGGAGGTTCCTATGCCAACCCAACTTGTAGTAGTTCCGGTAATATAGATATCATTACTATCGTCATGGGTTATGGATTTTCCCTCTGTATTTTTATTAACTTCTCCTCCTAAATACGTTCCCCATTCTAAAGAAGGGTCAATGAGGAGGTCGTGCGTTTTGTCGTAGGAAGGAATGACAAAAGATAATTTTGAATTATCAATTTTGAATTTTGAATTGAGGGGGATTTGTGGTTTTGTTCCATTAGTAGCGTCTCCCTGATAGGTTATTGGGGCTGATTCTGTCATTTTTCCAAAGGGGAAAGCATATGAAATACCACCATTTTCCAAATCTTTTATACTATTTGCTCCTTTCCATTCTATTTGTATATCAGCTACATTGCCGCCGGGGTGAACGAGAAAAGAATATTCGAGGGATTTTGTTCCGGCTTTCAATATGAGGTCTATATGGGGGTAGATGTTTTGATAGGAGATAGTAGTATAAGTGCGCACATTGGTGATGCCTTTGGCTGTACGTTTTGTTTTGTCTCCTGATTGAGCGTCAATTGCATTGTAGTAGTTTTCGTAGTAGGATTGAAGGCCTGAAGCAGTAATTGTGGCGGATGGGTTGGAATTGGTGAGGGTCATTTCGAGTCTTGCTAAAGAGATGCGGTTCATCTTTTCTTTTTTCCACCCCATACCCCCGCCAGCGGGGGATAGCTTTCCCTTTGGGAAAGTACTGGCTAGGCTATCTTCCGTTTTCACGAAAACAAACGCGATCTTATTAGCCATACAATAGATATTCACGCCATTGTCGTGGCTGTAATAGGGAATATTTAGAAGGGGATTGCTGTTTTCGTCTTTTAACTGCCCTTTGTTTTCTATAAAACTCAGAGGTTTATTTTGCATGAAGTTTTGTACGGTTGCGGTAGTGTTTTTTTGCGCAAATGAGGTAGTGCAGAATAAAAGGGAAAGGATTATTGTCTGAATACGAACTGGAATGGGTAAGCTTCGCATAAATAAATTTGTTTCGACGAAGATATGGAAATTGTCTGAATCTGAATTTATCGGATTATAGAATTAACAGAATTATCAGGGGAAAGGTGAAAAATTATCAATATTCCGAATGCAATTTGGTATATTTGTATTGGATTAGGAATTAATCCCGTCAAAAAAACATTATTAACTTAATAAAATAAATAAGATGAAAAAGATAATTGTATTATTCTCGTTTTTTTTCGCAGTAGCTACTATTAGCCTGCATGCGCAGTCTGCTTCTACACAAAGCACAGGTACTGAGAAATCTCAGTGTACCAAGGGTCAATGTTCAAAAAGCCAGTGCAGCCATTCAAAAACTGCCTCAAAGGGTGGAAAGTATGAATGCAAAGAATGTGGCTATACCAGTGACAAGCCAGGCAAATGCGCATGTGGCGCTACACTTACCAAAGTGGCTGTGAACAAAGATACTAAATCAGGTACATCAACCAAAATGTAATTTTTGGTACTGATCAAAACATTGATTAATTAAGATTTAACTCCCGCTATACAGGAATGTGCAGCGGGAGTTTTTATTTAGCCATACAATAGATATGAAATATATAGACACCCATACACACCTGTTTTCCAAACAGTTTAATAACGACAGGCATGAAGCTGTGCACCGCGCCATAGACGCAGGAGTAGAGAAAATGCTGTTGCCAAACATTGATGTTGAAAGCATTGAGGAAATGTATGCCCTCTGTGATAGCTTTAAAGATAATTGCCTTCCGATGATCGGCCTGCACCCTTCTGATGTGAAAGCTGATTATGAAACAGCGCTGGCAGAAATTGAGGCTCAATTTGGTAAGAGGGATTTTATAGCTATTGGCGAAACTGGCCTTGATTATTATTGGGATACAACGTTTAAAGAACAACAGAAGAAATCCCTGCTTTTACATATCCGCTGGGCAAAGGAAAAGCGGCTGCCAATAGTGCTGCATACCCGAAATAGCTTTGAGGATACCTTAGAAATGATAAAGGCTGAAAAAGATCAAAATCTCACCGGGATTTTTCACTGTTTTTCAGGTACAAAAGAGGATGCTGATAAAATAATGAATGTTGGTTTCAGTATGGGAATAGGAGGGGTGCTGACCTTTAAAAATTCAGGTATTGCGGAAGTTGTCGCCGGGATACCGATTGAATATCTTGTGCTGGAAACTGATTCTCCATACTTGGCCCCCGTGCCATATCGTGGCAAAAGAAATGAGAGCTCCTATATTCCAATCATAGCTCAAAAGCTTGCAGAAGTGAAGAATATGAGTATTGAGGAGGTGGCAAAAATCACAACTGAGAATGCTAAAAGGCTCTTTAATCTGTAATCTTATTATGAAAATTGGTGGAGAATAATAATTATTCGTAATTTGCGCCCCCCTGAAGGGAAGTTATTAGGCTATTAAGTTATTAATTTAACCGTTTAGGCCAATAACAAATAAAAAGGAGAGATGGCCGAGTGGTTGAAGGCGCACGCCTGGAAAGCGTGTAAACGTCAAAAGCGTTTCGGGGGTTCGAATCCCCCTCTCTCCGCTCATATCTTGTCCGGTCAACAATAAATCTACCATTTTTATTATTTCATCATATTCCTCTAAGTAGGTCTTATATTCAGCAATGTCTATAGTGCACTTAACCATGACGCCGGTGCATACCAGGCGGTGGCAAGAACCCTTCGAATAGTCTTGCGGCTTATGGTTTCTTTTCCTTTCATGATTTTAGCAAGTGTGGCAAAGCCCTGTTTCTTCCTGAAAGTTTTATGAATATAGCGATGCAGTTTTTTATAATAACTTGTTGAATAAGGGCTTTTGTACATCACAGCAAGCTCATCAGAATCTGTCCAATTTGTTTTTCCATTTAACCCTGCTTTTACGTTCTCATAGAATTTAGTTCCCGGCAACGGATATGATACTGATATCCCCATATCATCCGGCATAAGGTTAAACAGCATGCTCATAGTGAGATTTATATCTTCTCTTGTTTCACCGGGATAGCCTAATTGAAGGAAAAATGCCGGCTTGATCCCATGCATTCTCATCAGCGACGTGGCCTTATGTATTTGATTAATGGTAATACCCTTATCCATGGCATCAAGTATTTTTTGTGAGCCGGATTCAGCGCCTACCCATATTGTTTCACAACCTGCAAGGGAAAGTTGTTCAATTGTATCGTCTTTGCACAGCAAATCTACTCGCGCCTGTATCTTAAATCTGAACTTGAGATTTTCATTTTTTATGAGTCTTGCAAATTCTTGTACCCAACCTGGTTTAAGGCCAAATATATCATCTGAAAACCAAATATGCTGAGGTTTAAATGTTGAGAGCAAGTATTTTAATTCCGCAATCACATTTGCAGGTGTCCGTGTATTATATCTATTTCCGTATATTGGTTTAGCGCACCAGTTGCACTTGAACGGGCATCCGCGTGTTGTCACCATATTTAATGAAAAATAGCCATTTTTTTTCAGCCAGGCATTTTTATATTTCCCGATGTTTATTAAATCCCAGGCGGGCATTGGTAAAGTATCAAGGTCATTTAAAACTTTTCTGGGCTCAGTTTTAATAAACCCCGACCCTCGTTTAAAAACAAGCCCGGGGATAGTTTCGGTAGGTTTATTACTTTCTAATCCAGCTATTAATTCCACTAAAGTGTTTTCCCCTTCTCCAATTATTATAAAGTCAGCCCCGTTATTTATATATTCTTCTGAATGGTCCGTTGAATCAGAACTTGAAACGACTATTTTACAACCAAAATCCTTAGCAATTGTGCACATCCTGAAAGCAGCATGCCGCATATTGGTAAGGCACATTTTTGTAAGGTAATTGAAGCCATCATCATATATTACAAGATAATCTGGTCGTGTTATTTTTAAATAAAGATTAATTTCTTCCGGAGATAAAGAAAACATGCTATCGAACAGAAATACTTCATGTCCTGTCTGTCTCAGCACGGCTGCTGCATATATAGTAGCAAGGGGTGGGTAAGGTTGCTGCTGTTTCCACTGTTTTGGATCAAGGCGTAAGAAATAAGAATGAGTAAGCAGAATTGATGCGGCCTTCTCCCCACCAAACCATGTTTTCTTTTTTGATCAAAGAAGAAAACTCAACCGTTCTTTTTTCGGATACAAAAAAATTATTGTCATGAAATTCAATAGCATCCGCGCCATAAGAATCTTTTAAAATCTTAATGTCGTTATAAACAGCTAAAGCAGATTTAGCCTTCCATTTTGCTTCATATATCGGCACTACAGCACAAAATGAGCATGTAAACGGGCATCCTACGCTGGAATGGTAAGCCAGTGTTCGCTGACCAAGATATGTTTTGCCCAGGTAGCCATTTAAGTTATATATTTTGTGAAGCTTTTCATAAGGCAATGGAGGTAGTGCATCCTGGTCATATAAATTTGCTTTATGTGTTTTTATTATTTTCCCGTCTTTAATGTAAATAAGGTTCTCAATATTTTCAATGAGTGTATTATATCTAATCGCATTCAACAGAGCAGGAAATGCATAATCTCCAGGGCCATAGATAACGAAATCAACGTACCCAGATTCAAGTACGACAGTATGTTGATTGGATGCAAAATATCCTCCCCAAATATTAATAACTTCGGGGTAAAGCTCTTTTATCTTTTTGGTAATAGGTATTGCTTGTTTTAATTGTGGCCCTGGCATTACGGTACACCCAAAATATCGATATTCTCCCGTCTTTAAATAATCTAGAATTTTTGCTTCTGGATTTACTTCCCTGTTACCATCTACAAATACATAGTCATATTTCCCTTCAATAGAAGCGCCGATAGACAAAATAGAATTCGGGAATTTATGCTTATGCTCAGCACTTTTTGGGTTAAAAAGTATGACCTTATTGCTCATAAATTCAAATCTATGTTAATTTTAAGAAGTTGCATCATTATTCCGTATTCCATAGCAGTAGAAGGGGAGTTGTGGATGCAAAAAAGCAAATAAATTTTTTAGAAAAGCCTGTGAATAATAATTAAACCGGAATCCTGAATTCTTCAGCTTTTCCAAGTCAGATACATCAATATAACCTTTTGTTTCCTTTAAAAATATATTAAATTGATAATCATTAAGATAATGTTGTTTAAATTCTTCCACCGCATTAATTTTATTTTGAGGGTTTCTGAAAACAGGTAGTCCCGCAAGAATAATGGAGCCATTTTTTTTGAGCAGATTTTTTAAGCTATCGCTGTATTCAATCGGGTTTGGTTGAAATTGCAGGCAATGATTTATTATTATAACGTCAAAAACCTTTTCAAACATATCTATCCTGTCAAGGTCCATTTGCAGTGGTAGCCAGGATGTTTTATAATATTTATGCGATTCAAGTCCATAATCTTCATCAAGAAAGTAATCAACAGAAACTACATTGTGGCCATTGGCTGCAAGGCAATTGGAAAGCCAGCCGTTGAAGGAGCCAATATCAAGAATATTTAATTTTTGTTTTCCACCTATAATTTTTTCTATGGCTTTGTAACTATACTGCTTTAACCTCCAGTCAAAAGAATTTGCAAATTTCCCATAAGGCAATTCAGGATATTTATCATGAGGGATTTGAGGTTGGGTTTTCTCAATTCTTATTGAATGGTATCTGTCAAGAAAGATATTCAGCTTCAACGCAAAATCAGCTTTCAGAATATTGTACACCCCATTTCTCTCCTTTATCAGGTGCCAATAATCCCCTCTGATAAAATATTTGATTGACTCCATTTTAAGTTAGATTGAATTCTTTTTGTAATAAACTGTAACGAAAAAAGAATAAGCCATTGTGTAAGCGCAATTGAAAGAAGCGCACCGTCATAGCCTGGTCCAAATACAGGAATAAAGACTATACCTGATAAAACAGAAATGCCGATACCCCCTATATTGATCGCTATAATTATATTCTGTTTTTTTATTTTATAAAGAAAGTAAATATAAGGCAGGTAAATATAAATTGGCACTACAAAAGTACCCCCAAGAAAGATGGAATACCAGGATAATTCAAATTTATATATCCATGTTAGCCCAAAAAAAATACTCGGCATGGCAAATAGTAATATGACAACTCCCGCCAAAAAAAGTCGTACCGATATCTTTTTCATTCGATTATAATCCAACCTATATAGATTTTTTATGAATGGAGAAAGCATAAAAGCAGATCCGGACTGTACAATAAGAAAACAATTCATTGCCACCTGGTACTGGCTTAAGATTGATTTATCGAGAAAAAACGAAACAAGCAAAAGGTCAGCTTTTGATTGTAAAAGGCCACTGAATCCCAAAACAAAGAAAGGAAAGGCTGAGGTATAGAAATTTTTGTCCGTAATGGCGAAATTTCGCAACTTATATTCTCTCCAAAATCTTAGCACTACTAAAAGCGCCTTTATTGTTTCAGCCGCCGAGAAGCATATTACCAGGAAATTAATATCAAGTTTTTTTCGATACAATAATATTCCAGAAGCAACAATGCTTAAAGCGAGTAATTCAAATATAATGGTAAAGATGAATTTTCTTTGATATAATATAATGACATCATAAGACTTATAAATAAAACGAGCTATTATAAGGATTGAGAGGGCAATGCTTCCCTGCATGTTAAGCTTTAAAAAAAAAGGCAAGAATATAAATGGTAAAATCAATAATATTCTGGCGGTAAAGACGGAACCCCAATTTTCCGCACTTTTAGAAGGAGTTTCGCTAAAAGCCCGAAGAAGAAAATCTTTGCTGCCCCACGAAGCAAAATGAGCTGCAATGTTCACCCACAAGAAGATATAAACGGTCTCTCCCCACAATTCATTTGAAAAAAGCCTTATTACAATTAATGATACAATCATCCCTGTTGCCGAAACGATAAGATTGCTTATCGTATTCAAGCCCATAAAGGATAATCGTTTTATAAATTTATTTTTCATCAGGCATTGCCATGAGCTCAATAACAGTTTTAATAAATAAAGAGGCATGGCTTAACTGTTAGGAAAGCAAATTACAAATATTTTTTATTTTTTCACTTTATCCAGGCACAAAAAGCATTTAGTTATCTGAGGACTTTCTGTGTCAAAAAGCCTTGCAAATGCTTCAGTAAATACAATTCATTATCTTTTCGAAATAAATGGAGAGGAAAAATCCTGATATATTGTATATGTGCAATCAGCTCTTTAAAATTACAAAAAAGGCCGATATTTGTTTTTATAATAATAACTAAAAATGAAAGTAAACGTAATAGTAACAGGAGCTACTGGCATGGTAGGGGAGGGTGTACTCAACGAATGCCTGCTGAGTCCTGACGTAGAAAGGGTCTTGATCATTAACAGGAGGCCTGTGGGTATTTCTCATCCAAAATTGAAGGAGATAATCCATTCCAACTTTTTTGATTTTTCAGGTTTTGAAAATGAATTGACAGGATACAATGCCTGTTTTTTTTGCCTTGGGGTATCATCAGTGGGTATGAAAGAAGTGGAGTATAACAGGCTTACTTTCACCCTTACTATGCATATAGCTAAAGCCATTTCGACGTTAAATACTGATATGGTATTCGATTACGTATCCGGCGCAGGCACCGATAGCACTGAAAAAGGCAGAAGCATGTGGGCCAGGGTGAAAGGAAAAACCGAGAACCATCTAATGCAACTGCCTTTTAAAAATGCTTATATGTTCCGTCCAGGATTTATGCAGGCAGCACCTGGCGCAAAAAATACGCTAAAACTATACAAGGCCTTTTCCTGGCTTTACCCCATATTGAAGCCTGTTTTCCCGCAATATATGTGTACCCTGAAAGAGGTAGGACTCGCTATGATAAATACAGTAAAATTCGGCTACGATAAACCCATACTTGAAGTAAAAGATATCATTAAACTTGCTGGTAGAACAGAGTAGGGTATAATAATTATTATTATACCCTACTTGCCTGAAAATGTTCCTATTAGTCTATATTAATATTTTAGAATCCGGTTACTGAAGCTATATCCATTCCCGTCGTTTATATTGACAACATACATTCCTTTTGCTATTCCCTGTAAGTCTAAATTATATTGGTTAATGCCGGGATTGGTTTCGATTTGTTGACTGGCAATCGCTTTTCCTTGCAAGTCCAGCAATGTAATTGTCAACCGTGCATTAGCATCGCGTTCAAGTTGCACAACTGCCCATTCTTCATCACGGTTAAACCATACTTTGGTTTCGCTCGTTACAGCGCTGCTGCCAATTGTCACCTGTCGTATTGGGCTGTAAACAAAGTTACCGTTATAATCTACTTGTTTAAGCCTGTAATAGATTACATTGGTAAGTAAAAATTCGATATTCGAGTCCGTAAAATTGTAATTATGTAACTCATTCGTAGTACCATTGCCTGCTACCTGCCCTATATTTTTCCAAATGATGCCATCTAATGAACGTTCAATTGCAAAATAGTTATTATTCGTTTCAGATGCAGTTGTCCAGAGCAAAAAAGCATTATTGATTTGCCGAATGGCATTAAAAGAAACCAATTGTACCGGTAATGGAGTAATAGTTCCAGCTACTCCAAAGGGGCTGAACGAAGTAATACCTGTTGCAGTAATAGTATAGGGATTGCTTCCCTCTGCCTGCGTTATGCCTAGGTTATTCCACTCATTATCATAATAATGTGTCATATAACAATTAACTGGAGAAAAGCCTATGCTGGCATCATCATTATTCCATTGTAATGTTAGGCTTACATCAGACCCTCCTGGTGTGCCTTCTTCTATATACCATGTTTTAGTTACCGTTCCATTTGAAACAGGATTCCCTTCGGGAGTTCCGTCCGGGGCATAAGACGAATAATAATTGTTGATAATATGCACATAGTAATCATCGGTGGTACCTGTATTTTTAATTCCCACAGGATTATACCCGGCAGGGCTGCTTCCTACAGGGAAAAACACAGTTCCTGTGGCACCCGAGGGCCCTATATTATTTTGCCTTAATCTTCCGTGGCCAACTGTTATTACAAAGCTGGACGTACTCGCACCGGATATACTGCCTGCATTAACAATTGTCAGGTCATTATTCCCTAAGTCGAGGAAGCCATTTATCAGGAAAAGGCTGTCATTTACATCCGCGGCAGAAGAAAGGAACACTTCGCCATCACAGTTAATTGTTAGTTTACCTAATACGCCTTGTGTACCAGGTATTTCAGAACCGGTGTTCACAGCACTAAGGTAAGTAACATAATTATTTTTGCTAAAAACTGGTGTGCCTGTGAAACCTCCGGTTTGACGTATTACTCCTGCCCCTGAATCAATTGTAAGGTTATTGCCACTTATATCAAAGATCCCGCTTTCAAGAAGAATAGCTCCATTACAGGTTAAATTACTATTAAGATAAACTCCATTATTGTTATTTACTGTTAAATTCATTATTCCTGTTCTGCTTCCCCCCTTCATATTGAGGTACTGCTGACTGGAGCCGTTAAGAGTCATTGTGGAAGATTTACCTATAAAGTTTAATGTACCAGCGGTCATTGTTACATCGCTCTTAAAACTATTGCCTGTTCCGATTAGATTAATTTCCCCTATACCAGTACTTTTTAGCTGGAAAAGGCCATTAAACGTTGCCGAATCAAAGATTGGGGAAGAAGTTATTTGAGATGTACAATCCCATTCGAAATTATAAAATGACTGATTAATGCCGTACGGGGCGTTAATTACAGTACCGTCGATAAGGCAAACAGAGCCTGATTCCCAATTAGCTAAGGGTATACTATTACCAAAAGCATCTGTATGGTGTTCATAGATACCATTGGAAGTAAAAACTATATTAGCATAGGAATCTGCATTTATTATATTGTTATTTTGTAAAACACCATCAATTTTTACATTTGCATTCGCCAAAAAATTTACTGTGGAAGTTGATGAAACAATAAAGTAGTTATTTTTCGGAATATAAAGACCATCAAGATTGATGGGTGATTCTACAACTGATTCGGAAAGCAATGAATCATTAATAACATAAAGTCGTGCTACGGCAGAATAATTATAAGCCTTATCCCTCATATAAATAAGATAGGTAAACGCTCCCAGGGAACCAGGATTATTGGAAAAAGATGTTGAGGAATCGCCATTACTGACCACTTTCCATGTATTTATAAACTTGGGCCCGACGAGTGAATTTGTTGAATAATCTGTCTGGTTGTTAACTATCGGGCTTAAAGGGATCAGGCCATTTTGCCTCAAAATCAACGTGCCGGTAACGCCGCTAAGGTTATCTTTTCCAGCTATCCATGACATATTAATTAATGCGCCGGACGTTGAAACCGCAATGCCACTGGCTTTGGAAGGGGGGGTAAAATCTATTGAGGAAGAGTCATTTGTATAAATCACTACATCATCAAAATAAATATTTACAGCAGAGCCATTTACAGAGGAACTACCATAAAGCATAGGAGAATAGACAGTCCCTTCTATTGCTTTAAAGATGAAGCTGATCCTGGTCCAGCCTCCTGCAATAGTTGTAGCTGTAATATTGCTTCCCATGTATTCCATACCCCTTGAAATGTCGTAAACGCCTGCCGCGACAAGATTATTACTATTATCTGCGTGAGCATAAGCAATTACTGCCACATAAGTAGTTCCTATCGCGGGAGTTGTAACAGTAAAACTGAGATTGTTGACTTTGCCATAAACATTTGTATCAGTGAATAGTTGTGCTGAAGCTTTTCCACTCCTCTGAAGGCCAGATTTAGTACAAATTGACCAGGAACCTTCCCCAGCAGCAGTCCAACCAATAGTGTTGTTTTCAAAACCGGGATTTTGTGCTAATGCTTGGTTATAACATAACACGAAAAGAAGTGAAATAAATAATAAAACAAAACCAAAATTTAATTTGCCATTCAAGGCAGAATTATACATTTGGATAGATAATTTCTGAGGTGAAGGCATAAGTTGCCCCCTCCCCATGGGTGTGTATTTATGTCTCATAAGCAATGCAATTTGAGAACGAATATACTACATTTTTTTAAAAAAACCAAATAAAAGTAATATTATATTTTTGTTATAAATGGAGTTTTAATAATTAATATGCGATTGTTTATTATACATCAGTTACTTAAGTGATGTATCTGATTTGGCAATGATTTAATAATTACACTTGTTTTTAGATAATTTAACCACCCTGATATCATATATTTCCATCTAATTCATCCAAAATAAGTAAAAAGTGATATTTTTGTCTTTTGGTTACCTGCTGACTTAATAACAATCTAGTAACCTGATAATTTAAATATATGCAGCCTACAAATTATAACGACCCTGAATATTTTCATAAAGTAGTTGATTGCCAATATGCTTGCCCTGCGCATACCCCTGTGCCAGAGTACATCAGACTGATAGCCGCGCAGAGATACACCGAGGCATACATGATAAACTGGGAATCGAATGTGTTTCCGGGTGTGCTTGGCCGTACGTGTGACCGCCCATGCGAACCTGCCTGCCGTCGTGGTAGGGTAGAAGAAGAGCCAGTAGCTATTTGCCGGTTGAAAAGAGTTGCAGCGGATAATAAAGGTGAAGTAAAATCTCTCATGCCCAAAGCTCCGGAAACTGGAAATGGCAAGCGTATAGCCCTTATCGGTGGCGGACCGGCTTCACTTACGGTAGCAAGGGATTTAGCGCCGCTCGGCTATGAGATACACTTGTACTGCGAACAGGAAATGGGTGGCGGCATGATGCGCAGCCAGATTCCTTCTTTCCGCTTGCCAATAACGGTATTGAATGAAGAAGTAGATTATATTCTTGACATGGGAATACACAGCCATTTCAAAACTTATGTTTCCAGTCTGAAGGATGTGTTAGATAAGGGTTATGATGCTGTTTTTGTAGGGACAGGCGCTCCGCGGGGCCGAAACCTTGATATCCCTGGTAGAAAGGAAGGGGCAGACAATATCCATATTGGTATAGAATGGCTTGCAAGTGTGGCATTTGAACATATTAATAAAATTGGGAAAAAAGTTATCGTACTTGGTGGCGGAAATACCGCGATGGATTGTTGCCGTACTTCCCGAAGACTCGGCGGCGAATCAGTAAAGGTAGTTGTCCGTAGCCCCTATGCTGAAATGAAAGCTTCTCCATGGGAAAAAGAAGATGCACAGCATGAAGATATTCCAATTTTAGATAACCATGTTCCCAAAACGTTTGTTGTGGAAGATGGAAAATTGAAAGGGATGACCTTTGAAAAAGTACATGCCGTATATGATAATAATGGTAAACGAAGCCTGGTTCCAACCGGTGAAGCGGATGTCTTTATCGAAGCGGATGATGTACTGATTGCTGTTGGCCAAGAAAATAGTTTTCCATGGATAGAGCGAGACCTGGGCCTGGAATTTAACCAATGGAATATGCCTGTTGTAAATGAAACTACTTTCCAAAGCACCCTCCCAAAAGTGTTTTTTGGTGGCGATTCTGCTTTCGGCCCTAAAAATGTAATAACAGCAGTAGCGCATGGCCACCACGCGGCAGTTTCAATTGATTTGTTTTGCAATAACGAAGATGTATTAAACAGGCCGAGCCCTTTTACCAATCTTGTAAGTGCGAAAATGGGCATACACGAATGGAGCTATGATAGCGCTGTGACGCCAGACAAACGCTATATAGTGCCTCAAGCCGACAAATCTAAAACCCTGAAAGACCGTAAAATGGAAGTGGAGCTGGGTTTTAATGGGCTTACAGGATATAAAGAAGCTGAACGTTGCCTGAATTGTGATGTACAAACTGTATTTACGGAAGATAAATGTATTGAGTGCGATGCATGCGTGGATGTTTGCCCTACCAATTGCATTACCTTTCTTCCAAATGAAGAAAACGAGGATGATCTGCGAATGCACCTAACTATACCTGCACTGAACAAGAACCAGGAAATCCTTGTCAGTGGCCCTGTACCTCAAACAGGGAGAATCATGGTAAAGGACGAAGATGTATGCCTCCATTGCGGCCTCTGCGCAGAGCGCTGCCCTACGAGCGCCTGGGATATGCAGAAGTTCTTTTACAATACTGCCAAGGCTTGCAGCGAAGTTGTTAGTTTGGCAGGTTAGCTGAATAGCCAGAGAATATATATTTTTAACTGGTTTTGAGCATAAAAAAAAGCGGGTAAAAATACCCGCTTTTTTATTTTAATAGCGATCTGTTTTTTTTATTTAATATACTATCTGTACCATGCCTTTGTAATGAGTAGTATTATTCTGATAATCATATATTACTATTTGATACATATATTCACCGGCATCTACAGTCACTCCACCAAATTTGCCGTCCCATCCCTTACTTTCTTTGGTACTGTAGATCAATTCGCCCCAGCGATTATAGATATACATCTCGTACTTAGGAAACCACGTGCCTTTTGGTGCAAAAATATCATTCAGCCCCGGTGAAATAACAGGTGTGAAGGCGTTAGGTATCCATACGACAGGTTTCTGCTCAAGACAAAGGTGGGTAGAACTGGACACGGCATTGTATTGCCCTGATTTCTGTACCGCATCTACGCGGTAGCAATAGTTCCTGACACTGTCGGTAGTTGCAGGATCATTGTATGACAAGGTATTGGAGTCCACGGTAGCAATTTGAACCCAACCCAGGCTATCTTCATCTTTCCATATATTATAATGGTCTACACCTCCATCGTTCCATACGGTGTACCTGTTCCATTCCAGCTGGCTGCTCTCATATTCTGATTTACCAGAAAGGTAAATAGTGCATGCTGAATTACTTCCTTTGCTGGTGTTGTCGCAATAGTCATATGCTGTAATAACATAGCATGCGCTGCCCTTTAGTTCACCTAAAGTGGTGTCGGTATAGGTTGTATCGGTAACATTGCCTATCCGGTTTATGCCCTGGCCAATCCATCTGTCAATATAATACCCTTTAGTGTCAAAGCTCTTTGATTTTGTCCAGAAAAGTTTCACTGTATCATTTGGGATGCTTACCGTCGCGTTTATCAAATATACAAAGGCAGGAGGTTTAGTATCACGCGGTTTCGCACTATCAGCATTTGAGTAGGAAATGATAGTTGTATCTATACTTATCGCCCAAACAGCATAATGATAGGTACTGTCGCAATAAACAAAGGTATCAGCAAAAGCCTGAAGAGAAGAATCAACTGAAGTGAGGAATCTTCCATCCCGGAAAATTTCATATCTTTTTACAGGGAATCCAACATACCTGTTCCAGTTGATTAGTACTTCATTATTACCAGATTTAGCATGAAGATTTACTGTTTCATGGGTATCGAGTGTATCCAAAGTATAATTCTTACAGCTATCTATTACAGCAATACGGTAATAACTTGGGCTTGAATAAGTATTGGTATAAAATGAATCAACATAAGATGAATCAGTAATATTTCCGCTAATTTGGGTAAATTTACTTTCGCCCGGAATTCGCCTGTAAACCAAATAATATGCAACATCCGGTGAATGAGACTGATTCCATTCTATTACGTTGCTTCCATTATTTAGCCCAGTGGTCCGCACATAAGCTCTTTTGATAATACCCGGGGAGGGAGCATTGTGATTAAAGGCAGTTGCAGTATCATAATTTGAATAACTATATAACCCTCCAACGGACGATATGGCCTTAATCTGGTAATAGTAGAGTACATTGCAAGTAGCATGAACATCTTTAAAAATATTGGCAGTACCGCTTATTAGTCCAAGTGTATCGCTTATATCAAAAGGAGAAGTGCCTCTTAATAAAAGATACTGTACATTCGGGAATTTTATGTATGGTGTCCATGAAACAACATTTACAGCATTTTGCGCCTGAACCGTTAGATGTGAAAGAGTTAAAGTATCCGAAGGAATAGAATGATTATTACAACTATCCAGTGCTACAAAATAATAAAAATATATACTATCCTTAGTATCTAAAGAAAAATCGGTGTAAGTAAGCAATGGCAGGGTTGTAACAGTATCAGCTATAAAAGCCTTTCTAACCGGTGAATGGTTATTTGTTGAACAAAAAATGTAATAACCATACCTGCTGGGTTTATTAATCCCTGAATATTCAATTAATACTTGTCCGTTCGTGGTACTTGTATTAAGGATGGTTGCAGATTTTAAAACAGGGGCCGGGGGGTTTATCGTATCAAAAGCGGTAATAGTTACTGCGTTTGACCAGGATGTATCAATGATATCATTTTTAACGGCAGCAATCACATAATGATAGACATTATTACAGCGCAAGGTAGAATCATAAGCTACAGTATCTATGTTATTTATAGTGCGGAATTTAAAGAATGATCCACCATAAGATTTGTAAATATAGTAATGGTCAACTGAATCGCCACGGTAATGATTCCACGTCAGTTTCGCTGAAAGATCCTGGTTGATAACCTGCAGGTTTACGGATTCATGTGCAATTGATGGTGCGCTTTCTACATTGCAAAGGTTATAGGGCGCTAAATAATATATCCATGATGCACTTTTTGTATCAATATTGTGCTGAAGATATACTGAATCATTCAAATTACTATCATTCAAAAGCAAACTAAATGGCCCGCCTGGGGTTTGTGAATAATAAATATGATACCCTCTGACATAAATATCCCTGGAAGTATTTGAAGGGTGCCATGAAATAATAATTGCACCATAAGGGGCTACTCCGGAACGTAAAACGCTTACGTTTTTTAAAGAGACAGGAATTGGTTTAGGATATTTTGCAGGCTCCATACTAATAGTATCGGAATAACTGTAGTAGCCATTTAAAGTATCCACAGCCTCTATTCGGTATGTATAAATGTTAGAGAGACTAACACTGTAATCGCTATCGGTTGTCATATTGCTACCAACAGTTTTTAGCAACGTAAGCGGGCCACCTTTCAATCCACGGTATATTTTATAGAAACTTACGCCCCCTGGCATTGTGGCATATGCAGTCCAGTTAAGATAGATTACAGGGTTGCATCCAAGTGTGCTAAGATTAAGTTTAATTGTTTGGGCTGTATCAGATGGGGCAGATCTTAGCTTAGCGCTGCAACTGTCTAATGCTCTGATGTAGTAATTATAATTTCTATTTAAAGGTTTGGACATATCGTCTAAATATGTGCTATCGTTGGTTACTTTAGCTAATAAAGTATAAGTATTTGAACTAGTATCTTTTTTCCAAATTTCAAATCTGTCAATATTTGAAGTTGTGTTCCAATTCCAATGTAGCTGCACGCCCCTGCCGGCGGAATCTGAAGCGAAATGCAATATAGGAGCAGGAGGTATAACAGTATCAAATGGAGTGATTTTAATAGTGTCCGAATAACTTTGAGCGTTGTTGCCACCATTTTCTAAGGTGTTTATCCTATAGTACTGCGGTACATTACAACCAAGGTTTTTGTCAGTATAAGCGGAATCACTGGAAGCTAAAGTAGCAATATCTGTCCATGAACCGGCAGCCAATTTCTCAACAACATAATTTTTAACTGTGAATCCTGTATAATAATCCCAACTGACATGGTTAGCAAGGTCTTGCCCATAGCCACCTACATGTACAGGGCTATGTACTACAGCTGATTTTGAAATTGTATCCGAACAGGAATCCACTGCTTTTACTTCAAAGAAATAGATGTTCTTAGTAGTATTAAGCCCGGTAATATGAATTGTATCAACAGTCAGAATTGGGTCTGATACGGTTGATTTAAATGTATAATTGATACCATCGGTACTGATATAAATATTATAATTTTTTACTACAGAATCAGGAACACCCTCAAAAATTAAATCTATATCTGTGCCATTGATTACTGAAGCACTAAATGTATTTACTTTGGCAGGCGCCAATGTATCAAAAGGGGTAAGGCCTATTGTGTCAGAATAGCTTTGAGCTCTATTTGGCCCATTATCAATTGCGTTTATCCGGTAATAATATGGTGTATTGCAGGATAAGTATTTTTCGGTATACGTTGTATCCGTTGCGGCTAAAGCGGCGCGGTTTGTCCATACTCCTGCCACAAGTTTTTGCAGGATATAATTTTTAACTGTAAAGCCCTTGTAAAAAGTCCAGTTTATTTGGTTCCGAAGATTTTGTCCTTTGCCCGATATTCGTACAGGACTATGAGTATGGGCTGATGCCGATAAAATATTGGAGCAGGAGTCAATGGCTTTTACCTGGAAGAAATATTTATTCTTTTGAGTATTTAATCCAGTGATCAACACTGTATCCGGGCTGTTGAATGGAAGGGTTATGACCTTGGCTTTAGTATAGGTAATGCTATCCGTACTGATATAAATATTATAAGTTTTAACAACTGAATCAGGCACCTTTGCAAAAACAATAGCTATGGTAGTGCTATTAATTACCGATGCACTATAGGTATTTACAGCATGTGGCGCTACTGTATCAAACGTTGTAAGAGAAATGGAATCGGAAAGTGTAGTACGCGCGCCTAAAAATTCATTACCCTGAATTTTGTAAATATGGTTCATATTACATGGCAATGAATCATGGATATGGAAAGTATCATTTCCCGGTAGGGAGGCAATATTTACCCATGCAGAGCCGCTCCATTGTAATACATCATATGTGCCGATGCCATATCCCTGGAATGGATACCAATAAAGGTAGTTCTTTAAATTGCCGCCTTTGCCCTGTAGCAATATTGGGAAAAATTCAGTTGAAGGCGTTGCATTCAGGCAAGAATCAAGCGCTACTATTACGTATCCTTTATATTTTCTGGCGGCATCGACGGTATCAATGTAAGTATACAATGTAGCAGGGTTTGGACCGGGTTCAATTAGGGTATTAATTGTTCTTAGCGGTCCGCCACTATCGCTTCGTTCAATGGCGTAGGCATAAGTATCTGCAGAATCTGCACCGCTAAAAGTGAGTTTAATTGTTTTATTGGTTGTCACGGTTACATTCTTCCAGGTAATGGCGTTGGTAGGTATGGTGTCGATTGCTTTGCCCCCTGCCGTATCTGAATAGGCTATTGAAACTCCGTCGGTACTGAGTGCAGCAATACGGTAATATTCATTATGGTTACATGGCATAGGTTGGCGGACAATAAGGGTATCAGTGGATGGCAATGAATCAACAGAAGTCCATACGCCGCTAATAAGCCACTGCACGATATAATATTTCACGTTGAATCCTTTATATGGTGACCAGTTGAGCCTATGAATAAGCTGGCCAATCCTGAATTTTAAAATCATAGTTTCATTGGCGACAGAAGAATCTGAAATATTACCGCAGGAATCTGTAGCTATGAGAGTATATTCATAGTTATCGGCAGTAGTGTTGAGTCCTGTATGCACAAAACTGTCAAGGGACGGAGGTATATTGGCCTTGAGCAGGGAATAAGGGCCAGTTCCATTCAGCCTGTAATACAGGTTATAAATTTTTATGTGAGGGCTGCCCAGGGCTGATTTCCATTTTATCAATATCTCGCCTGTGGTAGCAGAGGTTATTATTTTGGAAGCAAGAAGGATTAGTGGCGCAGTAGGGCTAAAAGTGGTATCGCAATTCATATTTGAACTGGAAGTAAATGTCCCGGATTTCTCATTCGCAACTACGGTATAACAATAATGGTTGTTAATACTTACTGAGGTATCGGTAAATGTATCAACAGTTGATGCAACCGTAGTAAGCAATGTCCCCACCGCACCATTTATACCTTTATAAATACTGTAACTGGATACACCCGAAGGCCAGTTATTGTAAACATTCCAACTAAGTTTCAATTTCTGGTGGCAACCAATTGATTGTGTTTGCAGGAAAATAGTGTTATGGGTAAGGGATTTGGCGCCTACTAAAAAAGCACAACTGTCAAGTGCGCTCACTGCGTAAAAATATTCACTGGTACCAGCATTAATGCCATTATCAGTGTAGAACGTATCTGTAAGAACTGTATCGATGACAGTAAAAGCTCCAGCAGCTGTAGATTTACGAAATACAATATATTGTTTTACAAGTTTTGAAGAACTTTTACTCCAGTTAATATAAACGCTGCCGCTTGCATTTACGGTTACATAATTAAGGTTTACCTGCGGTGGGGCAATTGTATCAAGAGGTGTAAGTTTTAGTGTGTCCGAATAAGCCTGTGCATTGTTGCCACCATTTTCTATAGCATTTACACGATAGTAAAAAGGTGTATGGCATGCTATGTTACTGTCAGAATAAGTAGTATCATATGCAGATAAAGTAGTCAGGTTAGTCCAAACACCGCCAATAAGTCTTTGCAATATATAATCCTTTACAGTAAATCCTTCATAAGCTTTCCAGTTTACC
>Ga0302280_1001164_pt1 | contig 22305 bp, 18 predicted proteins | sample III_Fen_E1_1_FD_198771 | JGI IMG/M metagenome (GOLD analysis project Ga0302280, IMG submission 198771) | Peat permafrost microbial communities from Stordalen Mire near Abisko, Sweden - III_Fen_E1_1 | ecosystem: Environmental > Terrestrial > Soil > Wetlands > Permafrost | place: Sweden: Abisko... | reverse complement strand
GGTCATGGAAAATGAATTCTACTTGCCCGACACCTTCCCCACGCAAGAGTCCGCGATTGAGGCAGCAATCCAGGCTGGACGGCAGAAGATTGATGCGGGATTTGAACGGGGGCGTGTCGTTGTGAACGGGTGAGTGTAGCGCCATGCAAAAAGATGCGTTGACCTTAGGATTTCCAACCCACAGCCCAACCCACAGCTTTCGATTCGTTGAGATGACCGTTGTGGGCTGCATTCTAACGGTCTTTTCGGCTCTCCTATCAATAGCGAAGATTTATGAAGCCCGGCTGCATCGACAAGAGGCGGCAGCAATCTTGCGCTCAAGATTCGAGCAACAGCGTAAGTTTCTCGACGAACATGTATTGGAGCCAAGGAAAAGAGATGGCATTGATACATCGGAGCTAACTGAAACGCTGAGAAAACTTACTCTCGGACTGGAGGCCATAGAAAAGGCGTGCAAAGTCCCAAATTGATTCACCGAGTTTCAGATTTGAGCCATTTCGAGCGTCTTCGCTTGCGCTTTGCCCTTGCGAAGCACAGTATGCACGAGCTTCAGAAGGTTTTCACCGCCTGTCATCAGGTCTAGCTTCGATTTTTCGATATACGCTGTCGCGCCTTCATTCTCCAGTTTGTCCGCGTTGCGCTGGGAAAGGCTGCTCACAACAATGACCGGGATATTGGTAGTCGTTGGATCTTGCTTGAGGGATCGCAGTACAATTTCGCCCCCCATCTTCGGCAATAGCATGTCCAAGATGATGAGGTCCAGTTTGCCATTTTCCTCTAAAAATAAGGTGTCGGTATTTTCGCGCCGGGTGTTCGCGGATCATCTTGGTCAAATTCTCCAAGTTGTAGTGTTGTGTGAGCGCCGTCGGCATGCGGTTCAACACAGACGACGTTCATGACGACAAAGTACCAGACCGCGTGGAGCGGGCATTGGTTGGATTGACAATTGATTTCTCTGAGGGATCGATACCTCGACCCTTGTCCCAATTTGTCCCAAAAACTCCTCGAAAATGGCACTTGCATTTCACCATGATTTGTGCAAAAAATGACTACTCAAGAAATTGGTGATTTTCACTTTTTGTAAGTGCAAGGTGCATAAACACTGAGGAATCTCCAGTTTTCTTGGGAAAATTGAATTGGTGCAGCTTCGATTCCCGGTAGCGCTACCAGACAGTCTGAAGTGCGGAGAAATCTGCCAGCATTCCCCTGACAATCGCAGAAAATCGCCGCAATTCCACAAGTCTTGCTCTCAAACCGGACCGGAGAAAGTGTCCTGCTCAACGCTGCAGGCAGGCTTTCGCGCCTTTTCTCCGGAGGGCACACGAGCATTCGGGTTTCAACGACTCCATCCGGCGAATGACAGGCGATCACAAACCGATCATGTGGCGAAGCGGCCTTGACTTTTGTCTGCCTTCGGTTGACAGGCTGAATCCCACAGTCGAAGTTGGCTGCCACCTGTGGTCCGCCAGAAATCACTGCACCGTCAAATCCCGCCAGTAGGCGTTGCCTGCTTCGTGGTGTGGAACCAGAACGCGCTGGTAGAGTCGTAGAACCACTTTCTGGTTCTTGTAGTCAGATAGATCAATACTAATATCTTCCCAATGACGGGAATCGGATTGCCCCGTGTCGTAGAGTCCGTCAATAAGCTTGTCGAACATTTTCTCGTCATTGACATAGACCTGCAGCTGCCACGCACGTCCCACGTCCACACCTGCTTTGAACTGCAAAGATGAATCTGACCCTAAGTTCACTGTCCGTTTGAGGACTGTTCCGCGTACCTCATCCCGAGGATAGGTGGCCAGCACCTGGCCGTCCAGGTAGGTGATACCCCGGATTCCCGGCATTCCGCCACCCGCGCCTCCGAACCCGGCCCGTTCCATCGTCCAGTCCCGGTTCCAGTACTGCATGAGGTCCGCCAATTTGAAGAGCTCGGCGGGTTGGGTGGCAGGATCGTGAACGGGAATTCGAATCGACTTTCCTTCGTCGATCGCGCCATGAGACACGAGGATTGCCTCGCCGATTCGCACCGTGCGTCGCGCCAGCTCCGAAATACTCTCGTCTACTGGCGGCGTGAGTTGCAGTGGGCCCATTTCCTTCCCCTGAATCCGATCATGGAGTTCCGAGACTTGTTCGGAAGGCAGCGCTTTCATGCCATGCATGGCTGCAACCACGGATTCTGAGTTCGCGGAATTGCAGTCGGTATCCGCGAAGTCGGCAGCGTGAACTGCGAGTTGCAGGGTTTTGCCGAAGTCGCCGTCCCCAAACCAGACGCTGGTGGCCACAATGCCGCCATTGACTACTGCATTATTGGTAGCGGGGTATTCGATTCCCCAGCGCTCATCGACCGCCCGGAAGATCTGCTCGGCGGTGCGACCCGACTCCGCCATGGAGATGACCATGTCGAGACACTGACGGTACGGAGAATCCGGATGGATCAGACTAGCGGCCTTGCGGACGATCGAGTGGGTATCTCTTTCCACGAAAGCGACGCTGATCATTCCGGAAACGAAAACGGCGCCATCCGTCCCTTCCGCGTAGCCATTGATGTGACCGAGATTCCGCGCCAGCGCAGCGGCCACGTTCGGCATACCCGGCGTCAGTGCTCCATAGACGTCACTGCTGAATTGAGGCCCGATAGTCCACCAGAGCTTGTTGTACCTGGGGTGACCAGTGTCCGGAGCCTTGACTCCTCGCTTCAACAACAGGAGAGCCTGTTCGCTCGATCCCCACGATCCAGCATTGTTCTCAAGCCATTGTTGTCCGAGTTGCTCGACCGTTAGCCCGATGCCGTATTTCTCGAAGGCACGCACCGCCACCATCTCGTAGTAGTAGTCATCATCTACTGGCGCATAGCCAGGCAAATGGGTCATGGGAGTCACCGGTAGAGTCGAAGCGGGCTGATGTTCGAATCGGACCCCGGTTATCTGCGCGATCATCTGTGCGGTCCAGATTGCCTGTACCCGGTCAAGATATTCCTCCCGCGACAACTGAAGAATTCTAGCCGAAGCCTGCGCAGACGCTGCCCTCGGCGCTGGCTGCGGGTACGCCATACCTGTAAAGAGAACGACCATGCACAGCAGGGATGTTGTCTGCGCTCTCATCTTTTTTCCTCGCGTTATTGCACTTCGAACAACCGATACCCAAAAGCGGGCAGATTGAACTGGACTCTGTTGTCGAGCGATACCTTCACTTCGCCCACCGTGCCCGCTGAACAGCCGCGATCTTCTTTCGACCTGCTGCTGAAATTGTGCGCTTGGGTTTCGATGCAATCGAAACCACATTCTGCTCTCGACCCCTCTCCTTTGCCCATCTGGCTTTGGCAGTCGCCCCATTTCGCCCTCGTGTCAAGGCTTGGGGGTCTTTGGCGACTTCGTCTGGCAGGGACTTCAAAGCGACAAATCGGTGGAGGGTAATGTCCTCGGCCTTGTAGGCGACGCCCATGCCCCCATAGCCGACTTTCTCGACGATGCGGTAGTACGAGATGGTCTGCCCGATCATTGATGCAGTACCCAGGCAGCAATGTTAGGGATGCTGCAATGGGAAGTCAACGATGTCTTAGACACACAAGCCTTGTCGAAACAAGCCACTCAACTGAACGACCTGAAAGGTCGGGTTGAGTCCCTTGAGAAGCAGACATACGCATCACCAAGGGATGAAGCAACGCTAGGGATCTATCGTTTACCGGGACTTATCCGGCGGTTTAGGAACATTTCGATTGATCGCAGTCCATGGTGCCGTTCGCTCCGCGGCAAATGCTCGTCAGTTGTTTTTCGCAAGGACCACGCTGCTGCAGGCGTGTTTCATGGGGTGCTAAGGAACTTCCGCAGGTTTTCCGCTGCGCGGCCCATGGAGCGAGCAAGGCTTAGTTTGGCGACGTTGTGGGCGAACACGCTGTCGATGTAGTCAAGCTCCGCACCGGCCAGCGCTTCCTGCGATTGAACCAGTTCAACGCTGTCGGCCACGCCTGCCTCCACTCGCTGGCGCGTGAGATCGAGAGTTTCCTTCGCGACCCGCGCATTAATCTGCGCCACCTCCACCTCGCTGGTTGCCGCCTCTAAGTCGAGATAGACTTTTCGGATGTCTCCCTCGACTTGCAGTTTGAGATCTTCGAGTTCGGCGCGTCTTTGCGTTAAGGTGGCGTCGGCTTGCTCGATATCGCCGCCCGTCCGGCCACCCTGCCAGATGGGAAAGCGCAGTGTCCCAGTGACCGAGAACGTACCGTGAGATTGGGAGGGATTGGTTCCGATCACTCCATAATCGGCGTTCACGGCAAGGGAGGGCAGTCGTTCAGAGCGCGCGCCAGAGCGCGCGAGTTCGGCGGCCCGGAGTTGAGCCGCGGCTGCCTTTAGATCCGGACGTTGCTCGAAGGCCTGTCGGAATGCCTCCTCCATGGTAATCGGCGGCGCAGCCGAGAAAGGGACATCGTCGGAGAGGTCATACTGGTCATTGGGCGGCAAACCGGTCATCCTCGCCAGGTTGATCTTCTGCTTGGCAAGATCGTTCCGCAGTGAAGTTACTCGCTGCTGTTGGGTGAGAGCTTGCACTTGGCTGCGATCGACATCGACCTGTGCCACCACTCCTACAGCTCTTTGCTGCGATGCTTGCTGGTAAAGAGCGTTGGCTGTGTCCAGTTGAGCAAGCGCCGATTGCACTCGCGCTTTGTCGGCAAGAACCGAGAGATATGCGCCTCCGACGGCTAATACCACGAGGTCGCGAGAATCTTGAGCCGAAAGTTGGTTTGCACGGAAGCTTTCATCGGCCGATTTATAGTTTTTCCACGCTGTGAGATCCACTACGGTTTGGGTGAGGCGGGCCCGCAAGTCGATGTAGTTGTAGGGGCCTATGATGGTCGGCAAAGTGAAGCCTGGAAGCTTGAACTTGAAGCCTGAAGCTGCAAGGCTGGTCTGCTGGACAGTTTCGGCCAGATCGCCGGTGAGGTTGGGGAGTAGAGCGCTGCGGGCCACGCGCGTTTGCCCGTGTGCCTGACGCACGGCTTGGGCGAGTCCTACTGCTCCCAGATTGTATTCAAGGCCGCGGCGGATGGCGTCTTGCAAAGAGAGCTTGCCGGAGAAAGGCATGTTGGAAATGCCAGATGTACTTCCCGAGTAAGCGCCTTGAACTTGAACCGCGGGATTGAGTGTGTTGACGGTGGTCGCTGCTCCCGGAGTGGAGGACTGCGTGGCTGTCACGGAGCCGCTCTGTGCGGTTCTGCCCGATAGCGGCAACTGCGTTGCTTGCGTGCCCTGGGATTGCCCAGGCGGCGTCTGGGCAAACGCGTTGCCGCTCGGAATGCAAATGAAAATGCCGAGCAGGATCGATGTGGCACTCGTCTTCAGGCGACTCGGCAGCGTGTTCAGTTTCGTCTTCGTCTTCCTCTTTCCCATAGACAATTGACCGTGCCTTTCCGTTCTTAACCAAGTGGCCTAACTAAGTTGCTTGCGAAAACGCCAGATGCTGAGTGAAACCAGGACGATCGTAAAAATAAGCAACGCCAGGAAATTGGGCCACAGCGCGACGAACCCACTTCCTTTGAGCATGCCCCCGCGAACGATGGTCGCGAAATGGTGAATGGGATTGATGATCGTCAAGGGCTGCATCCATCGCGGCATCGCTTCAACAGGATTCAAGGCTCCTGACAAAGAAACCATGGGGGGATTGATGAAAAAAGCAGTCAGCTGCGCCTGCTGTGCCGATTTACTGAAAGTGGCGATAACTGTACCGATACTGATCCCAGACAAAATGCACAGCATGCCTCCAAACACGACGTAGGGCAAACTGCCATGGAACGGTATATGGAATACGAACTTAAGTACCCCAAGCGCAATCACCATCATCACGCAGAGCAGGGCAAACAACGGCACGATCTTGGCGACAATAATTTCAGACGTGCTGGCGGGAGACATGATCAGTTGCTCCATCGTTCCAGCCTCACGCTCCTTTACCATCGCGGCGGATGCTACGAGTGAACTGTTCAGAATTAGCAAGAGACCGAAAACCCCAGTCGCAATGAACCAGGAATCGACCAGGCCGGGGTTGTAGATGAAAGCCGGCATGAGTTGCACTTGTCCCCGGCGGCTTATCTCCGACGCAGCGACATGCTTAAGGCTGGCATGAATACCCATACTCTGCAGTCCTGCGTTGTAAGTTTGGATGATGCCTTCCGCATAGGCTTGGCTGATGGTGGCAGTATTCGCGTTCGTGGCGTTCAACAGGAACTGGACCGTGGTGGAATGTCCGCGGTGCAAATCGCGGGCATAGTCGTAGGGAATAACGACTCCGGCGTCTACCTTGGCCTGACTGATTGAATCCCCGAGTTCGTCTACCGAAAAATAGTAGCCTCCGAGGCGGAAGCTTTCACTCTCCGTAAGAGTCGCGATCAGTTCCCGGCTCTCCGGAGTCTTGCTGTCGTCGACGACTCCGAGGCGAACATTCGACACCGCCGCGCTGAGCGCGAAGCCAAACAGCGTCAACTGCAAGATCGGAGGAAGAAGCAAAGAAAGCATGAGACGGCGGTCGCGCCGGATCTGGTTGAACTCTTTGCCCACCAGTGCGCGGAACCGCTGATTGAAGACGTCTTGAAAGGGATTCGTCATTTGACTACGCTTACGCTTTGAGCTGCATTCGGCGCATGCTGAACCATCCAACCCCGTAGAAAACCGAGCCGATGAGGCCGATGATCGCGACCTTCCACCAGTCGGCGAGCCAGCCGCCACCTTGGAGTAGCGCATCCCGCACGACTTCGATGTAGTACCGGCCCCACATGAAATTCGAGATCCAACGCAATCCCACAGGGATGTTTTCGATGGGAAAGATCAGGCCGGAGAGCAGAAACACCAGGAGAAAGCCGCCGAGGGCCACCACTTGCATGGCGGCGACCTGGCTCGGAATCGTCGCTCCCACCATGGTTCCAAAGGCCGCCACGCAGAACGTATAGAGAATTGTGGCGACGATGAAGGGAGTTGGATCGCCCGCCAGCCCCAAACCAAAATACGTAAACAGAAGGACAAGCATAACGACGCACTCGGCGAGCGCGACTACCATAAAGGCAAGAATCTTTCCCAACAGAAATTCGTGGGCGGAGATGCTAGACACATAAACTTGAAGGATTGTCTTCAGTTCACTCTCTTTTGCCATGGCGAGGGCGGCCAGCAAAGGAGGGAACATTGAAAGTCCCAGCACGAAGATCCCTGGACCGTAAAATTTCTTGGCGGAGAGGCCTGGGTTGTACCAGAGGCGGATGGCGGTTTGGACTAGCGGGAGGCCCTGGTTGCCAGCGATGCGTTGATTGTAGGCACGCGTAATCTCGTTGGCATAACCTGCCGTAATCTTCGCGGTATTGGCGTCCGAGGCGTCGACCAGCAATTGAACGGGAGAATTTGCTCCTAGCGCCATATCCCTTCCGAAATGCACGGGTATGATCAGGACCGCCCTAGCCGTGTTTGAGCTGAGAGCCTCCTCGGGTTGCCGATCAATCGGCCAGGAGACGACATGGAGAGTAATGGAGGCGCGAATTGCGTCCACAAAATCGCGCGAAGCGGGTGAGTCGTCAAAGTCCTGCACGATGACGGGGAGATTGTTTACGGTCAACGAAAGGGACACACTCATCAGGAGCAACAAAACCAGCGGAAGCACGAGGGCGAGAGCCAGCGTCCGCCAATCACGACAGATCTGAGTCAACTCTTTGCGGGCTTGCGCAACAACACGTCGCATCGCATGCGCTCCTTACTCTTCTCTCTACTTTTCACTCTTCCGCTGAAACCTTTCCCTGCTGGCGCGCTTTTTCGATCACGTTGATGAATACGTCTTCGAGCGAAAAGGCTTCTTCGCGCGCGCTGATTACCCTGATTCCATTGCTTTCAAGCTTCTCCGTCGTGGTCCGTTTGCCTGCCTCAACATCTTCGTCCGTGACCACATGAAGGCGATTGCCGAACAGGGAAACTCGCCAACGCTCGGTGTCGCTCTTCAGCACATCGGCGGCGCGTTGCGGCTGGTCGACGATGAATTCAAGTAGATGGCCGGTTTGCGCGCTCTTGATGCCGCTCGGAGTTCCTTGTGCCACCAGTTCTCCGCCGGCCATGAATCCCAGGCGATTGCATTGTTCCGATTCTTCGAGGTAATGCGTGGTTACAAGAATCGCCGTGCCTGCGTCTGCCAGGCGGTTGATCATCACCCAGAAAGCGCGCCGAGCGAGAGGATCAACCCCAGAAGTCGGCTCATCGAGAAAGAGCACGCTCGGTTCGTGCATGATGGCAGCGCCGAAGGCGACACGCTGCTTCCAGCCGCCAGGCAGACTGCCAGTGATCTGGTCTTCCTTCCCTTCGAGTCCCGAGAACGACAGCACCCAGCGGATTTTCTCGTCGCGCTCACTCTCGGGCACTCCGTAGACGCCAGCGAAAAAGCTGAGATTCTCTCGGATGGTCATATCGTTGTAGAGCGAGAACTTCTGCGACATGTAACCGATCTGCTGGCGAATGCTTTCCGAGCGCAGGTTGCCTTGTTCGCCGGCAAGCCGCATGCTTCCGCTTGTGGCTTCAAGCAGTCCGCACAACATCCTGATCGTGGTTGTCTTGCCAGCGCCATTTGCGCCTAGAAGGCCGTAGATTTCTCCGTACGGAATCTCAAGGGTCACATTCTTTACCGCGGTGAACGCGCCAAATTGTTTCGTCAGATTGTCCGCTCCGACCGCAATTTGGCCGCGCAGGTTCGAGTGGTCGTGGTGCCCGGGAAACGGTGGATCCTTCGACTCTTCGCCTAGAGCTCGCAAGCCGGCAACGAACACATTCTCGAGAGTCGGCTCATCGACGCGAACATCGCTGACGTGCAGGCCCGCTGTGTTAGTAAGATCTTCAACGATTTGGCGCGCTTTATCCGGATCATGCGTCAGGACGTCAAGACGATCGCCAAAACGCTCCACATCCATGATGTCTTTCTGCGGACCGGAGACCTCTGACAGCACGCGTTCAGCTTCGCTCAAGTTGTCGACGCGGATTTCGAGTCGCTTGGCGCCCAGACTCTCTCGTAATTCGGCCGGAGTGCCGATTTGCCGGATCTCGCCTTTGTGAATGAGCGCGATCCGATGGCACCTTTCAGCCTCATCCATGTACGGCGTCGAGATCAGGATCGATAAGCCCTCGGCAGCCAGATGCGCCAGAGCATCCCAAAACTCGCGCCGCGATACTGGGTCCACGCCGGTTGTCGGCTCATCGAGCACGAGCACGCGAGGTTGAGGCAGCAAAGCGCAAGCCAGCGAAAGTTTCTGCTTCATTCCGCCGCTTAACTGCCCAGCCAGGCGACTGGAGAAGCGATCCATATCGAACATCTGCAGATACTGGCGGCCTCGCTTCACGATGTCGCCGGATGCGACGCGGCGCAAATCGCCGACGTAGCGGATGTTTTCGAGAACCGTAAGATCGGGGTACAAGCTGAATGCTTGAGTCAGATAACCTGTCTGGGAGCGGGCCTCGCGCGCCGGTTGGCCAAAAACCTCAGCCGATCCGGAGCTCGCTTCCATGACCCCGGCGAGAATCTGGAACGTCGACGTTTTCCCCGCACCATCGGGGCCGATCAAGCCGAAGATCTCGCCTTTGCCCACCTCAAAACTGATTCCGCGAACGGCTTCGAGTTTGCCGTAGCTTTTCCAAAGCTCGCTAATTCGAATCGCACTCGTGTCCGAACCATCGGAGCGAGGTTTGAAAATAGGTTTGGAAGTTAGCGGAGTGGAAGTCGCGGTCGTCATTTGCGCTTTTCTTGTGGCCACTGATCGCCCGCAACCAGGACCTCGCCGTCAGCCGGCATACCCGGTTTGGCATATCCCAGGGCTCCTTGCAGCTGCAGCTTTAGGCCGACTACTTGTTTCACACGGTCGTCGCGGAAATAAGTGTTCTCGGGAGTGAACGTTGCCTGCGGGTCGATGCGCGAAACGTATGCGTCGACCGGTTGCTTGGGATTCGAATCCAGATATACATGGGCAGCCTGGCCGACCTTGATCTTGCCGATCTGTCCCTCGGGAATAAACCCTCGCAGGTACACCTTGCTGAGATCCAGCAGAGTGATGACCGGGGTTCCTGCGGTGATCACCTCTCCCGGCTCGGCCACACGGGTTACGACTGTCCCGTCAAAGGGCGCTTTCACGGTCAGATCCTGGCGATTTTCCTGAGCCTCAGTGAGCTGCGCCTGGGCTTGAGCAACGGTCGCCATCGCGTCGGCAATCGCAGCCTGCTGCTGCGCCAGTTGCATGTTCACACCGTCTACGCGGCGCTTGGCGCCAGCCACAGCAGCCGCCTGTTGGTCGGCTGTGGACACTGCCTGTTTTCCTTGACGCTCGGATACGGCTCCCGATTGCGCCAGGCGCGTGTATGCCTCTTTGTCGAAGGCGGCAATGTCGTGGGCGGCTTCTTGCTGCGCAACGTTCGCCTCTTCCTGCCGCAACTGTTCATTCAGGACGGCAATCTGATCTCGCGCGGACCTGGCCTTGGCTTGCGCTTGCTGAACTTCGGCTTGCGCTTGCTCTATGCGTGCCCTCAATTGCTCGTCGTCGAGCACGGCGATGATGTCTCCAGTGGATACAAGGTCTCCCTCGCGCACTCGGATTTCGAGAATACGGCCGCTCGTCTTGGGGGACACAGCCGAGTCGTCCCCTTCGATTCGACCGCTGAGCGGCAGGATGTTTGGCGACATCGGCGGCGTGTAGAAGAACACTCTCCAAATACCAAATCCGACGGCCGCGAGGATCAGAATGACAACCAAGGGAACAATGATTCGACGGGCCATCGAGCGGGGCGGCTTCGCATCGGCAGGCGCCGGTTTTGGTTTTGCTTGATCTGGCTGCGCCGCGGCAGTGGCAGACTGCGAGTTTGGTTGCGGTGGCTTCTTTGGCGCAGACTGCTGGTTTGGCTCGGGTGGCTGCCCTGCCACCGGAGCCGGTTGCGGCTTTGTTTGGGCTGGCTGCGCATTAGAACCATTACTTGCCAAAGCCGTAATCGCTGCATCAAAAGTCTTGACTTCTTTCTGTGCCCGTTCCCGCTCTTGTTTCAGTTGCTCGACTATTTCAGACACTTTCCCTACTGCAGGCGCGGGTTGTGGGTTTGGTCGGGGTGGCTGCGGTCCCACAGTTGCAGGTTGCGGTTGGTCCTGCTTTAGAAGCTCTTGAGGCTCTTCGATTGCCTGTTTTTCGGTCACTTGTTACCTCGGTTTGTCTTGCACGGTAGCTTGCCGACACCAGAAGTTTCTTGTCGAAGATATGCCAGCGAAAAGTCCCCAATATGCTTAGCGATCCGGTCCACCTGCTCCGGTGTCATTTCTAACTCCGGCCAAAGTTGCTTCAGTAGAGGACCGGCCAGAACATAAACAAGAATTTGTCCCATGACGCTGTGTGCGCACAGACGGGTCTTCTCATGCTTGGGAGGCAAATCGATGATGCCTCCGATCAGTTCGAGCAGTCGCTTGTAGATCGGCCGGGACACTTCGTTGACGACTCTCGACAGAGCCGGCGTGGGCTGCACAAGTTCGTGCACCATGATTCGAAAGTGCCAGTCCGGCAAATTTGGCTTGGCGACGCTTTGTAGGCGAGCTCCGATGACCGCCCGCAAGATATCCTCTAGAGGTGCATTCCGATCAAGTGCACTGTTGATTGCATCCACCCGAGCCGCCCTCACCGATTGCTGCAACACTTCGGTATACAGACCTAATTTGTCGCCGAAGTGATAGTTGACCGCCGCGATGTTGGCACCCGAGCGCTTGACGATTTCCCGCACCGTGGTCGCTTGATAGCCGTGCTCGGCGAAGACATGACCGGCGGCTTCAACCAGCTTCTCGCGTGTTGAAGCTGTAGCACTGGGCGCCGCCACCCGATGCGTCTGTCTTCGAATTTGTTTCGACGGGAGCATTAAACAACAGTCTTAAACAACAGTCTTAAACATGGGTTTTAAATCTTACCGAAGCTATCCTGTCAGATTCGTTGTACGAAAGATGTTCACTGTTGCTCATAGTTGGCCGAAGGGAATACGAATGTGTGGCGTGTTTCCTCTTTGGGGTCGTTATCGGAGACTGTGTGCCTGCCAGGCAGTCGGAAATCGAACTATTCTCTGGGAACGCTCGTCAGGAAATCAATGGCGGCCGATTTTTCGCGTGCTTTTTTGGCATTTCTGGCCCCTCGTTACCGTTGAACGTGGGCTCTTGACAAACGCGTCGAAATGACGGATAAAAGAGCGGTCGTTCGTTTGGTTATAACAGAACGAGTGATCGTTTTGTTGTCTGACTGGGGGGGGGATGCCCGCCGTGAACGTACGCGACGCCGAACGCGCTAAGAAGAAGATCGAGGCGGCGGCCCTGAAGATATTTATTCATCAGGGCTATCACGGCACTTCGATGCGCGATATCGCCCGCGCCTCGGGCTATTCGATCGGTAACATCTACAACCATTACAAGACCAAGGAAGACATCTACGTCAGTCTGATCAAGTGCTTTGAGACTCGCATGGCAGAGAAGCGCAGCGAGTTCATGGCCGGACTGGGCGACGTTTTTGACCCTTCGGAACTGGAACGGTTGGCTTGGTCGGTACACGACATCGTATTCAGCATGCCCGACTACTGGCGGTTGATGTACATCGACGTAGTCGAGTTCCGCAACCGGCACTTTGCTGGAACGTTTCACCAGTTTGCAAGAAAAGTAGAGGCCGCCCTCGGTGAGCGCCTGCAATCGTCGACGCGTCGCGGAACCTGGAGCGGGGTTGATCCGGCGCTCGCAATCACCTCGATTTATCTGCAGTTTTTCAATTACTTCTTGCTGCAGAAAGTCTTCAACGTGAAGGAACCGCTTGGAACTTCCGATCGGGAAGCTATTTCCCAGATCATTCAGATGATGACCGGAGGCCTCTGGCATGATCGTCCCCGAGGGAAGCGGTAGAAGTGCAAGGTGCCGGACGGGATATTTCTTGGGCTTGCGGAATCGATAGTTGGGCTGGCAGCAGAGATTTCACCAGGTAACTGCCCTGCCCTGCGGCAGGCAGAAAAGTGAAACCCAAGCAGTGCAGGAGGATGCTATGCGGATACATGGATTGATCGCGATGTTAATCGTTGTCGGCGCCGTTTTCGCTGTCAGTGCGCACGGACAGACCGCCACTACCGGACAGATCGTGGGCCTGGTGACCGATCCCAGCGGGGCCCTCGTGGCGGGTGCAAGAGTGACGCTCACGAGCGATGCCGGCGTGCATCGCGAAGTCATGTCAGGCACCAACGGCCGGTATACGATCCCGCTGCTCGACCCCGGCAACTATCGACTCGAAGTGGACCAGAGCGGATTCGCATCGGCCAAGCTGGAAGGTGTCGTCGTCAGGATTACCGAAACCGCGGTCGTCGATGTCGCCCTCAAGGTGGCCGGCGCCCCGACCACAGTTTCGGTCACCGGAGAGTCTCCGCTGGTGCAGACGGAAAGCTCCGGTCGGGGAAGCGTTATCGACGAGCAACAAATACGCGACCTGCCCCTGCCGACGAATAATTTCCAGCAGTTGTTGACGCTGACGGCGGGGACCTCCGGTTCTTTAACGAATTCCTCGGATCTGGGGCGCGGCGACGTGGAGGTAAACGTCAACGGCCAGCGCGCGCTCTCGAACGATCTGGTCATCAACGGCATCGATGCGAACTCCATTGGCACCGGCGAAAGCCCGAATCTGGCCGTTCCCGCGATCGATTCGCTCCAGGAATTCATCGTGCAGACGAGCATGTACGACGCCTCGGCCGGCCGCAACTCCGGCGGCAACATGGCGGCGGTCACCAAGTCCGGGACGAACCGCTTCCATGGCGACGTGTATGAGTTCCTCCGCAATACGGCATTGGACGCCAACAATTTCTTTCTGAATGGAGAAGAAGGAGTGGTCACGCCGCGGCCGGCGTACAGGCGCAACCAGTTTGGCGCCACCTTTGGCGGCCCGCTCATCAAGGATCGCGCGTGGTTCTTTATTTCCTATCAGGGCACGCGTGAAACCAACGGCACCTCGTTGACGAACTCGCTCTCTACGGTTTTCCTGCCCCCGTTTCTAGGACCGCAGCGCGATCTCACACACCTGGAAGCGCTTTCGTTGTGTTATGGCCTGGGTGGGCTTGTCGATCCGGGCACGGCCTACCTGGCCCTGAATCAGACGCTGCCCAACGGCCAATACATGATTCCTTCGGCACCGGGCGTTACCACTACGGGCAACTGTACTACGCCCGGACAGGCGGTGACAGCATCCCCTGTCCTGGAAACGATTCCTTCCACCTCGACCTACAAAGAGGATCAGTTCAACACCAATTTGGACATTAAACTGAACAATGCGAACCGATTCTTCGCCAAATATTTCCAGTCGCTCAACCGCGAGAATCAGGCTCTCTACGACCAGTTTGGCGACGGCAACGCATACCAGGCGCCGGGATGGCAGACGGAGGAAGACACCGCGCAGCGCGTGCTTGCCTTCGGTGTGTCGTCCGTGATCTCAAACCACATGGTGAATGAAGTCCGCTTCGGTTGGAGCGCCATTTACGGTCCTGGCACGCCATCGCAACCGGTCAGCGCAGCCGACCTGGGCATTAGCTCTCCGTTAGGCAGCCTGTTCCCGGGAATGCCGACCATGGTTTTTGCGAATATGTTCACTCTGGGGCCGTCTCCTTTTGGCATCACGTATGCGGCCACCAACATGTACAGCGCCGGCGACACCATGACTTGGACGAAGGGTCGACACACCATGAAGTTCGGCGGCGAATATAAGCGGGAGGAACTGGACGCACCCTATTTCGACGTATTCCCCAACGGCGAAATTGCGTATGCGGGATTCATCAACGGCAACCCGTTCGCGGATTTTCTAGCCGGGATGGCTAGCGTTTCCGTGATCGGTTCGGGCACCAACAGCCTCCACAACCGCGCCAACGATTTCTCCGCTTTCTTCCAGGACGATTGGAAAGTCGCCTCGCGCCTTACCGTCAATCTGGGACTGCGCTACGACTACTTTGGGCCCACCACCGAGACCCAGGGCCACTTTGTGGGTTTTGATCCGTCGCAGGCTGTGACTACGCCCCTCCCGTTCACGGGATGTCCGGTCACTTGCGGCGTAGCGGTCACTGGCGGGTTCGTTCAGGCGGGCAACGGGAACCTGCCGGTCCCCACCGGCAGCACTCCAGGATTCACAAAGGTGAGCGACGGCTTGGTGAATTCCAATTACAAGAACTTCGGGCCGAGAATTGGCTTCTCTTATCAGCTCACCGATACCGGCAAGATTGTTGTGCGCGGAGGCTATGGCATCTTCTTCGATCGGCCCAACATGCGGTTGTATAACAGCCAGTTGTTCAATATGCCCTACGAAATGATAGCCACGGCTCTTGCCACTTCGAACGAAAATCCCTTCGTGCAAGTCCCGCTGCCCAGCGCCTTCCCGCTGAGTCTCAGCAATACGAGTATCTTCCCGTTTGGGGGATATCCGGCGGTGCTGCCGGTGACCGCCTACGGTTCGACCACGCCGACGCCAACCATAGTTCCGGCCACTGGCCTTTATCCCGACATCCATGACTGGAGCATCCCCTACACACAAACATTCAACCTAGGGGTACAAAACAGTTTCGCCAATAACTGGATGCTGGACTTGGGTTATGTCGGCTCAGTGGGACGCAAGTTTCCACGCTTGTTCTCGTTCAATCAGGCGTTTGGTCCCTCGTTCGCGGGCGTGCCCGCGCTTGGGAATCTGGGCGGACCGCTCTTCCCTGCTTTCGGCGATTTGCCTGCCCCTGGATTGGGCAGTTACCTGATGGAGAGCAACTCCAACTCCAATTACAACTCTCTCCAGGCAACGGTCACCAAACGCTTCTCCTATGGCCTGCAGATGTTGCTCAGCTACACGTGGTCCCACTCGATGGACGACTACTCCGCCACCCCCGTCAGCGACATCACGCTGCTCCCGGGTGACATGGTGAATCAAGCACACAACTATGGTCCCTCGGATTTCGACCGGCGGCAGCGTTTCGTCGGGAGTTTCCTGTATAACCTGCCAGGCGCTTACCATGGCGGCTCAGGGTTCGCAAAGGGTCTGGTGAACTCGTGGAGCGTGTCCGGAATCGTCACCCTGCAGTCCGGCGTTCCGTTCTCGATCCTGGGCTCGGATTCTTTGTTTGCGGTTACCCAAGGCGACCTGGCCACCGGTCGGACGGTGCAATCAGCAATTAAGAGTGGCAACGTTGTCGACCGACTCAACGCCTATTTCGATACGTCCGCGTTTGTTGCTCCTACCGCCGACACCACGGATTTCGGCACCCTAGGAAGGAACATCATTCGGGGACCGAAGCAAATCAACACGGATTTTTCGATTTTCAAGGCGTTCCCGGTCACCGAAGCCCAGAAGTTAGAGTTCCGCGCCGAATTCTTCAACTTGTTCAACAACGTGAATTTTGCTAACCCTGTGAGCGTAGTTACCTCGGGAAATTTTGGGCAGATCGCACAAACCACCACCGGGCCCAGAGTCCTCCAATTCGCATTGAAGTATAACTTCTAGCCGCCATCGAGGACGGGCACGTCGCGTGCGTGCCCGCTCTCACAACAGTACGACTAAAGGTGTGCATCCAATGAACCCCAGTGGCTTGCGGGAGAAAGTAGTGATCATTACTGGCGCTGCGGCAGGGATTGGCCGCGCCACGGCAAAGCGGTTTGCGAGCGAAGGTTGCCGCGTGGTGGCTTGGGATGTCAACGATGCTGCCCAGTCGGAGGTGATCCGCGAATTGGAAGCCGCTGGCGGGCAAGTGCTATTTCGCATCACTGACGTCACCAATGCGCAGGATGTAGACGATGGCGTCGGCAAGATCATCCGCCAGTGGGGCCGAGTCGATATCCTGGTCAATAACGCGGGCATTACCCGCGACGCGCAATTGATCAAATGGAAGGATGGCGCCGTGGCCGGCACGATGACCGACCAGGCCTTTGACGCCGTGATCTCAGTGAACCTGAAAGGCGTCTTTGTCTGCACGCGCGCAGTGGTTCCACATATGATCCGCAGCGGAGGAGGCGTTATTCTCAATGCTTCGTCCGTGGTGGGGCTCTACGGCAACTTCGGCCAGACGAACTATTCTGCCACCAAGGCGGGCGTGATTGCCTTTGCTCAGACGTGGTCCCGGGAACTGGCAAGATACAATATCCGCGTGAATGCCGTCGCCCCCGGATTCATCGCCACCGAGATGGTGCAGAAGATGCCGGAGAAGGTCATCCAGTCCATGGTTTCGCATACGCCTCTGGGGCGAATGGGAACCCCTGAGGACGTGGCGGAAGCCTATCTTTGGTTGGCCTCTGATGCGGCATCGTTCATTACCGGCACGGTGCTTTCCGTAGATGGCGGATTGGTGCTGGGGACCTGAGACGATATTTCTGAGGGTGCAGTCATGATGCGCTACGCGACGATTGTTTCTACCGGCCGCTTCGTGCCGGAAATCGAAGTCACCAATGACATGTTGCGGGAACGGTTCAAGCACCTACCGGACTTCGTCGATAAGATGGAAGCCTCCAGCGGCATAAAAACGCGCTGGCATGCGCCCGAAAACTGGGCGACCAGCGATGTCGCCCTGCCCGCCGCCAAACTTGCCCTGGAGCGAGCCGGTAAGAAACCCGAAGATGTCGATCTGATCATCCTCGGCACCGATTCTCCCGATTACATAACGCCCGCGACCTCGGTCGTGCTGCAGTATAAGCTGGGCGCCAAGAATGCCGGCACGTTTGACATCGGCTGCGCCTGTGCTTCGTTTCCCACAGGCCTTTCCGCGGCCGCAGGAATCATCGCCGCGAACCCGGGGATCAAAACGGTGCTCGTCGTGGGCGTCTATCTCATGCATAAACTCACCTCGCCAGCCGATCCCATGATCTTCTTCTACGGCGACGGCGCAGGCGCGGCTGTGCTCGAACCGGCGGATTCACCGGGATTTATCACCTCGACCTTCCGCGCCGACGGTTCCTATCACGACTATTGGGGAATCTATTCCGGTGGGACCTTCGAACCCGCGACCGAAGCATCCGTAAAAGGCGGGCGCACTGCGTGCACCATCAAGAACCGCTATCCTCCCGAGTTGAACGAGGAGACGTGGCCGATCATTGTCCAACGGCTCGCCAAGGACGGTGGTTTTAATCTGCGCGACGTCGACTGCTTCATCTTCACCCAGGTGCGTAAGCCGACGATTGAACGAGTCATGGAACGTCTCGGCGTGCCGGCGCAACGCGCGCATACCATCATGGAACAGTATGGCTACACCGGTTCCGCTTGCGTCGCCATGGCGCTCGACAGCGCGATCGAGCAGGGCAAAGTGAGGTCCGGCAATCTGGTCGTGCTGGTCGGCTCCGGTGTCGGCTACAACCAGGCAGGATGCGCGTTTCGCATGCCGTAGGTTGGAGACGTCGTGGGCGTAACTGGGGGCTGAGTTCCGTTCAAGGAGAGATGTTTGCCGGTTCTCATGCAGATCGCGCTGTTGCCGGTCGCTGTCGCGCTTCTGGTAGTCCTCGCCATCTGCATTTGGTTTTTCCGCCATCCAATTGCAGTCACCGTCTGGGTGCGGCGAAAGCGGCTGCAGCGGGCCGGCTTTGCGAACACAACTGTCCAGACTTCCTTCGGCTCCCAGATCGTGTGGCATGGTGGCAGCGGTCCATTACTGGTTCTCCTGCATGGAGCTGGAGACCAGGCTGGAACATGGCACAGGATCGCACCGGAACTGGCCCAGAAGTATTCGCTGGTTATGCCCGATTTGGCTGGACACGGCCAAAGCGCACCCCCGACGGGGCCGCTGAGCATTGGAACGATTCTGGCTGCGCTTGAGGAAGTTTTGGACTTACCTCCATGGAAGTCGCAGAGCATGACTCTGACGGGAAATTCACTGGGTGCATGGATCGCCATGCTCTATGCGCGCAAACATCCCGCACGAGTTTCACGGTTGTTGCTCATCGACGGCGGCGCCCTGAAGTTCGAGCAGAATGAGATCACGCTAACGCCGAAGAACCGGGAAGAAGCGCGACGCGCGTTTGATGCGATTCTCGATCCTGCTAGCCCGCGTCCCCCGGCATTTGTTCTCGATGACTTGATCCGCGTCACGAACCACGGCCCCATGGCACGGCTGATGGCGACCGTGGCGGAGACGTCCAACTATGTTCTTGACGGCAAGCTCGAGGACTTTCCCGTACCTGTAGACATCATCTGGGGGGCATCCGACCGACTGGTTCCTATGAGCTACGCGCGCACGATGGCAGCACAACTGCCAGCCGCGCGATTGACTGTAATCGAGCGCTGCGGACACGGACCGCAACTCGAATGCCCGGTGAAGCTGATCGAGGCGCTAATCTCTGTTCTCGCGGCACAGCCACCGCAAGCGAAAGGTTTTGTCTCAAAGAAACCAACGAATGCCGATTCGCAACCCGGCTGACGTCAAGCCGATTCATGAGAGATTGCCGTGATGACTGGAGATATTCTGGGACACCGTGCCCGTCTCAGTCCCGACGCGATTGCGCTGATCCACGTTCCTACGGGCCGGCAGTTTACCTACGCCGAACTGAACCGACGGGCGTTGCAGTGCGCGCGGGTCTGGACCGACCTCTGCGCTCTGGCCCCAGGGGACCGCCTCTGTATCCTGTCCGAGAACCGGGTTGAGTATGTTGATGCGTTCTGGGCGGCGGGCAAATCCGGCGTCATCCTCGTCCCGCTCGGGACACGCAGCACGGCCCACGAGTTGCAACAGATCCTCGCCGATTGCGGACCGCGCTGCCTCATGTATTCCGCACGATACGAGAAACTTGCGTACGAACTCCAGCAACTCGTTCGGTTCGAGCGCTCCATCCATCTTGACGCCGAAAACGACTCCCCGAATGCGCTGAGCTATGCCCAGGCCGTTCATCGGGTTTGCCCAGATCCACTCTCCGAGCGGTTACAGCCCGAGGACATTTTCTGCCTGCTCTACACCAGCGGCACCACGGGACGACCAAAAGGTGTAATGATTCCGCACCGGCAGATTGCATTTAACGCTTGCACTACGGTCCTCTCCTGGCAACTGCGGCCGACGGACCGGGTTCAAGTCTACACGCCCATGTATCACGCGGGTGGTCTCACGGTTTTCCTGACCCCGCTGTTCGCGATCGGGGGCAGTATCGTTTTGCATGACGGCTTCGACATCGCTGAAATCTCGCACGCTTTCCGGGACCACGAGTGCACCCTCCTTTTCGGTGTACCAACGACTTTCAAGATGCTGTTCGATTCGCAGGAATTCGCACTGCTTGATTTCAGGCATCTACGCTGGGCTGCCAGCGGAGGCGCTCCGCTTCCGCTGCAGCTTCTTCGCGCTTACCAGGAGCGCGGAGTGACGTTTCGCCAAGGCTATGGTCTGACCGAGGTTGGCGTGAACTGCTTCGCCATGAGCGACGAGGACTCTGAGCGTAAGGCTGGTTCGATTGGCCGGCCAATGATGTTTACGGAAGCAAAGCTGGCCGATCCCGCGGGCAATTCGGTCAGTGCGAATGAAGTCGGTGAACTCTGCCTCCGCGGCCCGCATGTTTGCAGCGGCTATTGGAACAATCCCGCTGCCACCGCTCAGGTGCTCGACGCAGATGGATGGTTCCACACCGGTGACCTGGCGCGCTGCGACGAAGATGGCTTCTTTTATATTGCAGGCCGTTCCAAAGACATGATCATCAGCGGAGGCGTCAACATCTATCCTGCGGAAATCGAGAAGGAACTGCTTGATCACCCGGCCATCGCCGAGGTCTCCGTCATTGGCATAGCAGACAAGAAGTGGGGCGAGGTTCCAGTTGCCGTCGTTGCGCTGAAATCCGGTGCAAGCGCTAACGCTCTCGAACTCGTCGAATTTCTCCGTCCCAAAATCAACAAGATCAAACTGCCCCGGCAAGTGATTTTCATCGAAGCCCTACCCCACAATGCTTACGGCAAGGTCCTCAAGCTTGAACTACAGCAGAGATTACGGACTCTCCAGGAAGACGCTGAAGGGGAGCGCGATACTCTTACGCCGGGGCTGAAAATCATCGTCAAGAAGTGCTGAAGATCAATCGCTCGCCGGGACAAAGGTGTGTCCGCTCAAATCTCCGGGGGAAAGTTCGTCCACATAGCACCAGACCCATGTTTCTCCCGGCTCAATGGAGCGCATCAGGGGGTGTTTCGTACGATGGAAGTGCTTGGTTGCGTGCTTGTTCTTCGAAGAATCGCAGCAACCAACGTTCCCGCACTCCAGGCACAACCTCAAATGCACCCACGTGTCACCCTTTTTCACGCATTCTTCACAGACGCGCTTTGCGGTGCTGGTAATCCTGATCTGGTCGAGATGTGTACATTGCGGCATTATGTTTCTCCTATGTTTCGGCGAGAGCCCGGTGCACGAGGTGAACGCAAATCGCTCCTTCTCCCACAGCCGAGGCCACGCGCTTCACGTTGCCTGATCGAACATCACCCACCGCAAATACGCCCGGAAGACTGGTCTCCAGCATCTGGGGAGGCCGCGAAAGCGGCCAAGCGGTTGACGCGCTGGCGCCGGCGAGCCCATCCAGATCTCGTCCCGTAAGGATGAAGCCTTTGTCATCCATGGCGACACAACCGCGCAGCCATGTGGTTCGAGGGGATGCCCCTGCCATCATGAATACGTGGTGGATCTGGTGAGTTGAGGTCTGCCCCGTGCTCTTGTCGAGCCAGTCGACGCGCTCCAAATGGGTGTGGCCGTCCATGCTCACAATTTCGGTATTGAAATGCAGCTCGATTGCCGGATTCTCCGAGATCCGCTGGATCAAGTAACGGGACATCGTCTCCGCCAGTCCTCCGGAGCGCACCAGCATGTAGACCTTGTGCGCCGTTTGCGACAGAAAGACAGCAGCTTGACCGGCGGAGTTCCCGCCGCCGACTACGATCACGTCTTCATCTCCGCACAACTGCGACTCGATGTAGGTGGCACCGTAGTACACACCCTGACCCTCAAACCTCTTCAGATTGGCAATCGCAGGCTTGTTGTACTGCGCTCCGGTGGCAATGACGATGGCTCGCGCTGAGAGCGCGCTGCCATCGTCCAGAACCAGCTTGTAGGGGCGGCGATCGCAGTTCAGCTTTACCACGCTGTGCGCGACCATCATCTTCGCGCCAAACTTCTGCGCTTGCGTCAGCGCTCGCGACGCCAGTTCCTGTCCAGAGACGCCGGTCGGGAAACCGAGATAATTCTCTATTTTGGAACTGGATCCGGCCTGCCCGCCGGGAGCCTCGGCCTCAATTAAAAGAGAATTCAAGCCTTCCGAGGCAGCGTACACCGCCGCTCCCAATCCAGCGGGCCCGGCGCC
>Ga0302280_1001163_pt1 | contig 22316 bp, 11 predicted proteins | sample III_Fen_E1_1_FD_198771 | JGI IMG/M metagenome (GOLD analysis project Ga0302280, IMG submission 198771) | Peat permafrost microbial communities from Stordalen Mire near Abisko, Sweden - III_Fen_E1_1 | ecosystem: Environmental > Terrestrial > Soil > Wetlands > Permafrost | place: Sweden: Abisko... | reverse complement strand
TTTAAGACTATCTTTAACTTTGCTAGGGGATTTTCTCTTTGAAAACTGTGCTTATGATAGCTGATAAGATTTTATCCAGTTTGTAATTTATTCACTATAAGCACTTGGTACATCGCGACGTGCAGCCTGGAAATTTTTTGATGGGTCTTGGGAAAAAACTTCATCAAATTTATACTATTGACTATGCTTTTGCGACACCTTATCAAAATGACCTCACTGGGAAACATCGGCCTGACAATCAAAATTTAAATGAGAATAGTTTTGTTGGAACTCTCAAATTTTCTAGTTTAAATGTGCTTCAAGGACACAGACATTCGAGAAGGGATGACTTAGAATCTCTTGGACTTATGCTGGTGTATTTTTTGAAAGGAGGTCTACCATGGGATAATCCTGATAGTACTATGCCACCTAAACAAAGAAGAATATAGATTCGCACAAAAATGGAGCAAATATCTCTTTAAGAACTCTGCAGTGGCCTCCCTAAAGAATTTTTGACATTTATGACATATTGCCGTGGTTTAAAATACTAATAGAGCCCTGACTACAATTACTTAAAGCGTTTATTCAAAGAAAAACTTATTCGCGAAGGTTATCAATACGATCATATCTTTGATTGGATTTTACTTCCACTCAGACTGAAGGACACTCGATTATCAAATCGAATCCCTTTAAATCGTTTTCCAAAAAAGGAAAGTTCTGACGCTGCCATGGCAAATTCCGATTATAATTTTAAAGAAGATTTTGATTTTATGGATGAATGGATCAAACTTAAGAAGGCCCCCAAATAATAAAAAAAAGTTATGATTCAAGATACAAGAACGAATCGCTCAATGAGTACTGGAAATAAAGCTTTTCCTGCCAAGCAAGCGGCAACTTCTAAGAAGGGCAAAGAGGATTGTTAAATATACTGAAAAATTTACCCATGATTTCAGCTAAAATATAGCTCTAATTATATCGCAATATTTTGCATATTGATGATTGTTTAATAGATGAGACTCACAATACACAATAAAAAGATTTTTAGCATCTTCTTAATTGTATTATTATAGTGAATAAATGACACATCAATATGACTACAATCACCAATCGAAAATATGAGTAGTATCCAACCAACAACGAATGAGAAATGATGCGACATAATAATTTATTCGGTTGTAATCCAGATTGGTGGTAATATAGGTTGCTGGTGAAATTATCAAAATCTGTATTAGCTCTGTCCATTATCATTTTTTGAATAAATAATCAATATTTTGCCTAACTCGTGGATAGTCCTTTCAGTCTAAATTGAATTGGAGCTAAAAATTAATAATATTGATTGTCTTCATTAAAAATATTTTTGAAAGTTAACAATAGAAATTCATTAATTATGTATTGATTATGCTTGACAAGGAAGATACCATCTCGAAATATATCTTTAATTGTTCCTTTGTAAATTGAGATTGATTAAATTTGCATACTAACCAATATTAAATATATTTTGTTTAAAGTGTATTAGGTTTGATATTTAAGAATATATTTTAAACTCTTGAGTCGATAAAAAATATATTAATTGTAGTATTTTGTCATAATTGTTCATTCTGTCAGTTTTTAAGATATACTAAATATTCAAAGTATCATTAGTTGTTTATTTTGTTCAAATCCATTAAATGAAAATCTATCTTTTTACATTTTAAATGTTCAGGTATTTTCTTTTGTTTTCATAAAATATTAATTACTAATGAAGCAAGATAAGGAAGAAGAAAAATATATTCTAATGACCTATCGTTCACACATTGAAAAGAAAATGCCCACCACTTATTATAACAGTGACAGCGGTTGGGGATGCATGTTGAGAGTCGGACAGATGGCTGTCGCCAATTTTCTTTATCTTCACGAAAAAATTCCCATGAAAACATTGCTGCCTCTCTTTTGGGATAATTCAAGCATGCCATTCTCTATCCAGAATTTCACTTTTGTAACTAGCAAAGAGTATGCTCACAAAAAGCCTTATGAATGGTATAATCCCTGCTAAATGGGATTTATTGTCAAAACTCTTTTTCAGGAACAGTATCCCATTTATTAGGTTAAGATATTCTTAGACAATAGTATTTTTTTATCAGAAATACCGAGAGACAAACCTAAAATACTGCTGATGATCATGATTCGGATAGGATTAGAAGAGCCTTAGAGTATCTATCTGCCAGTTGTTAAATCTTTAATTTAAAATCCCTATTTCTTTGCAGCGATGGGCGGTACCCCAAAACATGCTCATCTGTTTATGAAAATAAAGGACAATTTAATAGGGTATCTCGATCCTCATAAGACTAACAAAGCTGCTGCCAATTAAACTTAGCTGTTAGCGAAGTAATAATAATACACTAGCAATTTATCATGGATCAAATTAACAAAAATTGATAGTTCAATGGGCCTAATTTATCATTTGAAAAAAGAAGAAGTGGAATAATTTTGGGCAAGCCTTGAATTGATTAAGGATAAATATAAAGAGCACTGCTTTCTTTACATGGAAAGATAGAGACCACAGTATGATGAAGCGGACTTAATTGAAATTTCGGATGATTTTTCTTGATTCGGGATATTTAAATAATTAAAAACTGTTTAGATTACTACCAAGTTATTTTATATTAACTAATTATCTATCTATCTCACTGTTTATATTCAGGAAATTAATGAGAGTTTAATTTAAATTTAATGTTATACACAATGCTAAGAGATTAAAATTACATTTATAAAAAGTATAAAAGCAAACATGTATCGGAAACCGCAAATCTAAAATAAACTATCAGACCTTTATTATAAGAATTATGGAAGATCACAGGAAAAGCCTCCCACACAAGCATTAGATTATTATTAAAAGAAATCTACGAATGCAAGACAATATAATCAACCGATCCAACCCAAAGAAAGCGAAGATAATATTTCAACAGGTCTTGAAAATTTTATTGATAAATTTCTTAACTCAGAAAAGTAAGCATAAGGGGCTCTATCTTTTTTAAGTTAATATAAATATATAAAAATTCAAAAAGGATTTCAGAAAATTATTCGAAAATATTATGAATACGAAAGTTCTCATCACATAAGAAACCATGAAAAATAAGTACTTAAAAAAATAGTAAGCCCATACATGATTGAGGATATTAAAGATTATTAAAATCCGGATCTCAAAAAAATAATATCTATTTCGAATGATTACAAAATTCTCAGACATTATTTATAAAAATTAGAAGACTTGACCAACTAATATTCTAAAGTAATGACAGAATTTGGTAATACAATGATAGAAAAGATAAACAAATTGTCAAAACAAAAATAATATTCTAATAAGCCTTTTAGTATCAATTCTTTAGGAGTAAGCTCAAAAGATTTGTAAAATTTGAAAAAATATTTGGGAGAAGAGTTAAACAATATCCTGGCTGATTCTTTTTATTATCAAAAATCTAAACTTTTGCAATGGCCATAATTAAACACTCAATTATATCAATTTAGCAAATAATGGAGTAAAAAACTGCTCTCCTCGAGTCATAAAACTCAAAATAATTAAAAAAAGTCAGTAACAGCTTATGTCATTTAACATCAAGATAGATAAAAAATGCTCAAATAAAAAATTCTCGTATCGTTCTTACGATCATTTACAACTCTAAAATAATAAAATTTAACTGAAAAATAATGGAGAGATTCTTTTAAAGATCATGATCTTGATAAAATTTTGCAAGAATTTTAAGAGCGACTACAGAAATATATTTATTTTGTACAAAAAAGAATTAAGCAGATAAAATAATAAAATTAAAAAATCAAAAATAGTAAATAAAGCTAATACAATGATTTAAAAGATCAATATTCTAATCTTTAAAGATAATTATCGAAAGCAAAAGAATAGATAATTTAATAAAGGAAAAAGCATTAAAAAATTCAGCAAGAAAGAAGATAATAAAATTCGAAGGTTTAAACAATGAAGCAAGAATAAAAGAGATTATTTAATAGACATGCCTAAATTACTCAATAAATAAATTCTTTGTTATATAAAAAAAAATAGTTATAGTTCTATTTAAATAAATATAATGTTCAAGAGGATATAAAGAAAAAACCAAATGCATAATTATATAAAACAAAACATTAAAATTAAAAATTAATATTAGAAGTCAAGAAGTATAAATTCGATGAAGATTTGAAAAATAAAAAAATAAATAAAGTAAAACAGCCTTAAAAAAATCATGAATAAAGGAATATTGAATTATAAAAATCTATCGCATTAAAAGATGCTTAGACTAAAAATAGAAATGTACAATATTAGCAGTAACTAAGTAACAAATAAAAATAAATTCAAGAGCTGAAGAAAAAAAGTAACGAATTATCTGAAAATTATTCCTCATTAATTAAAAATTATAAGGCTATTGAATCAAAATGTTTTAAAAATAAATAGCTCTTATTAAAATCCGAATAAATACTGAAAAATACAATTAAATAAAATGAAAATCTTAAAACATAAATATCTTAACTGCAAATTAAAAAATAAGAGCTTAATGCAACAAAAAATCACCTCGAGAAAATACATTTATAAAATTTAAAGAAGATACAAGTATTGGAAGAACAAATGACTAAAAAATAATAAGACATTTTATAATTAAAAGAATCACTCACACAAATTACAGGAGATTTATAAGAACGAAAAAAAAAAGAAAATATGTATGCCAATTATAAATTAGAATATCACAAACAAAAATCTTTAATTGATTGCGCAATAAGAGAAAAATAATAAATGAATATAAGTTTTAATAAACTGAAAGAAGCCACGACAAAAGATAAAACAAAAATTGAAGAATTGAAGGCACAATTAAACAAACGAGAAGCTGAATACAGAGCGTCAGTGAATAATTCTATCAAATTGCAAGATACATTAAAAAAAATATAATTTGACCTTGGATAAAAAAATGAAGAAATATAAAAATTGGTAAAATAAATAAATCCTAGCTTATAAGCATAAATTAGTAATTTAAAGAAAGCAAATCAAGATTTTTTAAAGAATAACTAATCTCTAAATTAATAAAATCAGAGATTAATTTTAGATGTGGAAGAATTGTAACAGAAATATACTGAATTATAGCAAAAGGAAATTTAATTATGTTCGAAGATAGAATATCTTTAAAATAAAAAGAAGGATAACGAGAATGAAAAAAGACAAACTCTAAAACAATTAGAGGAAACTTAGTTATAGTTATAAAAACTAAAACAAAATTATCAAAATAATAAAATTAAATAATCACTTCTTTTGAAAAATAAATCCAGTGAAAAACTAGTGTAAAAAACAAAATAATAAAATTTTAGCAAATAGAGAGATCATCTTCGAATAAAAATAAAAGCAAAAGAAGATTAGTTAATAGAAAAACAATCAGATAATTAAGACTTGAGGAATAAAATTTCATTACTTTAATAATAGGTAATAAAAGAAAAATAGCAAAAAGATTAATTGCTAATCGGAAAAGATAGGCTATTATTGAAGGTTTTGGAAACTTAAGGTAAAGTAGTAAAATTATAATAATTAATCGAATCTTTAAACTATTAAATTTAAAAAAAGAAAAAGGAAAATTAAAATTTGGTGTCGTCTATTGAATAACAACAGACAAATTTATAAAATACTTTTCGAGAACTCTAATATTTAAGACAGAAAAATAAATAAAACCAATAAATTTTAGATTAAAAATCAGTAAAAATGGAAAACCTTGAAGAATAATTACTAAACAAAGGGCAAGGGAAATAGCAAGAAATTAAAGATCTTTAATAATTAGTCTAATGTTGGAAAAATAATCATGAAAAAATAAGAATCTCTTCTGAAGAATTGAAGAAAAAGATAGAACAAGCAAACTCTACAATAGGCTCTTTGTAAATATAATTGCAGATCAAAGGAAATAGTCTCAAAGTTTTATAATAATAAAGCAGGATCAATTTAAAAATAAAAAAATAAATTTAAGAAATTCAAAAATTAAATTAAAATTTAAGAACGGAAAAGATAAAGATTTAAAAACTTCTATCAGAATAACGGTAAAATTATCTTAAATCTCAAAATTTAAAGGATGCTTAAGCATTAAAGGAAAATGAAAAATTAAGATAAAAAGCAAGATCACTTGAAATTGAAAAAGTAACATTGACTGAAGAACTTCGCAAGCAAATAGATCAAATTTCACAATACTAAAGTTAATTGGAAAAAGCTAAAGATGATAGTGCATTGCAATAAACCAAAATCTAAGATTTAAAAATTAATTTAAAAATTAAAGAAAATTAATTTGAAACTAAAATAAATTAACTCACAGCCCAAGAAAGATAATTAAGCTTATTGCTCCAAGAGTCTTAACAATTAAAAAATTAAATAATGGCATCATCAAAATAATCAAAAAATAATCTGACTAAAATGCAAACTTAGATTAAATATTTATCAAAATAAATTACCGAAAAGACTGAGGAAATCTAACAATGGATTAAAATAAAAGGTCCTTTCTTATAAAATCAAATTCTGTAATTAAAAACAGCTAATTAGAGCATATTTAATGAGAATTAAGCTCTGCAAAAATAACATGAAAGATTGTTAAATGAACTACAATTATCTTAAAGATAAAATGCCTCGCTTAAGGAAAAAAGTGTTTAGTTACTTATCAAAGCATAATTTTAAGAAAGAATGAGGAAGAAAAGTGAAACTTAAAATTTACAAACCATTCACAACTTCAGGTAGAGTCAATTTTAATTAGACAGATTAAAGCTTTAGAATAAATAAATAATACTCAAAAATAAGTAATTATTGGACAAAAATAATTATAATTCAACATATTAAAACTCTGAATTGAAAGATAGGAAATAGCTTTCTTAATCCTAAATATCCTTCAATTAAATTCAAATGACAAAGGTTTAAAAATAGGTTTAAGATACAGAAAATATTTTTTTAATTGCTCAAATAAAGGAAAATGAAGAGAAGTTATGCAGGCAATCATTTGAGGTATAAAATTTAAGAAATCGAATTTCTTAGTTGGAAAAGACTTTGATTGAAACTCAACAATAAAAATAGTTGATTTAAAAGCAAAAATATTAATTATAACAGAAAAAGAATGAATTACAATCTAAATGGAGCGATAGCTAAAAAAAGTCAAAAACGTTTTGTGAAGAAATTGAGTCGTTAAATCACTAAATTTCAGAATTGAAGGACAACAATTAAAGGACACTGTATTCCATTGAATAAAAAGATTCCGAATTGGAAATTGCTTTGAGAAATATTTAAGAGATAAAGCACAAGAACGAATAAACGATAAAAATGTTCGATTAGCGATAAAAGCGAATGATAGAAGAGCAAGACAATTTACAAAACCAAAACAAGGATAGGTAAAAATATTTGAAGAATATTGAAGATCGACTTTTAAAGACAGAAAACATCATTGAAGAGATGAAAAATTCTTCTGAACTACTAACAGAAGAGATGGAGCAAGCAAACGCGACTATTAGTCTTTTGCGAAAGTAAATTTAGAGCAAAGATAATCTTCTCAAAGACTTGTAGGAGAAAAACAGAAAACTGGAGTCACTAAATTCTAATGACAATCAACTTCAAGAAATAATAAGTGAGCTTGAATCAGTCAAAGCAAGCCTTGAGGATAGCGAAAGAAAGATAATGGCTCTCAACTTTTAAAAATAGTCTTTCAATCGAAACTATGCTGAGATAGCCAATGAAAGGTAAAAATTATAAAGAAAGCTGCGAGACAGGGATGATGAGATCGTGGATACAAACACCCAAATTAATTTGCTGAGTAGTATGAACGCTGACCTCTCGAACTAAAACCATTTACTCGAAGCAGAAATAGAAATGATCAACAAAAAGAATTTCAACAGAAATAACAGTGAGAGGTCTCTCAGCAGTGATTAAGCGAAGAAATTAAAGTTTCAAATTGATTAATTGACCAATGAACGGGCTAAAAGTCAAGAAGTTTTAAGGGAAAGGTAGATCGTGATAACTGAATTGAATCAGAAACTGAGTGAGGCTGAAACTAAGCGTGATTAATTATTAAACTAGCTGAAAGCATCACTAGTTCGGTTCAATTAAGGAGAGGTAATGCTTGAAAAGGCAAAGTAATAACGGACTCTTCAAACAGAGTCGCAAAGGGTGATGGAAGAAAGCTACAAAGAAGTACAAAAGAAAATGGAACAAAGAAACTTGTAATCACAAAAGCAGGCTGAATAGCAGAACAAACGCCAACAGTCTTTGGAAGAATAAATGAAAATTCTCAAAAAGACAATCGCTAATTTCCCACTCAACCAAAATGAAGCAGTTCAAAATGCGCTGACAAACTCTCTCTTTCAAGGCACCGTCCTTGAAAATTTCCTCTAGCATAAAAAGTTCCTAAGACAGGTGCTGGAGAAGCACACCAATTACAGGATTACAAAGACGAAGCTAATCTACGCCTACGACTAATTGAATAAGCTTAACTTCCATAAGTACATCGACGGCTATGACAACATCGTCCTCATCGTAAAAATGGCAAATGGAACTTTTACTGTGGGGTATTCTGAGGGACGCTTCGAGAGCAAACTCTCCTCCACCAAAGACGGGCTCATTATTTCCTTAACCAACCAAACATACTTTACTTTGGTCGAAAGAAATAGAAGGGCAATTACCTATGATGACTTCTACATAATTTTTGGTAATTCTGAGATCAGACTGAAGTCACTAGAGAAAAAATTGTTTTCAAACTTCGGAATAAGTAATGGTTACTACAGTTCGAAAGGACAAAAGGTGTCAGTTTTGCTCGGAGGAAGTAATACCGAAAGATAACTATAGCTAGAACATTACGAATTTTACCAGGTTTTCTTCGACTATTATTGATGATTGTAATTCCTTTGAATAAATCATAAATTATCTTAGCTGTGGACATCCACATTTAATAAATAATTTTGGTTTAGAAATAAAAAGTAATAATTGTTCAAGTTATTATGTTTTGAAATGTCTTGCAATGATCGAAATTGTGCTTGATTTGATTGTGTTCCATAATTTGGATAATAAACTAATTTGATTTGAATAATACATTTTACACAATATATGGGAAACTGCTGTTTGTGCTGTGTAAAGCCAAAGAAAAAACCAGATTAAACCAAACCTATAACTGGCATTAAGCAAAAATAAACTTAGATTGTACCCCCGCCTCAGAAATAAAACACGTTATAAATATCAAAAAATGATCTTGCCCCTCTTATAAATCATAAGGTAGAGCCTTAAATCATTGATGATGATTTGATCTAATAAAAGTACCTCATTGGCAATGGGCGAAAGATAGAAAGAATCTAAATTAAGATTCCTCCCTTCTTATAATATCTCAAGAACATTCCTGTGATGCAAGTCTACGAGCATCATCTTCTTCGCAGAGACAACTTAGATTTTCGAATTGTTTGATGTTTATTTCTGCTCGGATTGCTACTGAGTTAATAATACTTATTTATGAATAAAAAAGCATAGACTTAATCAAATATCAGCTGAAGAACTTGTCATCTATTAAAGTATTCCTACTAATATTTCTCTTTATCGCCAGGCCGTAGATAAGCCCAGCTATTTTTTCAAAGATAAAAGCGATGAAGAAGGCATAGTATATGTTAGCCGTTGCTATATAAAATACATTCACGAAATTGATGAAGTTGAATAAGAATAAGAACTCATGTCCTGAAAGGAGTATGTTGCTGAATTCAAACCACTGATCCTTGAAAAAAACTGGTAGCTTGCCCATCATACTGGTGTCGATTGGACAGTTGATGATCTTTTAGAAGAATCCCCTATCTCTTACGTTCATCATTGAAGTTTTAACTCCTTACAAATAGTATTTGAAACTTTCAAGCATTGTAGTGTTTATCTTTTATAAATCTTAATAGTCCTAATCGTTTAGCATTTCAGGAATCGGATTTGATAAAATAGATGTGTCATATGCTCTACCGGCCAATTTTTGAAGGTATCGGCTTTTGTATTTAACTTGAAAGGCTTGACGAATTTCGAAAGGGAAAATGACTTCAAATGTTTGGCACTGATCACTGTCCTACAGTTTAAATGATCGACTTTTTCCGAAGGCTACGTAGATGATTGTTTACCTTTGGCTTATTTTTAAAACATTGCCTAAATTTAATTTAAACTTCCTTCTGATTGGCCAATTGGATTCATGCCATGCAGATAATATCCATGAAGCGATTAATCGAATATAATAATTGAAATGTTGGATACACTACACAAATCGATGAATTCTTCGATCGGCAAAGGAAACCAGGTTTTGATTGCAATTCTTAAAACTAAGTTAATTCTATGAATACTGAATTGAACCAGCGCAATTATGAAAATAACAAACGTAATAATGAAGTATGATAGGATTGGATTTGCAGTTACCTTATCATCCGTGATTAAATTAGATGTATTTGGCACCATTGAGTTTAGATTAATCCATTTTAGACCTGACAAGAATAATAAGGAAAAGAGGGATACCATTTCGATGTTTATAATTCTGTTTATTGACAGCTCATAAAGTTAGTTTACTAATAGCACCTTGCGCCAAACAGATACTTCTTTGCGAGTACTATAAACTTCAGTGCGGCTGATTTCCTTATCTTTCTACCAATCTATGAGAAAGTAATCTGTGTAGTTAGTCATATTGAACAGCAATATGAAAATGGCTACAATCATAAAGCTAAAATTTATATAATAAAAAGCTTGAAAACCAGAATAAAGTCCACTAGTATCCGAGGAGGGATATGGAAGTATGAGAAAAACTGTCCTTTGGAATTTATAGAAACAGAAACAATAGGTTGAGAAACAGAGCAGCCACAACCATATTGTAACCGCTATGTATTTAACAATATAAATTAGGAGAAGAGCAATCGCCTTAAAGCAATAATAGGGATCATTATTCTCATCGGGGTTGTACTTCATATAGCGATAGAAATTAAAAATGAAGCCGATTATCATAAAAACACCAAATATAATGAAAAATGGAAGATAGTTTATTGAGGTAGTCGATGCACTCGATACTGTTGAAATTGTAGCTGTAGTAGAGTTGGAGAGGCTTAAAAATGGAACTTGCAAAGGAGGTGCAGACACAAAAGTTAAAGAGATGCTATTATAGGCCGAAGGAGTGAATCGCTTGTAGTATATGTTATTAATTAGGATTGGAACTTAGGCATATTGTCCATTTCCTGACACTATATAGACATCATAGAAATATTGAGTTGCAAAAGTGCGAGCAGTAGAACAGGTCTTGTAAAAATTAAGACCGAAGCTCATGAATTCAACTATGTCTTCACCATTAAGATAGCATGAAAAAATACTACCATCTAAAGACTTTAGATCATTGAGTGAGCCATCAGCATTATATTCTGCTAGTATGAATTGAAAGGTATTTTTTACACTTGATGTATTTGTTCCAACGATTGACGAGGCATAGAGGGAAATAGAATCAGTTATCTGTGCCGAAAAAGAGTAAACTGGGCTGAATATTCTTTAAATTACAGTCCATTTGCTGGAGTTTTGACGAGCTATAAAGAAGAAAGAAGATTGCAAAAGGTAGTTGAAGTATATCCTAAACTGACACACTGGTTCATAAGAATATTGCATGATTGAATAAGACCGTACTGTTTGCATCCAACATATGCCTGAATATAAAATATTATACTTGTTGCTCAGCCAAATAGGCGCTAACACCACTAGAAATAGACAGCGTCTGAGTCCAACTGCTGTTTGTATTTAAATAGCACGCTCCATTGAGAGCGTAGTAGTTACTAACAGTGCAAGTACAGGATGAAACAGCTGCGGTATAAGTCATTCCCGGCCCACATGGAATGCATTTTGTGTTAGTTATATCTGGATAAGAATTAGCGCTGCATGTAGTTAAAGTTGTAGATGAATTTTGGCTTCCATCCAAATTGAATACTGTAACAATCTGCGTCGCGGAATTGTAAGGCTAAATCATGAGGATGTTACTGTAGTGTTCACACATGACTGAATATTATTAAATCCTATCACAGCAGGATTGTCGTAAAAAGAAGTCGTGCAGTTGCAATAAGTGAAATCGTTGGCTTGATTTGTATTGGATGGACACGTTGTGCACTGTAGCAGAATAATATCATAAAAAGAAGTTGAGCTAGTGCAGGCAGTGGGGTTTGTGTAGCAGTTTGTGATGCCAACCACGAACATAATGAAAATAGTCTTCAAGATAAGCCCTTTCGATACGAATTTCATTTAAATTAAATAATATGTTTGTTATAAATGCTTTAATTGTCATTCTCATTGACTTGAATACAGTTTAATTCATTAGTTAGTGCAGATTATTTGTGAATCATAATAAATGAGCCCATTATTATTGAAATATTAAACACTCAAAAGATCATTTATTGAGACCGTTTTCCTTAAGATAGTTATCGATTTCTCGTTTAAAAAACAAAAACAGTTAAGGTTTCTTATCTACATTCTTTTACCACTATGAGTTTTTAAATCGATGGCTGATATCCACCAAACTCTACAAAAAACTCTCAGCAAAGTCTTTCACAAGATATTATAACACAAACATGGGTAAAAATTGTATTCCCATATCTGCATTAAGGGCCATAGTCAATCGACCATATCCAATACGCAAGGGTTTATACTTGACGACAAAGTATTTGTAGTTTAGTTGTACATAATCCGGATTAACCTTCACTTTGTATCCTAGGAATTCCTGTAAATCTTGGCGATTATGAATGGACCGAGTAAATAAAAACAATTCCTGCTTTGTCTTTAGTCTGCTGTAGCCGATTCCTTGAAAAAATGCTTATCTCTTGGCTAAGAAGGGATAGTTATTGAGATTGTACCCTATTCGGCAGTTCCTTGCGAATATTTTTTATTGGCTCGATACTTCATTAAAGGGAATGAACTCTTTGTAGAGATCTATTTCCGTGAGAACTGTGATGAAAATTTAAAAAGGGATATCGATGTCAGTCTAGATTAGAACACCAACTGTGTTGCCCTCTCTTCTAGTGGAAGTTTTAATTCCGTTAAAATTATGTTTCTCTTCCCATTCTCCACGATTAATTTCATCTTCATAGTGTAATATGTCCTGATATTCTATTTGAATTTGTTTTAATAAATGGTTGTCATAAGGATAAATTTGTCTTCTTGAAGTCTCCCTCTTCCATTAGACGAACTATCTTTATAGAATGTGTTATAAAATTTACTATGTTATGAGGTTCTCAGTTATTATTCTCATTTTTAATGATTATAGTGACTTTATATGCTCGTGACTTGTGTCAAGATCATGTTCATGATAGGCTTCATGGCATTTTTGAAACAGAAGGAGTAAAGATCTGTAATCATTTGGTACTTCGCTACGAGATGATCGTTATTGTTATAGAGAAACTACCATTTGTTTATTGATTGATTGATCATTCATCATCTACGATTGAAGAGTACTCACTATTGGTTTAGGATGTAGCTACGAGTTATCATTTGTAATTAATATTATTTCGAGATACTAATTAGTTTGAATACTTTATTGAGACGGAGGAGGAGGTGGTGGTGGTGGCGATGGCGGTGGCGGTGAAATATCCGCTAATTTTTGACAGTTTCCCATATTATTAATTTTATTTAAAATTTAATCAACACTTAGAAATTCATTCAACAACTTGAGTTTCTCCATATCAAGAAATGTGGTAACTAACTATCTTAATAAGCTAATATTAAACTATTATGGGTTAGCAATCACTCATCCTAAGAAGATGCGGAATATCTCACATTGGTTGATTGCAACATTCGTTTACTTATCCCCCATTAGTTACTCGGTTGAGTATTGGCAGGCATAAATGGCATTTTCACAGTTCAAATTGCAGCTCAGCATCATTGGTTCCCCACAGTCCAAAACGAGTTCGTTTCGGCCCCAAATCAGTGCATTTGGGTCATATCTGATTGTTTATTGTGCAGTCTGATTTGGGAATACCTTTTCCTATGATATATCCATAATCATTGATTTGTTCATGGCTAAATATTTAGATTTTTAAGATTGAATATTACCTTATTTCGTAAAAGCTGTTTGGGAAAAGGCTCCAATGATCTTTTTGTTAGACAGTTCAATAACAATAAACAGATTGGGCACATTAGAAGTCAAATCCGTTATAGGTTTAGTGTTTTTGCCCTGTAATCTATAGAGTAACTTGGTTCTTTTGGACCCTATCTTTTTCAACCGATTAATTTCTCCAATAGCAAACTCTCGTTTCTTTTCATCAAGAATATTAGTTTATCCAAAGAATGTTGTTGAAGACAAATTACTACTTTCGAGAATAGAACTTTGCAATGACTTCTCTAATGGCGTTTTGTATCTTTAGGATGATTCTTTATCGTAAGCTCCTAAGTAAATTGCAGAATTTCTTTCTTTTGGATTATTGCTCGAACTGCTAAATGTACTACCCATTCTACTGATAACTTTGTATTTGGATTCGGTTGGTGTCGTTGGCTCACGAGGAAGGTTATATGTAAATGAAGCAGAGGGTTATCGTTCTTTGCGAGTTTGAGAATCTGTCATTTTTATAAATGCAGATGTAGGTTCAACATTTGAAGTCGGCTATTCAATTTTTTGTGGGGATTTATTTGGGCTTAAATTTTTTAGCTGAGCTTCGCTTTATTCATATTTTTGCTTCATTCTTAAAAAGACGGGGTGACTTTGAATTTCAGAATCAGTCAGATCGATTTTTAATGACGAATTTTAAGTGGTCTTTGCCTTGAGAGTTACAATTTAATCTCTCAGTTGTTTTTATGTTTCAGAAGCTAGCCCTATTTGAATTTGACAGAATTGAAGCTCTTCTTTAATGTGTTCGCATTTGTTCACGGCAGACTTCGTATTTTCTTGTTCTACTTATAACTTTTTTGTTATTTCTGCTATTTAAATTCGATGCTTATTGAGAAGTGTATTTTATCTTTCGGATTCCTAAGTTTGTCTTTTTTGTTCATCCGTAAATTATTTTTCAAGTTGCTTATTCCATTAATTTTGAAGGTCTTTATTTTCTTTTTGTAACTCTTCAATTTTAAGATTCAACTGAGATTCCAGTTAATTTTTTTCAATCTCCATTTGGAATAATTTAGAAGAGGCTTAAAACAGTTAACTTTCATTTTTTTGACATGCCTTCCGAACTTATTAGAGTTGCTGCTTCGCTAAGACAAATTCTTACTCTTTGCTTTCCAATTAATATGATAAAAAGGCAGACTACACTTATTCAGGTTTATCTTCTGAAGTTAATTTAGTAATTTCCTCTTTCTTGATGTTGAGCTCTTAAAGAATTAATTATTTCTCTAAATTCAATTCACTCAAATGAGCTTGCAGTGACTCGTTGTCCTTTTATTTTTTAGCAACCAATTTTTGAAGGTCGCCTAACTTTTACTCATATTCTTTGGATAGTTCTTATTTTTATCTTCTTAAATTTTAATGCAATTAACTTGCTAGTTGATTTTCTCTATCTTTTTCCAGTTGATAGGAGTGATTGATTTATTTTTTCAGATTATTGATTGCTATCATTTATCTGTCTTCATCAGCTTTCCCTTATTAGCTAACATTTTGCTCCTGAGAGACGACATGCTGGATGATCTCCTAAATTCTATCAATATAAAGTTTCTTTTAAACTTGATACTCTTCGACTTGTTTCCTTAATTGTTCAATTTATACTTCATATTCAGAATAATTTTTAAGCTTCTCACGTAGACTCTCAATTTATTATTGATATTAAGATATTTTTAGATTGCAAGACTGATTCATTGGCTCTTAAATTTCATTGAATCTGCAGAAGTACTTAGCACTGCCTTCTTTCTTTAATGCTTTTGATTATAGGTCATCTGATTTCTTCCTTAAATTGAATTCAGCGACGACTTCTTTGCTTTACATATTTTTTTCACTTAAATTGTTCTGTATGGTAGCTTGAGGCAATTTCACATCTTTTAGTCGCTATTAATTCAACTATTGGTCAATTTTTATTTATTCTTAAATTTGTTCTTTTTGAGGTTCATTATCTTTATGAGTAATCTCTTCCGTTTGCTTATGTTAATTTTTTGAAATTATTCCGATTAGTTAAACTATACTCCCGGATGACGATACTTACTCATCGGCCAAAGATGGTTTAATTTCTTACTGATGGTTATCTTTGTGTGCTTAATGTTCTTCGAGATGTGCAACTTCAATTTTTTCTTCAATTTTTTGATTTTTGATCTCTTCCTTAATTTGTTGATCCTTAACAATTAATTATTTCTTTGCTGTCCCTACTTTGACACATTTGAAGAGCCCTTCAATAGAATCAAAAACTCGAGAGATAGTCCTCATCACGAGGTAAGTAAAAATCCCTAAAACCAACAATTTAATCATCTTGTTCTTTAATGATAAGATATATTAACTGAGGTAATAATTTTTATTAAGCACCTCAAATCTGAAAGCTAGAAAATTATTGAAAGCAATTAATAAAAAAATTGGCTGAGGATAACAATCATTTATTTACTGTTGATGGAACACTCTTTTCAAGAGAAACTCATAGTAGTCTTTTATATTTATCAAATAACTTTTTAGATACGCTATCAAAGGATAATTGCTCGAGTATTTCATTTTTCATGAAAAGGCGATTGTTATTGAGAGTATTCAAAAAATTACATCATAGTAAACAAATCAATTATTTTATCATTCTTATAAACTATTTATATGTTTGACGGAATCAAAAGCTTTTTCAATTCAACAGTCACTCCTACTGACAAGGACTTTGAAGGTAAAGGCATGCTATCACCTGAACAATTCATAAAGGCCGGAGATCAGCTCACAAATTTTGGCTGGAAGTGGCAAAAATCTATTAACAAGCCAAGCAAACTTCTCCCGAACCTATAAAAACAGTACTTAATTGCACCAGCGACATCAGCCATCAGAATCCGAAAACTAACTGAACAAAAAATAACTGTATCCGAAAGCAGTAAAAACTAATGGGGATTCATGGAAATAGGTGGTGACGACAATTTGGACGAGAAAGAATAAGACTTTAGAAAATACAACATATACATATCTTATGACGAATATTACTTTACTCCTAGACTATGGCTCAAAGGCAACGGTATAAATGGCAAGCCTCTTACTTCCAAGTAGATATTTTAGGATATCTATTCCGAATATCAAAATGAAACAGTAACTGAATAAAATTGTCCCTTTTTAGATTGCCGTATGCTCACTATTCACCCATGCAAACATTCGGAAGTACTCAAACGATTTGTTGAATAATCAAAGGCGAAGGGGAAAAAGATTAAACCTCACCAGTCCTTAATTATCTTTTTGAAATTTATGAGCTCAGTGATGCCCACAGTCCGCTATGATCAAGCACTTGATATCTAAATATGATCTATTATTGGCTTGTATAATTAAAATGGCCATTAAAACACTTGAACCCATAAATATCATTCTAACAAACATCTACTTCATCATGCTCGTGCAGATTGCCTTCAACTGGAAGGAAGCTGATTGCTCGACTAACTCAAACATTTTTCAAATTGCGTTTCTGTTCACTCTTATTTTTAGGATCTTGCTGCAGGAAGGATACCTAAACAAAATAATTTCTCATAGAGTATACACAGGTCTTATGCTGATATCCAGTGGAGCATTTCTCACTGGTCTTTGCGTCTACCAAACATATACCCTTTCTCAAAACTGGCAAGAGTTCAATTATGATGCCAAGACAACCAGCGGAAGCCTAATTTGCTATCAAAATCGCATCGTTTTTGTGACTGAGATCATCATTGGCTTTTTGTCCGTGGCTAAAGACGTAGCCTTGATAATCCTGAATAATGAAAAGCCTACGTAATCGGTATGATCAGAATGTATGAGTATATTCTTGATATTGGTAATAAAAATTATCATTAAATCAGCAGCAGCTTTTGTCTTTCGATTCCTTCTTTCCTGTAATTTTAGAACCAGGAGCTGGTTTTTTGACTAGATCTTCTCTATTTCTAATCTTGATCACTTATTCACCGACAATGCTAAATAATTCCTAAATAAAGGACATATTACTTTGATATTTTTGCCTTATTTGGCTGACACCAGCTTGAGGATGGCCCCTAAATTAGTAGCGTACTCTTTAATACTTGCGTAATCCACTTATTCTTCATCACAGCGATCAATCTTATTTCCGACGACTGCCAACACTATGTCTTTTGGTCCATTCGCCTGCAATTATTAAACCCATCTTTTCATGACTTCGAACGATCTCATCGATGTGATATCATACACGCATAATGCGACTTTTGCCTCTCGATAATAGATAGGAGCAATGGATCGATATTTTTATTGTCCTGCCGTATCCCAAATCTAAATAGTGTCAATGGAACTTGAAATTCTACAACTTCCCCATGAGAAAGCGTGTGTTTTTTTGTGAGAAAAGCAACTCCTAAGGTTGGCTGAGAAAGATCATTAAATTTTTAATCAATGAATCGAGTAAGTATTGATGTTTTTCCCACTCCTGTATCCCCAACTGCCACCAATTTTATTTGACTCCTCTTGTCATCGCTTGTTATCATCGTCAATTAATATAGATATTATCGTCAAATCATCAGATTATTATTCAAGGTTTATAAAGAATCAAATATGGATGATAGTGCCAATTATTTGAATTTAAAGTAAGAATTATAACAATATCAGCGCAGGCTAGTCGTACACAGCTTTTCTAAATTTTCATCTATTTATTTCTTTACTTCTTGCTGCTTTATCTTCAGTCTCTCTATCTTTGATAAGGCATTTGAATGAGACTCTCCATCAATTTATCCCAGCTAAAAGGAACGTTCAATTAATGACAGCACTGCATACTCTTTTCTCATATTCCAACGAATTATCATTAAACTGTCTATTTGTTAGAAAATTAAATCTATGCTTCGAGAGTGTATTTCTGTTCGCTTGACTCTTCTCACTATTTTTTCAAATAATTCCTTTTGTTGGCTTAAATCTTATTTTAGCAACTTGAAATTAAGATTATTCAGTTCCTAGCCCGGTTCTTTTATGAGGTGGACAATTTTTTCCGTTTTATTTCGTGCATGTTTTCGACTCATAAGGCGCTCTTCAACATTATTGATATAAGTTTTTGCTTCTAATATCTTTTTTTACTACATTGCTTGTAATAGGTTGGCAATTATTTTACTAAGAGTAGTAAATATTTATGAAAAAGAACTCTCCTTCGAGTTAACAAATTCTTTATATTCCTTAACACATGGACCAATTATCATTTTTACTTTTTCACTTACTTTTTCAAGTGTTTAGTGGTAATATTCTTTGGCTTTCTCGTTTATATGCGCTTTTTACAGAAGTAGTTTACCAGCTTCAACAGTATTACGCTACTGTAAAGCATTAATCGAAGAGTCCAACTGTTAAAGAAGTCTCTCATTTTAAGTTGCAAGCATTTGATTTCGATGAGAAAGAAGATTATTTTCGTATTCGAGAAGATCAACTTTGGCCTGTTGATGGTGTGCTGCTTTATGAGACAGTTAAATTTCGAACATTAACACCGATATATTAAATTAAACAATTCTAATATCAGATTTATTTTACTAATTTTATTAAATTTAAAAGTGGCTATTTGCTAAATTATTTTTATCAATATTTTTCTAATAGTTTTTTAATCATATTTTGATAACCCATAAAATTTAATAATTTATCTTTTCAAGATTTTTCAGCAATAAGTAACTACATAAAAACTGATTTTAATAACTATAAAAATAGTTGAATGGTTAATGCTTTTGAAACGCCTTTGCTCTGTAACTTCCATCGAAGTATCATAATATAATTTTGGTTTAATAACATTGGAGATTATATAAGTTAGCACAAAACAGATGCCTCTTATGAACCAGTTCATCTTGGAATAGCCTTATTATCAAGGGGAAAAACAGGCGAGACCTTTGGAAGAACTTCTCAGTCGCAAATTAATTTCTAACTGGCTGCATCTGGTTATTTTGTTACTTTTACTGCCAATGACCAATAGTTAGTGCTACAGTTTCAGCGGGAGCACAACCTATGAAAGTTGTACAATATGTCTACATTAGAATGACTTTTCCAACTGTACTTATAATGATAATTCTACTACTCCTCAGTTTAATGAATCATCATGTAGCGATCATTGCTGTTCTTTTGATATTAATAACACAATACCACACTGTCATGATACAAATCAATCCTCACCACACTCGTCCTCTGATACCAATCAATCATTACCGTCTTCAACACCCTCGTCCTCTGATACTGGTACTATCAAACTGGCTACTGTTCTGATCATTATATTTTTCACCATACCCGCGTCTCTATGCATCTGCATCGTTATTGTTTACTGTATTCGGAGAAATAATAACAGAACGTTTCGATTACATATTAATGACGTTCCTCTCAGTGGAGTTAATCTTGCAAATTTCAATGTTGATGAACTCGGACCACTCTATCAAGATAAAGCCTAAAGTTGTTCAATCTGTTTATAACAAAAGTGTAATATCCGTACAAAGTGCGGACATATGTATCATGATCAGTGCCTTTGCGATTGGATTCATAAAAGATAGAGTTGCCCCATGTGTGTCAACAAAGATTTCAATCCAATTATTGTCTATTGTAATAAATGCTATAGATCAATCAAACTCGTAGTTCTTATGGGAAGAATGAATGATCATGATTCGTAATAATGGGGAAATATTAATTAAATACTCTGCGAAGAATGCTTAGGATATCGAAGCACTCCTACTGAAGTTTCAATTGATATCTCTGGATAAATAGTGAAAAATTAAAGCGAATCATAAAATAAAGATAAAGTCAACAATTCAGGGAAAGTTTAAAGCCATCAATGCAAATCAACTGTCTGAATTTTGTTTCCATCGATGCTTGAGATGAAATGTTCTTTTATTGATTTTATCATCAGAAAAATTAGCCATAAAAAGGTTGTGATTCATCAAATAAACTTGGGATAAATGAAAGGCTAGATAGAGGGTTTATGCTTTTGGGTCAAGCCTAAATATATTTTTGTAATTAATATATTTGTCTAAAATCAATTTTTTCAGTTAGTTATCGAGGGTAGCTTTAAATACAAATGAATTATACAAATGAGTCATGCAGATATGCTGAATTTTAATCGGAAGATTGTTTACTATTAATTTTAATATTTTTGCGCTAAACATATTTCCTTGGATTTTACAAATTGCTTTGACTAAAATAGTATTAATATTGACTTTGAATGGATGAAAAATTAAAAAAATAACAAGAATAAATCATCAGTTTACCCGATGTGCTTTCCTATATTTATAGATCACGGTAATTCCCAAAAATATTTTATATTAGCGAAAACAGTCATTCAATATGTTCAATTTTATGGGGAAGTTTATTATAAAAAACGAAAATAGTTGATCATGAGCCGAGTATATTGTATCTATTAATAGAGCTTGAATATTGATGAAAAATCAATATAAATATCCAAGAACTGAAAAATTTAAAAAATCATATAGTGGTGACGATTCTGAATATTTCTTTTAGTTGCTTCGCGTCAAAACCTAGGATTTAAGAACTAAAATCAATAATCTTTTGATCATGAGATTTATCTCAATTTTTGATAAAATATTCCTCTTCTCCACAGAAGATCTATTGATCGTTTATTAAAAATGAAAACGACAATCAATGACCTTTTTAGGCAGTTTCGCTATTTCTAACCATGTCTCATGAGTATTAATTATCTTTCCAATATTTATTTATGAACTACTTTTGACATTTTATAATCATTAAATCATTAAAATTATTTCCTGTTCGAATGGATTGCTAAAAGGAACCATGCGTCAGCACAACCCCAGTTTACGGCTTTCTTTGTGAGCAAACCAACGTTTTTTATGCGTTTTAAACATATGACCAATATCAGGAATTTTTAGGCTGGCTATCAAGATAAAAAGGAAGGACAGAAATGACTACAGAAAACGAAATGATGAGTGAGGATGAGATGATTAACAACTTCGACCAAGTCACTGATTCCATCATGCAAATATTTGATGATCCTATCTTTCGGAAAGATGATGTTTGCACCCAAATGCAGGAAATAGACTTTTGAAAGAAAATGGATACCCATTTCCTTGATCCTTATACATTATACCTTAATTATTCCTCACATTAAAAATAATCTTTGTTTTAGTCAAAGCCATAAGGCAATAAAATTATTGGAAATTTAAAACTCAAAGTAGGAATTTATTTTATATATTAGTAGGACTGAAAATAGTTCAGAAGAATTTAGTACAATATTTGGCATTTAAATTTAAATAATCCGTTATTAGCGAAAAATGT
>Ga0302280_1001161_pt1 | contig 22320 bp, 32 predicted proteins | sample III_Fen_E1_1_FD_198771 | JGI IMG/M metagenome (GOLD analysis project Ga0302280, IMG submission 198771) | Peat permafrost microbial communities from Stordalen Mire near Abisko, Sweden - III_Fen_E1_1 | ecosystem: Environmental > Terrestrial > Soil > Wetlands > Permafrost | place: Sweden: Abisko... | reverse complement strand
CGAAGGGACAAAGTTAAATGAAACGATAAGAAGAAGGGCTAAAATGTAGACAACGGCCCACTGAAAAGGCACAAGCTTCTCGCTGTAGAGATTTAATATTTTCTTTCGAGTAATCTGAAGATCTGAAATAACTTCAAAAAGAAAGCCCCATGCCGCTCCCACTGAAGGAGTGCTGTCATTTTCTTCATCGGTAAGACTAGCCAAGGCCTTCGTCATACGTGTCAGAGTGTTTGATGGATGGGTAACATGATAGGCAAGATTTTTGCTCTCAACTATCTTCATGTAATGGTCGCGGACAATGTCGCGGACCTCAGCTTGAATACGTGGTACTAAACTTGTAATCCTGTAGAGATATGAAAATAATCCATCATTAGATGTGAGCTGATCAGAGATGCTTGAGTATCGATCATTCTGTCGAGTGATAAAATATCCAATGAAGAGTGTGAAGAAAAAGGTCGTGCCGACAATGATATCTGAGTAGTCACTAAAGGTAGAGTGCACCTTAACAACAAAGAATGAGTAGGCAATGATAAAAATAATAACTGAAAAAACGGCGTTTCTAGTGGTGCGTGTCATAAAAAAAGTAAACGTGAATAATGTACCTAGTATACAATATCCTCGTTTTTTTCATACAGACTAGACTTATATTTCTCTGGATAATACGCCGGTAAAAAGATATATGGTTTAGTCATTTTATCAAGCTCCCTAGCTATTCCCTGCTGATCATAGCCAAGAAAAACAATATCTATCCTGTTCTCTTTCAGTACAGTCCATTCACCTAACATTTTATCTCCAGGAATTACAGAGAGATTTTCATTCAATTTCTTAAGCCTACTCATTCTTTCTTCCAGTGAATACTTCGGTGTCTTCTTTTTTAAAATCTCTACCATCAGTGTTTGAGTCACCACCACTGTAAGATGTTCACACTTCTTTAGGGCCTCATTCACAAAATAGACATGTCCAGGATGAAGCCCATCAAAGACACCGAAAATCATTCCGAATGAGTATTCCTTCTTTATTTCATTCATTTTTTAAAGACACCTTAATTGAAAAGCAGGGCAAGTGAAGACCCAAACAATCCAATATCTCTGACGACAATATCTGTAAGGCCAGAAATTAGAATAAGATTTACAATGATTTCAAGAAGCATAAGAGAGACAATGGTGGCACTTATTTTTCTATAATAATTTAAGAAGAGTGAGAGGCCACAGACGATTAAGAGTACTCCATGCGCCAAGACAGAGAGAGTGGCAAGCATGGGTGGATTAACAAAACTTGGTACAAAGGTTACCCATTCTTGTGGTGAAAGGATTTCATTAATACCAAACCAGACCATGACAAAGCCGAGAAACCCTCCGAGAACATTTTTTGTGGTGAAGATTGATCGTAGTGTTTGCATATATGTTATTTAAGAATATATCCTTGGGCATTTACTGCAGTCGCATAGTCATCACCATACACATAATCCTGAGATGTATTGTCATCGCCGTAAGAATTTTCTGTAAAATAGAGCTTATCGTCTCCTGTAAGTACGAAGGTCTGTGTCTTATAATTGCTTACCTTAGGCGTGAGTGTTACTCGATAGGTATTATTTCCCAAACTTACAGTAGTAAGAGTAAAACCATCAAGAGCTTGGCTCGCTCCTGTCGCAAGTGTTGGAAAAATAAGATATGCCCTTCTCGATGTTTGAGAAAAGAGAGTGCCCGTGCTCTGCATTGATTCAGGTATTGATGAAGTTGTCGCGACTACAGCAGATGCAATGGGCAACGGCGCGACAGGTGCGACGTTTGAAGAAAACACTTCTTTCATTCTCACTAATCCAAAAGCAACTGTGCCAATTGTGAGGACCCAGAACAAGATTGTTTTAAATGTAGCCATAGTAAAATTATACAGTATAGGTAGTCGAGGATGTAGTGCCTCCGTGCCCTGTCCAATTGGTGTGGAAGAATTCACCACGTGGCTTATCGACGCGCTCATAGGTGTGAGCTCCGAAATAGTCGCGCTGGGCTTGGATTAAATTTGCAGGCAATGTAGCCGAGCGATACTGATCAAAGAAGGCTAGAGCGGTGCTAAAAGCAGGCGTAGCAATGCCCTTTTTGGCAGACAGAGCTACTACCGTGCGCCATCCCTTCTGACAACGCTTTATCTCTCCACGAAAATAATCATCGAGGAGTAGATTTGAAAGTTTAGAATTGCTGTCATAGGCCTCTTTAATTTTGCCGAGAAAACGTGAGCGGATGATACAGCCACCTCTCCACATTAAGGCAATACCTCCATAATTGAGATTCCATCCATACTCTTTAGCGGCCGCCCTCATAAGCATGTAGCCCTGAGCATAGCTTATAATTTTCGATGCATACAAAGCATCTCGGACATCATTCACAAATTGCGCCTTCTTTTTTTCATCTCCAGCAATACTTCCCAAGAAAGGTCGTGGGCCTTTAAGCTTCTTGGACGCCTTCACTCGCTCTTCTTTTAAGGCTGAGACAAATCGAGAATAAACAGCCTCAGCCATAAGAGTGGTGGGACTGCCCAGCTCTTGAGAATTTATGACAGTCCACTTCCCTGTTCCCTTTTGTCCTGCAGTATCGAGAATCTTATCTACTAACGGCATTCCATCCTCATCTTTTTTTGCCAAAATATCTCGAGAGATTTCAATAAGGTACGAATCCAATTCTCCCTTATTCCACTCTGAAAATACTTCATGCATTTCATCTGCCGTCATATCAAGGCCATTTTTCAAAATAGTGTAGGCTTCAGAGATAAGTTGCATATCACCATACTCAATTCCATTGTGCACCATCTTCACGTAATGCCCGGCACCATTTTCTCCAACCCAATCACAACATGGCACATTCCCTTCGACCTTCGCTGAAATAGCTTGAAAAATATCTTTTACAAACGGCCATGCCGCAGGCGACCCACCCGGCATGATACTTGGGCCGTTGCGTGCCCCTTCTTCTCCTCCAGAGACTCCGGTGCCAACATACAACAATCCCTTGCTCTCACAATATTTCACTCGGCGATTTGTATCTTCAAAAAGTGAATTGCCTCCATCAATAATAATGTCACCTTTTTCGAGGTAGGGTAAAAGCTGTTCTATAAAATCATCGACGGCCTGTCCCGCCTTCACCAGCATCATGACACGACGCGGGCGCTTAAGTTTAGAGACCATTTCTTCTATAGAGTGCGCTCCAATAATGTGTGCTCCCTTTGCTTCATTCTGAAGAAAATCATCCACTTTTGACGTAGTGCGGTTGTAGACCACGACAGTGTAGCCATGATCATTCATATTCAAAACAAGATTCTGCCCCATAACAGCTAGTCCAATTAATCCAATGTCTGCTTGAGGTAGTGTGTTTTCAGTATTCATACTTCTTATACACCAAATATTTTTTATTATTTCACCACCTGTCCCTAAAGTACCTCGCGAGGCAATCGCCAAATATACATGGCAAGAAAGAGAGAGATAATGGCCATAGCAATAAAGACGCTCTGATACCCAAGGATCTCAATGGCAATACCCCCCACTAGAGCAGCCGCTCCGGTAGAAATAGCACTGATGCCTTCCCATCCTCCCCACTCGCTAATCAAAGAATCCTTACTCGTATGTGAAGTATACAAAGCATCAAAGGCTGGGTTGTTGAGAGCTGATGAAATTCCCCAAATAATCTGCGTCAAAAAAAGCTGTGGAAGACTGGTCATAAATGCATAACTTAAAAAAACCACCACCTTCAACACATAGCTTGAGGCCATGAGTAATTCCTGTTCCTTGATCTTCAATTCCCAATTCGAGAAGAGAAGAGTGAGCAGGCCGGCCACAATTGAAAAAAGGGCCCAACTAATGCCGGCAATGGCAACGCTTCCTCCAATCTTCACCACATAGACGGCATAGAAAGGGGCAAACAAGCCAACAACAAAGTTCATCGTCGTGTTTGTGGTAATTAAAATGCGCAAACTTCGATTGAGCCTTTTATGCGGCCAGATCTTCTGAAAAATAAACTGCAATTTTGTAGGTGTTGGTTGTTCCATTTTAATATTCAATAGTATACATCATTACTAAGACTTAAAATTGATGACAAAATCATATTTGCATGTGCATGGTGTTCCCTTACAGACATGACAACCGTCTGAATAAAATTCAACAAGTATTTTATGATACTCAATCCCTGCTGAATTCAATACGCCCATAAAACATGAAAACAGATCTGAAGCTTCAAGTACAACATTATCAAAATCAAGAGCGGCATGATGTCCGCGAAATTTCAGCACGGCCTCTGACAATTCCCCCACTTCTTCAGCTAAATGAATACCTGCATCTTCCAGCGTTCTATTCTTTGCAGGATAAATATCATTAAACATTTTTTGAAATTCTGAGACTGTTTTCGGTCGCAATACATCATTAATAGAGATCTTCACTCGCTTCTGTACCTTCTTAGTCTTGCAGGCACAAGGACATTCGCCACAATACGAACAAAGATACGGAAAGCGATGCCAAACACTTTCTTCAATATCTATGTGCAACTGATTCATTAAAGAAATAAACCAGCTTATTGCAATAACGATATTCGTCTTTATTTTTTCCGTGTCTCCCTTGCGTATTCCCTTAAGTCCTCGCATTGAAAAACGCGAAATGTTTGTGAGCATTTCGTCTATAGTAAAATCCCGCTGATTACTTGGCCCATACACTGCTTGGGCGAACTGTTGATAGTCTTTTAGGGAGCTTGTCGGTTTGATGGAGGCCATAAGAAAAGTATAGCAAACTGCACTAGGTGCTGACAGTGCCTTAACAAAAAGTTCAGCGCTACCCTTGCGGGCAGCGCTGTTTTGTTAAGTAATTACTTTCGGGCCTGTGCCACTTGCCACAGAAAAGCTGGGAGATTCCAACCTGATCGTAAAACCGTGTAGAACTGATGGCCATCTTTAACAAGCGCTTCCGAAGCCTTGGTGAAGTCAGCTGTAGCCGATTCTGCCAGAACAGCAGTTTGAGATGTGCTGTCTTTGGTCAATAGTTCAATTGACGGTATCGACATATCCATCACTCTGGCGCTTTTGCCACAGAGACGATACTGCGCGCCATCCACCGTAACCTGAACTTCGACGGAGCTCGACTTAATACTGTGAGCAGCAGTGACTACTCTTAAATCAAGAAAATTCTGCATACTACTCCTTTCTAAAGGGTTTTCCTCCAGCTTAATGTCAGAGGATTTCTGGCTAGACAGTACTCTTCGAAATCAAAAAACACAAGTTTACAAGAGTCCCCCGAACAGGGAGCTCCTATTACCATTTTGAGTGATGTGAGTTATATGGAAGGGCTGTATGCGAGGATGAGATTTATGAGAGAACTTTCTATAGATAACTTGACTCCCCTATCCTAGCCGTATATACTTCTACTTGCAAATCATTTGCATCTACAAAATATGGCAGTAAGCGACTCAACAAGTACTGCTCTCAAAAGACAGTCGAAGAAAAAGAGCTTGAGAGCCAGATCACTCACTACCTTAGAAGAATACATATCCCTCAAGAGTTCCATGAATGGGCTTTAAAGGAGTTAGAGAGTGGTGCCAGCTCGGTTGAAGACGACAAAAAGAAGATTCTTGCGAGCAAACGACAAGCACACACTTCATGTGGTAGTAGGCTTGATGCTCTTCTCGAACTAAGGATGTCAGGTGAAATCACTACTGAAATATACAACATAAAGAAAAACATGATCGAAGCAGAGAGGGCAGAGCTCAAAGAATTCATTGACGGCTTCAACGTGAGTAACGAAAAGCAAATTGAATCAGCCGAAAAGACTCTTAACTTTGCACAGCAAGCCTACGAAGCATTTAAAATTGGCGATGAGGAGCAGAAGCGAACGATAGTACAACTTCTCGGAGGTAATCCAACATTAAAAGATCGACGGCTGACTGTTGAACTACCTCCACCGCTAACACTATTCTCTGATCTCAAGCTCCCCGTTCATGGATCAGTCGAGAAAGAGATTGCAGAGCTTGGTGTTGATAAGATACGAGTGAAGCTAATAAAGAGTTTCTTTGAGGGTAGCTGTTTAGACTTCCTTCAGAAGGTTTAATTCTAAAGTAGCACTTATGTTACATGCATATTTGATAGAGGGTTGGGATTTGAACGATCAATATTTATTTTGACCCAGTCATCAGCTTTTTGTTTTATGTCCAAGACAGCAGTGTACACTTCTTGCAGATTCAGATCAGAATCAATTAGAGTATAAATAGACGTTGTAGGATCAAAATGGCGCACTCTTATTGCGTTCTGAAAATTAAAAGCTTCTATTGGACCTATGTTATTGTCCCATATATTAATATCTTCTCCCTTTTCCCTAATCCACTTCTTAAGTTCTTTATCGTAATGCTCGAGTATATTACGAAAACTTAGATCCCTTATTTTTGAATCCTCTGGAACAAGAAGAATGTTCGCAAGATTTTTGCTTTGTATATTCTCTGCTAACGCTCTGGACCACAAAAGTTTTGATATCAGGCCACAATGAGAAAGGAAAGAATGTATTGAGGAAAAAGTTACAGCAACATCTCTTTCGCTTTTATTTAATGCGTTTGAATAAGCAATCTCTGCATAGCGACATTGGCTCCATATCTCTCGAACTCCCATCTCTATTGTTTTGTCTTTTATATATTCTCTAAAGGATAGACATCTAATGCGACCTCATCATATGGATGTACTCCTTTAATAGCCTTAACCACAGCTTCTAATTTTGATCTCTCACAGACAGTCTCTATTCGTTCTTCCGTGACCTCTTCTAGCTTGCCCACTTCTCCAACATGAGGATTAGCTCCTTGCTCAGGCTTGAATCTACCAATTCCTTTTGTTGAGAAAGTGCAATGAGTATAATTACCAATGACACCTGCTCCTGCTTTAGCCATAGCCTCACGTACCACATCAGTATGTGTTTCTGGAACAAAGACTACGATTTTTACATTTTTAGAACCCATATCGCAAGTATATCAAAGTTTGGTTAGAACCTCTTTCATCCCAACGAACACTAGCTCTTTTCGGATTTATGAAGAAAAGATGAAGAAAACTGAATAACTACATATAACATTCGGATAGAACCTGTTTTGTTAAGCAGGGCATAGTAGTTTTATTGTTTGAGAGAAAAAGTTCCTTAAGAGTCCCCCCGTTCGTGCTCGGAAAGTTTGGTGCCAAGCCCCACAAGGCCTTTTATAGTATTCTCCATTATACCAGACGAGCCCGTTCGTGCGACTACTGATTTTTAAAAGTTTACAAAGTTTACACAGGATCGACCTAAAAGTTACAGTTGATTGTAAACTTTGAAGCTGGGTAAGGCTGGATTTGAATTCCATTTTTGAAATAGTCACACAAAAAAACACCCGCTCCTCTGATTTTACAGAGAAACGGGTGGTGTAGAAACCTGACAGCTTCATTCTCACTCCAAGTAGCGGTTACGCTCATAACGATTGGATTCATCGACATATCCGTGGCCGAATACGTGGGTAGGGCTTGCTGTCCCGTGCATGAACATGTTGAAACTTCGGACAGCGGCATTGAGGTCTATCCCCTTTTTTTTGATGTCTTTTGGCTTGTGCCGTCTGCGAATGATTTTCTTCCGATGTTGCTTTGTTTTTCCTTTGGGCATTTTACCTCCTTCTCTTTTTCTTTGGTTTTAGATTAGTGAACGGTGTGTGAATATCAAGCCTTTTAAGAACCTCCTCTGGAATCTTCAGAAGAGTTGTTCCCAGTTGGTAAAAGCTGGTGTCTTGATCCTCATCACAGTTTGCATACCTTAGAGCAGTAGCATAGAGAGAAATTCCTTGTTTTCTGGCGACAGGAAGTAGGTCTCTCATTACGAGAACCATTGCGCCTGAATAACCATTGGCCTCAAGCAAATGAGTAAATTCTTCAATGTCCTTTTGGGTCATGTTAAAAGACCTCCTTTCAAAAGAAACATTACAGCCTGTAGTTAGAAAAAACAAGCTCCACACCCTTGAGACTGGTAGAACCTATTACTCTTGAGGAGTTTGTTCTTGTTCACGAGTCTTTATGGCTTTTTCAACCATAGCAGTCCACTGTGTCATTGCTTCTCCATTAGGATTAGTCCACAATTCTTTATTATTTATATTTGGAACACCCATAGTTCCATCCTGTTGAAAATTTGCTTCCTGCAAAATTTTCATACTGTCAGCAGAATCAGGGAGAGCAAAAAATCTATCGTTGTACTTTATAAGCATAACACCCTGGTTTGAATTGTAAGAGCCATTTCTAACACTTGCAAGGTCGTGATTAAGGTCGACAGTTTTCATACCGCCATCCCTACTATCAAATCGTTTAAGAGCTATGTCGTCAATCGGAAAAGCCCCACTTAGAAGTTCCTTAGCTTTTTCATTTTGAGTTTCCTGTAATGATTTTGGCTGTTCTGCCACTAGTAGTGGTGATTCAATTCCCATAAATTTAGTTGGTTAGATTAATGTTCAAATTGTATCACAACATCTATATTTTGCTCCGCACCCCTGAATAATGTTCAAAAAGCAATTCTGAAAAAAATAAAAAACGTGCCGCTCTTGTGAAGCGACACGTCTTGGTAATTTTCGTCTGGTAGGGTTAGTTGGTCCTGGCCAGCATCCCCATTTCCTTGGCGGGATTAATCAGGTGCGATTCTGCGTCAGCAACCAGTTCTTCGAGTTGAATGCGGAGCGCTTTGTCAAAAGCTCCCTGTCTCCACTCAATGGAATTGTCAGCCTTTGTATCCTCCAAATCGATTGCTTCTGGAGACACTTCCGATACTTCGAGCACCATGCCATAGGCACCTGGAATCAGCAGTGGAGCTGTCCTCACGTTGACATGGCAATTGGAACGCGCCTTTGGTGGTACTCCCGCGTAACAATAGATGATGTCACTCCACTCTTTGCCATTAAGCCAATCGTCATACATATACTGACGTAATACCCCCATCAGATTAATGAGGGCAAAATGGAGCTCATTTGAGAAATCGGCTCTCAGATAGACCTCTTTATCTTGACCCCCTTGATCCTCAATACGTGGTCCACAGCCGTCCTCACGGATAAGGTGTTTGAAATCTGTTCCTTTGAGTTGGTTTTTCAACCAAACGACTATACTGAAAATAAGTTCAATGTTCATGAATTTTCCTCCAATTGTTGTGGTCTCTACGACCTTTGTTTGGACGTAAAATACTACAGTTCTAGTGTTATGTCAACTTCGTCAATAACGAACTCTAGTTTTTCACCAAGTATAGTTTTTCTAATTTTTTAGAAGACGCTTCTGATATTTTAGGCTCCATATTTTTACTGGCCTCATACCCTTTTATCAAAGCCTCTAAATTTAGTATTTGAAACGTGCTTCCTTCTATGTCAACAGGTAATGCAGTTTTAGATAAATTATTTAAAAAATATTCCATTGAGTGAAATGATATTTTTTCATCACCTTTTAAGACTTTTAGAGAAGGGTGTGACGAAAGTTCATTCTGAATTCCTTGTTTCGTGAACTCAGTTGCCAACACACTTAAAATTGCTTCTGGAACGAGAAGGTCTAGATCATGTACTTCTATACTTCCGTCTTTTGTGTAGAAAAGATAAGCGAGACTGCCATGTATTACTGGAGTTACGTTTAGTGTCTTACAGATTTCCAAACACTCCTTTCCGAAGGCAATAAGCTTCTGATAATAATCCTTATTTTTTGGGTAAGAGTTTAGGGTCAACGATGACACATTATTAGGTAGTTATTTTTTTAGCCTCTTGCCATAGTTGCTCCAATTCTTTTTCAATTGTTTCAGCGTGAGCTACCGCTTCATTAAATTCAATTGATAAATCTGCAATCTTGGAATAAATATCCTGTATCCTTTCTGTCCTCTTTAGCCAAGCTTCCCACTCTTCATCAGTCTTTGGCATTTCAGAAGATTTTTCACTATCCTCTTTTGAGAGTTTCTGAGCTTTTTTAAAAAGGCCGTCGATAATGACGTTAATTTCTGTAAGTTCTTTATCTACTTTCTCGTGTCTTGCTATGATTTTTTTAGCATTATCAATAGCTTCTTCTAATTGAGCTATTTTCTCTTCATAAATTTTTAATCTTTTTTCGTCAGGTGATTCTTCGTATGACATATTTAAAGTATATCAAATTTTTTGGTTATAAAAATTTAACCCCGCACATTTCTGTACATGGGTAGAGTTGGTTGCATATCTCTAAAGCGTTAAGCTGATTATATAAATAACTGGTTATAAATTTTTACTTTTATCTCCGATTGGTTCTGCTTGTTGCTTCACACTCCCTCTCTCCCACAAATAATCAAAATATTGCTTCAGAGCGGCAGCGGTTTTTTTGCTTCGTATGAAAAAAGAAAATGGAGGATCTTCACTTGGTACGATTGTACATACAAAATCTCCAAAGATGCAGTACCACATTGGCATATCAGATCCGAATGGCATATATTTAGCCTCTGAGTCTTTAAAGAGATTTCTATTATCAACAATTACTTGATCGGCATCGTTATCGTAAAGAATTTTGGAAAGTATACCTTTTTCCTCTCTCCTTTTGTGATAATTGCGCCAATAACTCTCAAGTTTTGCCTGACCCCCAAATTTTGATGACCCTAAAAAGTAAACTGTGTCACCTGCACCAATTTCTAAGCTTTTTTCGGCAACACGTTTAATAACATCGTCTCCCTCAAGAATAATTACTTCTCTCTCTTTAACACTTTCCTCTTTTACTAACGACTCCGCTACTTTATTAGCAAACTGTAGCCTTTTTTCATTTTCATGGACTAACGCTGATGCATTATTGGCTGAGTAGATCAAAACCCCTTTCTGATTCTTCTCAGTTATCAGACCTCGCTCCTTAAGTTCCTTAAGCCCCCCATAGACAACACTCCTCTGGAGTCCTGTCTCAATGATAACCTCACCTGCTCTAGCACTTTTTGGATGCCTAACTAAAGAAAGGTATATCTTGGCAACATTTCTTGAAAACCCTAGTTGTAACAAATCATTTTCTATCATATTTTGTTCTAATTTTATGAACAGATTAATACTATACTAAATAAGGATTTTATGCAAGTTTTATCATTATTATTCTTTTTTAAATACCAATTATATGGCTTATATTAAGGTTATTTACTTGACTTATTCTAATATTTATGATAAACTACGTTCAGAAAGTTTAATCAGGTTGGCTCTTTGAAAGGAAGCCCTGGTGTCCTGAAACAATACACCTAGAAATTGACAATATGAATTACCCAATTTGGAAAACAGTCAAAGTGTATGGAGAGAAAATGTGCATTGGGAGTGAGTCAGAACTAAGACGTACCTCAATTGATGATATTTTGATCACGATCAACAACGATATTGGATGCAAATCTCGAGAAGTTGATCTTGTAAAAATTTTCCCTAGCGACCTAGGTTTTGAGGGGTCTGTCGTCTCGGTAGGTGAGTTGTACTCACGAGCCATACAAAAGGGCTTACAGCGACCGCCTGCGGAAATCCTGTTTCGTGTTTGGCCGTCGGTTCAGGAGAAAACCATGGTTCTTGGATGTTTATACAACTACTGGGAATCACGTGTCGGACCCGTAGAACTTTTTGTCATATCTCGGGGTCCATCCCAGATTATGATTAAAAAGACGGTCAGGGATGAGTGCGGGAATTTAACATTTTCCTATGGTTCATATGTGAAGGAAGATGAATTTGTGGTTTTTGAAAAGCCCAAGTAGTAAATCTACCAAAAAGTTTCACAACTTTTTGCAAAATGTGAATGGTCGGGAGTGCCATTGTAAATACTCCCTGTTATCGAGATGTGTATCTCGACTGATGATTCCGAAAGGATGAAAACAGAAGTTCTTTAAAATAGTTGAGTTTAGAAAAAAGACTGTAATTGACCTGCTAGCAAAACGCTAAGCGGATTATCGTCTTCAACCAAACTCAATACATTATGAAAATTGCAATCGTCAAAAACAATCAAGAAGAAGTGACTGGTCTGCATACGGGCGTGGAAGCCTGCGGTCAGCACGAAATAATGGACATTTTTGTGACGACGTCTGACCTGCCTAAGACGATTGCGTCGAGGGTGATTGGGTTCCAGACAAGACTGCTCTTGCTTGACCACAAGTTTTCCAGCTTTACCGGCGAAGAAGTTTCTGAGGAACTTATTAAGTTAGGATTCAAAGGCTTCGTTATTCAAATCAGTAAAGCGATCTGCAACGGATCCGATCTCAGTAAACAGGTCTTCAACAGAGGCGAGTATCTTGTTCAGGTCGAAAAGATGGGAGGTGACAAAGGAGGCGAAAGGTTGTGGAGTGTAAAAGAGCTTCTGGAAACCTTCAAAGAGTAACCCTACCAAACGCTTTGGGAATATGCGTCCAATCCCAACCAGGTCTCTCTAGCGTGTCCCCCCGTTCGTGCTCGGAAAGTTTGACGCCAAGCCCCACAAGGTATTTTCTAGTATTCTCCATTATAGCATTCGAGCCCGTTCGGGCAGCTACTGATTTTCAAAAAGTTACAAAAGTTACACAGGATCGACTTTAACGTTACAGACGACTGTAACATTTGAAGCTGGGTTAGGTGAAATGAAAAAGCCGCCTCCCTGCCCATGCAGTAAGAAGCGGCTTCGAGTCGTTGTTATTTCTTGAAGTAAGATACCAGGGCATCAAAGAACTGGGATTTGTCATCCACTTCATGGTAGTTACTCTCGTTCACCCATCTGTAGGAGTTGTGCTCATCGCTTAGTTTGATTTCTCCTGACTTGTATTTACAGCGATAGCCGACGAGAAAGACCTTCTTGCCAGCGTTGCGATGATGAGCAGGAAATGTGTTGTACCAGGTTACGAAGGGTTCCGCTATCTCAATTTCAAGATTAGCTTCTTCTCTGACCTCCTTCTGAGAGCTTCAGGAAAGTCGAGCTCACCGATCTGAATTTTACCCCCTGGAAAATCGAGACCCTCGGAAGGGTCATTCAAAATGAGGATGTTGCCATCCTTTTCTATAAAGGCCTTTTGACCAACATAGAATAGTGCGTCTTCTTTCATGGTGTAAGTATACCTTTCTAAAGTGTTTTCCTGAAGCATGTGCTCCAAGATCCTGACCAGACATTACCATATAGGTTATAAAAACAAAACCCGACCCGTTCCATAAAGATTTTCAGTCTTTATGGAACAGATCGGATTGTAAGTTAGGCTGCTTGGGTGGTCTCGAACAATTTTTGATAGACCCTTTCAGCCCTGTATTTCTGCAGGGCTTCCCAATCGCTCTCGTCGAAGAGCATGGCATTTATTTTGTCCGTGTCCATCAGCTTCAGATGAACGATGAGACCAACGGCAGCTCTGAGGAGTTTCCGCTCCTCTGCCGAAGATTCCTCGACAAGATCGGCTGGACCGACGACGGCCGGACGATTTTTAATCACTTCAGCCAGATCAACTGCCGTCGATTCGATACGAAGGCGAAGCTTCTCTGCTGTCGTTGCACCGCTGAGACGCTCAAACAGAATGGTGTAGAGTTCGGCTGCTTGCTCGAAGAAAATCACCGTATATTGATCGACCCTTTTTTCGAGACGTATGTCCGTTCTTGCTCTTTTTACCAAACAGACTATCAGGACGATGCCGATTCCGCCGCAGAGCACGGCAAAGAACGCAGGCGCCCCGGTCGGGTCAATGGGTTGAACAAAGACATGGGAAGCGAAGGCGACAGCAGCGAACAAAAACAATCCTGCCATGAACGTGCCGATGACAAAGAATGAGAAGTTATTCTGCCGAAAACTTTCAAGGGCTCCCTTGGCAACAGCTACTCTGTAACAGCTTTCCTTGTCGTAGTTTGGATTGGCCAGATCGCAGAGATTGGCAAGTGCACTTACATCGGTTTCACCACGAGTGTCGCGAGCAAGTAGTTTCCAACTTGCAGCAACATTAGACGCTATACTATTTTTCATAGAACTAGATGGAAGCTGTCGGACTTCCCCTTTCTTTTTAATTAGAGGATTAACGGAGGCTTCTGGCCTCTACACCCAACAGCTTCTGGCTGTCAGGTACTAGACGTTCCTAGCTACCCGACAGTAACTGCGATACTTATACAATAAATACAGAGTTTAATCAAGGATTTATTTTCCGGCCCGAGACTACCACCTTCGTCGTTTACGTAAATTAAACTTGTCTAAAATAACACCCGTAACAAAGTAACAGATTGGGTAAAGAATTAGCGTGCAGGCTTCGTGGTAAAAATCACTTACAAATACACTTGAGCCCCAGATAAGACCAACAATAAACAAAATGCTGTAGTAGAGATAGTGATAAAGAATACTTCCGAGCATTCCCCAACGCCCCATTAAAGCCTCTGCGATAGCAACCAGTAGCATGAACAGCAAGAAGCCAACTATTGGCAACCAATATCTTGCCAAAAGGACTAGTAGGGCTGACCAGAATAGCTGGGCATCGTGGAGTTGTGCTTTGTTAATGTCTTGGAGAAACAAATTTAAAACATCTTGCGCCCAGACCTTTGTCATTAATGTTGTGGTTGAATTCATGACTTCAAGATGGTCTTCATCCTAAGATCTTTTCTCAAGATATTTTGGCTCTAAATAATTAACGAGCTCGACAATATCATCGAAATATTTTTGTAAATCTGAATCAAAAAAAGAGACAATTATAGGATTCCACATTTGATCCAATTTCTTATCCATCTTCTTGAAATGGACAATCTCATCACGAAGTTCTTTCACCTCTTTGAATGTGGGCCAAAACCTTTGTTGTTTGGTATCGACTTTTCCTTTTATCTCGGCAACAAGTTCTATCTTGTCTTCGAGAGAAAATTTTCTGACAATCTGCTCTTTATCTAAAGTGACCTTTTCACCTTTTTTATTCTCCCGAATGGTTGTGTAGTTATAAGGAATGATTAAGTTCAGAAATGATTCCACGCCAGTTACAAGGGACACAACAACCCCCATACTGCTTTGCATGTACTCAAAAACTTTTTCGTTATCAAGTTTTCTTAGGATATTTGCCTCTGGATCAAGTCTCTTGATTTCTTCGGTAGTAATACCTTTGATATTTTCTTCAGTAAGTTTCTTCGAAAAAACAGTTATACTCTTTGTGTTGTTTATTCTTTCCTTGAGTTTTTCGCACTTATCAATAAAATTCTGTGCGTTATTAAAATTAAGAGAGACTGGATCTGGTAACATTACTAAGAAATTCCCCACACTTTTAGTATGGACTTCTGTATTCATGACAACAGTTGCTCCGGCTTTATGTAGAAATTTTCCCTGATATGGTTCAGCAAGAGTGCTTTTAAAGTAGGGCTTTATCTTCATAGAATTAAATTAGAATCTCCTAGAAATAAGCTTCTCCTGATCCCCCGCCACCTGCTCTGGCGCAGGATTCCAACCAAAAGAATCGGCCACTTGCATAATGATATCGTGGGCCAATCCTTTCGAATCATTAAGGATCTCTTCTTTTGTGTAAGTCTTCTCGAATGATAATTCTGGTGCTTCGGTTTTACGAGCATACATAAAAGGTATGCGTGCGCCATCATCTACTACCAATTCTCTACCTTTAGTGTTTACTAAAGATATGTGAACCTTAACCCCCTTTTCATAAAGACCTCTTTCGACGAGACGCGATAGAAATTGAAAACATTCGGTAATTTCATATACCAAAGAACCCAGAACTCCTATTTTCTCTCCAGCCTTAAAAGATTTATCGTTGGGGGTAGTGAAAATGCCTCCCCTTTCATCAAGCCAGTCTTCTCTTAAAGCACGGTAATACAAAAATTGCCCTGTTTTATACATTCTCCAAAATTCCTTATGATTTTCCCAATCCTCCCAGCCCTCAAAAAAGTCTCCAGCCGGAGCCGTACCAACTTTTTCATCATTTCTCCTCGGGAAGTGAGGATAATCCCAACCTCTTAATTCAACAGAATTTTTTTCAACAATGTCCCTGCATTCCTGCATTGTCTTAAGTCTAATATCAGCAGTAAGAGGTCTGAAATTCACCCTCCAATAGCCACGAGATTTTATTTTTTCTAAGTGTCCTTCGGTCATAGGCCTTTAAGTTCTTCTTTTAATTTTTCGTCATCGACTGATTTTGCAACAAATCCAAATTCCTTCATCCGCTGCATTCTCTTTAGAGTCGCTGTCTCAATGATGTCCCTCATGTCAGAAGAATTTGAGACAGCGGCGCTCTCTATTCTCCTATTACTGTTCCTGTAATATATTACTCCAGCCCTTAGGCCTGCAGTCTCGTCAGGATGTCTGCAGATCACTGGAACATCCTTAAAGGGTAGTATCTGAATCACTACGTATTCTCGGCCGTCCTTATCTTTTGAAGCAAAGCGGAACATGTCAACGGAAGGATCTGCGTAACGGGTCATTTGATCCCGCATTACATCAATATTAAAAGTTGCTAGATTTTCTGCCGAAACACCTTGTCTTTTCATTGTTCCATCCTCAATACCAATGATTATGTAGCCGCCATCCTTGTGGTTGGACATGGCCAAAATATCTTTGGCTAGTGATTTAACATCCCAGGGACAATCAGCCTTGAAATCAAGGCCCTGAGTTTCTGTTCCTGCTTCTAATCTCGATTCTAATTCTTCAGTGGTCATAATGAGTCAGATCAGTGAACTCGGGAGAGAGCAGCTGCAATTTGTCTGACCATATATTCAAGATTATCGACCTTGCCTCCTAATTCCTTTATAGCAGAGACATTCTTTTGCACCGCAGTGTGAATATCGTAATAATCCACAACACCTACAGGGGTGCCGCACGACGCACACTGAACAAGATTGATCTTAAAGGCAGAGCCTACAGGGGAATTCTCTTTCAGCTCAAATCTCGTTCCTTCACACTTACCGCATTTTGAAATCATATTTTTTTAATTTTACCCTTTCTTGTTCTTCGCAAAAAAATCTACGACCACCTGCTCATTCACTTTCTTGTGAGCTGGAAAAACCACAGGCTTACCGTCCTTTGTTACAAACGCCACTACTACCGGCTCCTTTACCTTTTTCTCTGCCACGAACCTTACCTCATGTTTTTTAGACATAATTTTAACGATTATTTAATAATTTAAAGATCCTCCTAACGAGATTCCTTTCGCCCATTCCCAAAGTCCCATACGAGTTCATCTTGTTCTCTGAAAGAAGAAGGGATAACACTGATCACTTTCCCAAAGACTTGAAAATCCTCTTTTAATACGATCGGCGAGTAGCCGGCTCCCTTAGCTTCTGGATTTAGAATGACAGCGCCAGGCACCCTTTGAAACGTTTTGATGACGGCCATATCGCCGATGACGGCCACGACCCTATCTCCGTTCCGAGCTTCGTGAGTGACCTCCATCAGGATATAGTCGCCGTTATGAATGCCAGCGTCGATCATGCTTGAACCGACAGCCTTAATAGCAACGATGTCTTTGTGAGATCCGATGAGACTTTTATCAATGGCAAGGTACTCGTCATATCGCTCTTGGGCGAAGACTTCCATGGCATCACAGCCTGCGGATGCAATAACTGGCACTCGGACAATTCCGGCGGTGTTGAAAGAGTCCCTACTGCTCTCAATAACCGTGATACCCCTATGCTTAAACCTGTCTCGTCTAATAAAACCCTTACTTTCAAGTGCTTCTAGGCGTTGTGTAACGCTTCGCAAGGAATCGAGTTTGAGAGCCTCTTTGATCTCAAGGATCTTAGGGGCTTCCCCGTTTTTAAGCCTATATTGCTTAATAAAATCGAGGGTTTCCTGCTGCTTGGGAGACAGAATGGTTCTTCGATACAACATTGTCTTATATACTACCAAAAGTTACAGCCGTCTGTCAACTTCTGATATGGGTACTTATCCACACAATAGACACAACTTGAATTGACCCTCCTCCCTCTTTTTATATATAATAAAAGCTATGGAACCAGGAGCAACAAACAAACAGGTCTTCCAGGCTACTGACATTACTATGCACGGCCGAGATTTTCGACCGAGTCAGAAGTTTGAGAATTCCTTGAAGAGAGCTCCGGACGGAACCATACTGTCAGGCCGTGTTTACGGTATCCCCCGTCTGGTGGTCGATCCAGACACCGGCCTTGTGTATCTCGGCCATCAGTTCTCAAGAGAGATAACTGAAAAGTTTCTCGATGGAACGATCGAGATGCCAAAGGACATTTCTCTTGTTATCGACGAGGAGACACAAAATCGGATGAAGGAGAAGGATAAGAGGAAGTTAAAAAACTCGACCAGAGTTTGGCATAAATAGGACTGACGGTCTCAATAATTGAATAAGGCGGGTGGAGCCCCACAGTAATGTCGCGCCCACTTCGTAGAGAAAGCCTAGAAATCAAGCTATTTGATTTTTAAGTCTTCATCGCGAAGTGGGCTTTTTCTTTTGTCAGTCAATTAGTCACTAAACATTAAAGCTATGTCAAAAATAAAATTAAATTGGGCTGTAGAAAAAAGAAACGTCAGCGACCTTGTTATCTTAAAGGAGAACCCCCGCCTGTTGGAGGCAAAGAAATTTTCAGCCTTGGTGAAAAGCCTCGATACAGACGGCAACCATGACGTTATAAAGATCGACATTAACGGCGATATCCTGTCGGGCGTCCAGAGGACGAAGGCTCTGAAAAAACTCGGCATGAAAGAGGTATATGTCTTAGTCCCCTCTCGCAAGCTCACTCAGAAGGAAAGAGATCGTGTGATGTTGGGAAGTAACCTGCATTCCGGCGACTGGGATTTCGAAAAGTTAAAATCCTTTGACCTTGATCTCCTGCTAGAGAGTGGCTTCGATAAGGTCGACCTGTCTGATCTGTGGACAGAAAATCTGGAAACGGAAAACGATCAATTTAACGAATCCGAGGAACTAGCTAAGATCAAGAAACCGAAAACGAAATTGGGAGACCTCATATCTATGGGTCAGCATCGGCTGATCTGTGGCGATTCAACTGATCCACTCGTACTCAAGAAACTCTTCGGAAAAGAACGTGCTTCGGCCATCTACTCGGATCCTGTCTACAACATAAACTATCGATACGATTCAGGACTTGGTCAGAAAAATAAGTATGGGGCAGAAGTTCAAGATACTCGCACTTATGAACAGTACAAGGAGTTTTTAAAGAAGAGTATGCTAGCTGCTCTTTCGGTAGCCAAAGATGACCTACATATTTTCTATTACTCCGATCAGTGCTACATCGGAGTAATTCAGGAACTTTATCGAGAACTAGGGATTGAAAACAAACGAGTATGTTTGTGGGTAAAGAATTCGCAGAATCCGACCGTGGGGGTGGCATTTTCAAAGTGCTATGAACCATGTACGTACGGCATTAAAGGAAGGCCGTGGATCGCTCCGAACATCACCAATTTAAATGAGGTGATGAACAAGGAAATTACCACTGGCAACAACCTACTTGAAGAAACCTTAGACCACCTTGATCTGTGGCTTGTTAAACGCTTGCCAGGAAAAGATTATGAGCACGCAACTAGTAAGCCACCAAAACTTCACGAGAAAGCCCTCCGTCGCTGTACCAAACCAGGAGACATCATCTTAGATAGCTTCTCCGGTTCAGCCAGCACAATGATTGCAGCCGAGCAGCTAAAGCGTCGAGTGTATGCAGTCGAGCTTGAGCCAGTCTTTTGCGACTTGGCGATAAAAAGGTTCGAAAAACTTACTGGCCTTAAAGCAAAAATCATTCATGAAAAAAATTAAGGTCAAAGATCAGTTTCTAGCAGAGCTTAGAAAAATCCCTATCGTCCAGGTAGCGGCAGAAAAGACTGGTGTGTCGAGAGTAAGTATCTATCGCTGGAAGAAAACAGACGAGGAATTTTCAAAAGCAATGGAAGAGGCCTTGGCCGAGGGTGAAGCCCTGGTAAACGACATGACAGAGAGCCAGCTCCTCTCAATGGTTAAAGACAGAGAATGGGCGGCAGTGAGCTTCTGGTTACGACACAGACATCCTAAATTCAAGGACAAAGTTGAGATCACCGCCAAGATAGAGAAGAACGAGGAGATGACGCCGGAACAAGAGGCACTCTTCAAAAGAGCAGTCGGATTAAGTAAATCAATTCTTAAGAATAAAAACCATGACTAACATCAACAACGAATTAAGTAACGAGGAAATATTAGAGGCCATTACCCGAGACCGTCTTGTCCGTAAACATTCTGCCAGACAAAGCCATCTCCTGTTCTTTCACCTCTACTTCCCTCATTACATTAAGTATGAGATCGCTGACTTCCAAAAAGAAATCTTCAAGATCACCGAGAATATAGAGAATAGACTGGCCTGCATTGTTGCCTTTAGAGGATCCGGTAAAAGCACCTTAGTCACCTTCTCCTATTCCCTCTGGTCCATTCTTGGAGTGCAGGAAAAGAAATTTGTACTGATCATCTGCCAGACCCAAGCTCAAGCCAAACAGCATATGAGCAACCTCAAGTACGAACTTGAGCAGAATAAATTGCTACGGAACGACATGGGCCCATTCCGTGAAGAAAATGTTGTGGGAGACTGGTCTATCGGCTCACTGGTATTTCAAAATACTGGTTCCCGAATTATGGTTGCCTCAATTGAGCAGTCAGTGCGAGGCATGCGCCATCATGAATCCCGGCCTGATCTAATAATTCTTGATGATGTGGAAGACATGAATTCAACCAAGACCCGTGAGGGCCGTGACAAGATATTCGACTGGTTCACTCGTGAGGTCATTCCCCTTGGAGATACTGGCACTCGAATTATCTTACTCGGCAACCTACTTCACGAAGATTCTTTGATGATGAGATTAAAACGAAAGATAGATGCCAAGGAGCTGTCAGGCTCTTCATCATGGTTTCCCCTCATCGACAAAGACGGCAAGTGTTCGTGGTCTGGCAAATTCGATACAGAAGAAAAGATCGAGGAACTCCACAGAAGTATCGCCAACGAGTTAGCATGGCGGCAGGAGTATCTCCTTGAAATTCTCTCTGACAGTACCCGTGTCATTCACCCCGACTGGATCCAGTACTATGACTTTGAGACCGAACCCGATATTGCTAAACTCCAGAAGACTATTATCGGCATTGATCTGGCTATTTCCCTTAAAGACAATGCTGATTATACCGCCATGGTAGCTCTTGCTATTGTCGGCCATGGATCGAGCATGAAAGGATATGTCATACCGGGGTCATATCACAAACGTGCTACTTACCCAGAAGTGATCGAGGAGATACGGTCGATCACTGATGAGGCAAGAAAAACCAGACGAAATCTGCCTGAATTTGTTGTTGAGTCAAATGGTTTTCAAGAGCTTTATGTCGAAACAATGAGTGGTGTAGGGGCTAGAGTTAGAGGAGTAAAACATATGAGCGACAAAAGATCCCGTATTGCTTTAACCAGTAGCCTTATACGCTCTGGCAACATTCTCTTCCCCAAAGACGATCCTATGACTGAACTTCTCATCACTGAACTCACAGGCTTCGGTCGAGAATCGCACGATGATGCCGCTGACGCTTTTTCCACAGCAGTTATTCAAATGATGGCTGATATGCACGAATCACGAGGGTTTGAAGAGTGGTTGAAGTGGTGCAAAAGTAACGGTGGCTGTTATATATGATGTCAGAGTTCTGCGAAAACATCATAAAGGCACTTCTAAGGAGAGACGGTGGTGTTGTCGTTAAAAGACCTCCTAATCCAGAAGAGGAAAAGAGGAGAATACACTTCGAGGCACTGGAAGCTGAAAGACGGCGTGTTCCTACACCCGAAGAGCAAGCTCTAAAGAAAGCTCAAGCAGAGAAACAGCTTGTCGATCTGATTGAACAGAACAACAAAAATATCCCTTATCTTCAAAATCATCCTGTCATATCATCGGAAGAGAAGGCCAGAATCAAAACAGAAGCTGACAAGCAACTTACAGAGAGAATTGATCAGAACAAAAAGAACAATCCTCTCTTTCTGAATGGCTGATCTTATCCCTTTACCGTAACATGCCAGCTGCATTCAGAATTAACTTCGAGGTAGAATGTTCCTCCCTCGTGATAATATTCTGTGTCTGATCCACCAGAACCTAATTCATTAACTGGCGGTATATCGGTAAAGGCACCATTATCCTTCTGAATATATACTTGGAAATTACCCTGGCTACCAAAATTTGAACAATCATAGCTGTAATCCAATTCCCAACTGTTTGAAGAAGTGGTGAATGACTGTGTACTCTTTGATCCGCTACCTGATATATCTAGCAAAGTAACTGGCTGGGCTGGAGCAGGGGCCGGTGTTGGGGCGGGCGCGGGAGCTTGTACAGGAGCCGGAGTAACTGGTTGAGAGGCTGGCTTTGTCTGAACTACTGCAGGCTTCTTTGTCGTAGCCTGAATAGGAGTAACTGGTGCAGGTGTTGTCGTAG
>Ga0302280_1001160_pt1 | contig 22331 bp, 25 predicted proteins | sample III_Fen_E1_1_FD_198771 | JGI IMG/M metagenome (GOLD analysis project Ga0302280, IMG submission 198771) | Peat permafrost microbial communities from Stordalen Mire near Abisko, Sweden - III_Fen_E1_1 | ecosystem: Environmental > Terrestrial > Soil > Wetlands > Permafrost | place: Sweden: Abisko... | reverse complement strand
AGGACAATTTTATCAACGGTATTTAGGTTATTTTCCATTAAAATAGTTTCTACGTTATGTTAAGTACATAAAAATACTAGATCAATCCTTCTCAACCGGTTCATCATCAACTAAGTCATATATCATGGTTTGGACTTCAAAATCAAACCACTTATTAAAGGCATTCCATCCGCGATTTAATGGCCATGTATGTGGATCGGTGTTCCAATCTTTTAACTGGTTCCCAAAGATCCACACACATTCCTTCTTTACATATTCCTGCCAATCATCTCCATCTTCCTCTGGCAATAGGTAAATATTCTTGCAGTCATGTTTCTCCTCGCTCATTTCAAAATTGGGATCTTGTTTCTTGATCCAATTTATAAAAGGCTGCTTTGGTTTAACAATAACAGCCATCCTGTTAATACTTGGCAAATATTCCATAGCTATCCTTTTAAATTATCAAGATTGTCTCAACTTATCGTTCCAATATTCGACATAGGCCTCATAGCCTTTTTTAGTAGTTAAAAAATTTATGTGCTGTTCGGGTTTTAATTTATAGGCAGACATGGTTCCCAATCCATTCTTACGAGCTTTCTCAACCCGGTGATTGCCATCGATTACATTATAGCGACCTGGAGCAATCTCGGCCAGGATAACGGGTGTAGAAATATCCACCGAATCTACATAAACCCCATTCAGATTTAAACTTTCCCAAAAATCCCCGATTGAAACCTTCTCAACAGGCACATTATCCGAATTATTTTTAATGTATTCGATCATCTTTGTGATGTTAAACTCAAAGATGCCATTTAGATACATTTCGTCGTTGTCATCAACTCGACATGGGATAAAATTTTTATCGAGCTTCAATCTTTTCATAAATTACTACTTAATTTCTTTTCCGGTAATCTTTATTACAGGAAATTATAAATTGAACTTACCCCGATTTAGTAGACACCTGCTGGGAAAATTTTCGTAATTTTAAATATTTTATATCTCTTACTATTATTAACTTCATCATTATTTAAATCTCCAGACTATTGAACTTTACAGGCAAGTAGCCCCATAGTGCGCAGTAAGATCACTAACTTTATCTTCTGCATCGACGCCCCATAATATCATCCAATACGCATCACACGGGAACTGAGATTTATTGAACTGTGCCCGCATCCTTCTAGCTCTTGGGGACAAAATGTCATAAATTTGTTCTTTTTTAACATCATAAATTGGTTTTAATTTCAAGTTGGAATACCCGTTAAGTTCCAGAAAACTTTTTTGAAATACGCCATACTTATCGACATAACCATTTTCAAGCAAATTATTGAACAGGTCTTTTACATCAACACCAAGTTTAGATTTTAGAATGTCCTCGTTTGAAACGTGAAAGTTACCTCCATCTAAATAAATACCAAACCCATCCTTTAAAAGGAGCTTCTCCAAATCTTTCTTAGGTATACCCACAGGAAAACTTTTTTGAACTCTTTTTGAAAATTCTTGGTCTCCTTCCGAATAATTTGATGGCAAACTCCTGCCTATTTTGGGTATCAGAGGTAATGGGGGGAATAAAAATAAATATATCCCAAAAATAATCAATAAAATTATTGCTAAAATCATCTTAAAAAGTTTATTCATATTTATGAGAATCCTAAATTAAAAGAATACGCCCTCTACAATGCCCTATATCCGACTATCTCAGTTCAAGCTAACCTGGGAGACTTTGGAAAATCTAGATTGTTCAAATTCTTCAGGACTCATGTAATCCAAAGATGAGTGCATCCTTTTTGTATTATAATAAGTTTCTATGTATTCAAAAATACTTTTTCTAGCATCATCTCTTGTTAGATAAGTCTCCCAATAAATTTCTTCTATTTTTAGCGTCTTAAAAAACGATTCCATGACGGCATTATCATAACAATTACCTTTGCCGCTCATACTTTGTATAAAGCCATTTGATTTTACCAGGTAGACATAATCAGTACAGGCATATTGACTGCCCCTATCGGAATGCAATATAACCCCTGCCCGGATGCCGCGCCGGCTCATGGCCTGACGAAGCGCTTTGATAGTCAGCCCCTTGGAGATCCGGTCCCCCATGGACCAGCCTACAACCTTCCGAGAGCATAAATCCAATATGACAGCTAAATATAGCCACCCTTCATTAGTATAAATATAAGTGATGTCGCTAACCCATTTTTCATTAATAGCAGTTGCTGTAAAATCCTGCTTTAATAGATTCGGAGCCACCGGATGATTATGCTTTGAATCCGTAGTCATTTTAAACTTCTTAACCCTCTTTGCTTTGATATTATTCTTGCGCATCAAACGCGCCACACGGTTCTTCCCACAGGCTTCCCCGTCTTTATCTAACTGCTTTTTAATTCGAGGGCTACCGTATCTGCCCTTGTTGTCATCGAATATATATTTGATTTTATCTAATAACATATCATTATCCTTATCCCGTTGACTCCGGGGATTCTTAAATTGTTTGTAATAACCGCTCTTGGACACTCCTAAGACGCGGCACATCTTCACTATCGAAAAGGCAGAACGGTTCGCCTTAATAAATGCATACTTCATTTCGATGGTACTGAGAAGATGGCCACTGCTTTTTTTAGTATGTCACGCTCCATCTTGACATCCGCCAATTCACGCTTCAGACGGGTAATTTCACTATTGGTGACAATTTCTCCACCAGGCATTTCAACGCTCTTATTCTTCCATGTGTGCAGTGTGCTGGCTGTTATGCCCAAGTCCCTGGCTATGGCCGATACTGTTTTTCCACCGGCTTTTACTAAACGTACTGCTTCTCTTTTGAACTCATCATCAAACTTTCTGATCTGTCTCATTTCATTCCTCCTGGTTGAGTGGTTTTATTTTAGGCTTTTTCTCAAAGCCTGTCCACTAAACCAGGGAAAGTCCAAATACACATTAAAAACATTACCCATTCTCTATTAAAACCATCGTTCCCGAAGGAATAATGTCAAAAAGCTTCACAATATCCCTATTCCGCATCCGAATGCACCCATGTGAAGCAGGCTTACCGATCAGCCACTCATGCAGAGTGCCGTGAATGTAAATAAACCGTTTATAAGAATCAATACCTTCGCCTTTATTAACTTCCGATTCAAGCCCGCGCAGTCTTAAAATACGGGTAGTGATCCGGTCACGATCCTGGTTCACCTTCGGTTTCTTCTTCAATAACGGTGTAACCCACCCCTGATTCCTCCGGCCAACAAAAACAGTCCCTGTCGGCACACCATTACCGATTTTTCTGACAATCTTATGCAGTCCAAGAGGAGTTTTATTACTCCCCGCCTTATTGCTAATTCCGAATTTAGATGTTGAAACAGGAAAGTGCTTAACTATATGCCCATCTTTAAAAAGAGACAACGTCTGCTTCTTAACTGACACCTTAATGGTATAAGTCTTATTCATACAAATCACAAACCATTGACAATTTCTTTAAAAGTCTTTCCACGTTCCTCAAAATTATTAAACATATCATAACTAGTAAACATCGGGCTTAAAAGAACCTTATCCCCTGACACTGCCTGCATATACGCCGAATTTATTGCCTCTCGCATATCATCATGGTCTTCAAGAGGGATAACCCCTTCAAAAGTCCGATGAAGTTTTTTGCGCACTCCATCCTCTTGAGTAAGCACAATCATTTTCTTAACCTTGCTTTTTACTAAGTCTCTCAGGTCGTTATACTCCAAATTCTTTTCTCCACCACCACAAATCATAATAATAGGAGCAGAAACACTTCCTAGAGCCCATCGGCCCGATTCAACAGTCGTTGCTTTTGAATCATTAATATATTCAACCCCATTTAATTTCCGAACACTTTCCATCCTGTGCTCGACGCCTGGAAATTTCTTAAAGACTTCGAATGTGATAGCATCAGCAACCCCAACGATTCTAGAAACCTCCAACACTGCAAGTTGATTAGGATTAAATTGTTCATTCCCTTTGTTAAATAATCTCATCTGAGACTTTAATTCCACTTTTAACCGACAAACCATCTCGTCTTTTGCATTCAAAACAGCATAATCAACATTCCCTTGATTCATAAAAATGCGTTTCTTGGTATTAAAATAATCCTGCATATCCGAATGACGGTCTAAATGGTTCTGATTAAAGTTAAGAAAAACAGAAATATACGGACAGAAAGTATCAATTAGTTCCAACTGGAAGGAGCTTACTTCAACAACAAAGTAATCAACATTTTCCGATAAGACCATCTGAGAGAAAGGAGTCCCAACATTACCGCACAATTCAACCTTCTTTCCAGCTGCTTCTAAAACTTTAGCGATAAGGGATACTGTTGTAGTCTTACCGTTTGAACCTGTTACCGCAATTACCGGTTTTTTACAAAACTGCCATGCAAATTCAATTTCACCAATAACGGGAATACCTTTTTCCCGAGCCCATTTTAAAACTTCAGCCTCTCGCCAAACACCAGGACTAACGACAATTAGATCACTAGCAAGTACAAAATCCTTTGTATGCCCACCTGCTTCAATTGATGTTTTAGAACGATCTGATAGGCCTTTTAAAGCAGTTTCAATTTCAATAAGTGGCTTTGTATCTGTAATTTTTGGCTTGCCACCAAGATTAAGAACTACATTGGCAACAGCAATACCACTTTTTGCAGCACCAATAACTGTAATTGTTTTATTTTTTAATTCCATATTTAAACTTAACTAATATCCATTTCCTGCAAATGTTATTACAGGAGAATCGTTGGGAGAATCCAAGGATTCTTAGGGGCCACTTTTTAAGCACCAAAAGATTAATCTTTGGTCAATTATAGTCCGTTTCCCATGGTGACACCTAATTCGTGGAATTAAGGGACCCTAATTTTTCTATAACCTGACTTTCAAGCCCCATATCCATATTAAAACTACCTGTGATTAAAAATAAAACTGCACTAAAAATACATACAAAACTTAAAACATAAAGCCTTCTTGACCATTTCTTTTCCATACAATCAATATTTCTTAGATTTCAGTTTATTTATAGCATCTGATGCACAGGTGGATTTTTTATAAATCAATTCTAAATCTTCATTAGTTTTAGAAAATTTCTTACCGTAATTAAAAAAATAACTCTTGGGCAAATCTATATCTTTCTCATTTGTTCTTACAATCTTAAATTTACCTGATTTTAAAGCCCCTGGGGGTTCAATCAATTTAAATTTATATATAAAACCATCATCATCACAGGCTTCATATTCATTATTTTCTATATCTATGGCTTCAAGTTTACTTTCAACTTCTTCTATTGAGTTAAATAAATAAATCTCATTGCCCAATTCATTGACTATTATCATTTTTTCTCCTCTAATTATTAAAAACCGCCTTCCCAAGGACGATGGTTTCCAATCCCTGGACGACTATGATAATGCGGTAATCTTGCAGACGGATTATCTGAATCCCAATCTCCGAATGGATTTATTCGGAAATCTGGGGAACTCGCCCCTGGATTTGTAAATGTTATTTCTCCACCTTTCCAACCAACCAGGGGGTCAAAATCAGCCAAAATTGCTCCAGTCGCTATCGCTGTCGCCCCAGCCGAAACACCAACGGCAAATCTCTCCACCCCGCCCGCACAAAACTTATCGGACTCTCCAATAGGGTCACCCCACCCTGTAGGCCCATTTGGCCCCCATTCTGATACTGGTTGGCCGTAAGGCCCTAGTACAACGCTTTGGTACAGCCACCAATTAACTTGGTCTTCCCCCCAATATAATAAACTAGGCGGACCTGGTCTGCATAAAGATATAACTATCATCAACTTACAACAGACCTGTCCCCATCGGGGACACATCTGTCATAACTTCTAGAACCTCATAGCCTCACGCAGTTGCGGTCCGCCTATATTATACGTGATCGTCGTGGTATTGCCGTTAGGATCTGTTGTTGTTTGAAGGTTCCCGTAAGCATCATATGTATACGTGGTCTTAGGATCTGCTTGTGTTGCGCTTCCTAACCAATTGACCTTGGTTGTTAAACGTCCTAATACTGGTGCTGCACTACCAGTCTTATCCCCATAACTTGGCGGACCTGGTATGCATAAAGATATAACTATCATCAACTTACAACAGACCTGTCCCCATCGGGGACACATCTGTCATAACTTCTAGAACCTCATAGCCTCACGCAGTTGCGGTCCGCCTATATTTTTCATGACAAGGCCTCCTTTATGGCTTGTCAACATTGTAACTCGCTAACTGTCCAATGGGAAGGGGTCCAGCCCACTACTGTTTTGTTGCTTGGGCGGTTTGCTTATATTTAAGAACTGGCCCCTAACTTAAAATCTCTTTGTCTGTCATAAAATGGTTTGGTTTTATGAACCATGTATTCTGTCACACCCAAAAGGTTTTCTCCTATCTCAATAAAATCCACATAATCGCCCTTTTTAATCTTTTTCTGGGCAATCTCACCTAATTTAGGAACCAACTCGTCATATTTTATTTTTGCATTTTGATTGAACTTTATTCCTACCATTGCATGAGGCATTTTCTCGTTTTCTAATTTCACCCATGCCAAGTACGCTTTATCAATATCGCCTTCCCTGGACAAGTATTCAATGAGACCTTCTACAAGAGCAACTGGATATTCTTTAGGTTGGCCTATCTGGACGTTTGTTTTTTGCTTAATTTCAAATTTGCGTGTAGCTGATTCTCTAAGTCTTCCAGTTAAAATATCTTGGATTTCATTATACAAAAACACCTTGCCATAATTTTGACCAGAATTTAGCACCAAAGAATAGTTTTCAGGAATGGATTTCAATAATGATTTTGCATCAGCGACTAAAAAATCTTCTTGTTTTTGGTCAGCCTTTTTCAAACAATCAAGCGAAGTGAAAGCCAAAAATCCTTTATTAACAAGCTCAAATTTTATATTACCATCTTGTTGCTTTTTGGCTTTTACGTAAAGCTTTGCTTTTAAAAGTTCTTTATAAAAATCTTCATTTACAGAACGCTCCAAAACAACTTTCTTTAATTTCTCATAAAGAACATTTTGACGAATTTTCTCATTTAAATTTTGAAACATCATCTACCCTATATTATTCTTTCATTTAAATCCATATTTCGATGGATGTTTAAAAATTGCATCAACAGTTTCGTTTGCTTGTTTCTCATCAAGTCCAACTTTCAACAAAATATCAATAGCCTTTTTCTTATCTTTTGTTTGAATTGCATTATCCCAAATATCCAATAATTTTGCATTAAATAACCGTTCATTAACAGTCATCCCAGAAAAATTATTTGTCATATTAAAAGTCTCCATTTGAAACTTTATCTAATGCAACCTTCTTTGCGGCATTAGGTATTAAATATTCAACTGCTCCACCTGTATTTCCATCTAAAGGCAAAGCTGTCCTTGCTGAAATCCCCTCAACATCTAATATTCTACCTTCTAATAAAAACTGACCACTGTTACCATTAGGTAACCCTAAAAGATTTCTTGCATTACCTAAAGTATTCGGATTTATTGGAGTCCATGATTGCCCAAATGCCCCTGAATCACCACCATAAATTCTAAAGACTTTTTGACCAACCTGTATATCGCCAGAAGGTATTCCATCAATTTGGCCCACACTGATGCCTGTTGATGCACTTGGTTCGGCTAATAACTGTCCATTTGGAGCAAGACTTTCTGGCCCAAGAGTGATTGAACCTGCCGAGTCAGCTATATTTTCCAAACTATTAGCCGCCGCAACCTGCTGTCCTACTGTCGAAACCTCATTATTAAATATACTGGTTAATTCGTCACCAGTCATATTTGCCATCGGCTGATAGAATGGAGCATCGGATAAGCCCATACTATTCATTAACGATGCCCTGGCCGCCGCATTAAAGGCATTTCCTATTGCTTGCACACCTCCAGCTACTGATAAGGCTATGGAAACATAACCCGATATTTGATGGAATTTATCCCATCCTCCTCCATGAAAAGTACTTGTTCCTTCATTAAATAAGTTTATTGCGGATGCGGCAACAAGAAAAGGATTTCCTGTAACTACGCCAACCACTATGCCTACTATATTTAAAATTGTCTGAAAAGGATGTGTAACAAGATTTTCAAAGAACTTCCCAACACCCTTCCACAGCTTACTCCACCAGCTATGGCCTGTGGTGTCAACCAGGTTCACAGGATTATTATTACAATAAGTGTACCTGTTCAACGTCTGTGGATTGCTTGGTGCCTGCACCACCGTATCAGGAGTTATGAATCTACCCAACGACGGATTATAATACCTCGCCCCCAAAAACACCAACCCCGTCTCATCATCCAACGGTTTACCGGTAAAGTAATACCAAGCCGTCGCAAAGTCGGTACCAAACTTTTCATGCTTGATGACTTGTCCAAAGGGATCGGTTTCGGTGAGCTCACGTACTAAGCCAGCTTTGTCGGTTAACACATTGGTGCCGCCTAGATGGTCGGTGTGGTAATAAAAGATATTCCCGTCACTACCAACCGACGCCGCCCTGCTGCTTCCCATGTAGACGAATCGAGTTTTACGCGTTTGAGCGGCATTGACACTCGACGGGGATTCTACTTCGTAAACATTCCCCACATATCGAGTCGTGTCAACGGTCAGATTAGCCGCGGTTGCAGGCCTTGGTGTACCGTTTAGATTACCAAAGAGCAAAGCATTTGTATTATCATTGTAAAGTGCCAGATCACGGCGGTAAACGGTTTTCTTGATTCTTCCGCCATCGCCGTCATAAACATAACTCGCAATTGTTAATCCGCCGACGGCTACACTCTGCAAACGGTTTTGAACGTCATAAACATACTTGGTTGTATTACTCCCCTTTTGCAAGGTAACCATATTGCCGTTAGCATCATACTTAAATAAGCTGCCGTCTGACAATGATGTCACTGCATGCGGGCCTGCGGCTGCACCGTTAGTACGTCCGCCTAATTCTCCATAATTATAATTTAACCCGTCTTTTAAAATAAGATTACCAATTGAATCATACGCATATGTTTTTAGATTATAACTACCAAATGCCTGGATCAATCGATTTAAATGATCATAGGTAAATGACTGCGTCGCTGTATTGACCTTATCAGTGATCGTGAGGATCTGCCCTGCTGAATCGTAGGTGTAATTCAAATCTTGCACAACCAAAGCTTGCGCGTTGGTACTATAGATGCGCATTAAACGTAAACTTTTGGGATCATAGGTATAAGCTGTTGTAACGCCATTGCCATATTGAATCTGTGTGATCTGACCATTAGCGTTATAGGTCATTACTTTGACATAGCTATTGCTTCCAGAACCAGTATCAGCAACGGCTATGACTTGCCCTGCCTGGTTGTACGTATATAACACTTGAGTGCCATCAGGATACTGCAATTGCACTAGACGATTTAGATCGTCATATTGACGGGCAACATTGTAATTCGTTGAATCAACCGCCTTATTAGACGTTACTTCACGTCCTAACTGATCATAAACAAACGACGCGGTACCCGTATCATATTTAACAGAGCCTAGACGGCCTATGCCATATTTTTGAACCTTATCATCAAAACTGTAAGTCACATTAAATAAACTAGGCGGACCTGGTCTGCATAAAGATATAACTATCATCAACTTACAACAGACCTGTCCCCATCGGGGACACATCTGTCATAACTTCTAGAACCTCATAGCCTCACGCAGTTGCGGTCCGCCTATATTTTATGCCACGTTTCCCTGCATAAATAAAGACCCGAAGTTTTTTAAACAACGGGTCAGTCGGGGGATTTTGTACTACCTTGCTGTTTGGGCGGTTTGCTTTCTGCTTAAAAACTGGCCCCTAATTTGAAATCTCTTTCCTTATCATAAAAAGGTTTTGTTTTACGAACCATGTACTCCGTAACACCTAATAAATTTTCTTTTATCTCAATAAAATCTACATAATCGCCCTTTTTAAGCTTTTTTTGGGTAATCTCACCTAATTTAGGAACCAGCTCTTCATATTTTGTATTTGCATTCTGAGTGAACTTTATTCCTACCATTGCATGAGGCATTTTTTCATTTTCTAATTTTACCCAAGCCAAATATGCTTTATCAATATCGCCTTCTCTTGACATAGTTTCGATAAGACTTTCTACAAGAGCAACTGGAAATTCTTTAGGTTGACCTATCTGGACGTTTATTGTTTTCTTGATTTCAAATCTGCGTGTAGCTGATTCTGGAAGTCTTCCATTCAAAATTTCTTGAATTTCGTTGTATAAAAATATCTTGCCATAATTCTTGCCTGAATTTAAAACCAACGAATTGCCTTCAGGGATGGATTTCAATAATGATTGGGCATCAATAATTAAAAATTCATTTGATATCTGTTCGGCTCTTTTGAGACAGTCGGTGGATGTAAAAGCAACAAATTCATCATTGATAATTTCAAATTTTATATTACCATCTAAATTTTTAGCCTTAACATAAAGTTTTGCACTTAAAAATTCTTTTAAAAAATCTTCATTTAAAGAACGCTCTAAAACCACTTTCTTTAATTTCTCATAAAGTAAATTCTCATGAATTTTGTCATTTATTTTTTGAAAAATCATTTTTTGACCCAACTCTTATAATAATCTTGGATTCTTAGAATCTGTGAATGGACTTTTTACCAAAATTGAATTAAATCGTTCTTTCTCCATTTCAGCCCAGTCTTGATTAATCAATCTTAATAATTCAATGTGTTTTAGAAAATATTTTCTTCTAAAATCTTCACTGTCATCTCTATGGATTTTCTCAAATTCTAATGCCATATCAAGTGATAATCGTTGAACTAACCAAAACAACAATTCTTTTTCATCACTTGTTCTTTTTCTTTCAATTTCCTTACCCATTTCTGTAATCACAAAATAATAGAAACCGTTGCTATATTCGACATTTGCATAGCCCAAATCTTGAGGTTTATCATAAAAATTTATAAACTTCGTAGGCGCACCTATAGCTTTAGCAAAGCCAATATATTGTTCCTTAATTTTCTCAAGTTCTTTAATCATAGTTGTTTTAAAGACCCATCGTCTATCAGACTTTGAACACTTCTTCCTTTACCTAAATCATATTGCATTCCACCACCGCCAGCACCATAATTAGCCGCTGTGCCAGCAAATACTTCAAAAGGCTTTTCCACCTGATAACTGTATAATGGCCGACTAATTGCATCCAGCGGAAGTCCTCTTTGGTCAAATGGCACATCTGCTGGGGAGAGAAATTCCCCAGATGGTGACCCATATCTCGAAAATAATAATTTTTATTCTTTAATTATATAAGGTATACTATCAAAAAATATAGATTTGTAAGAAAATTAACGAAAGCCCCAAGTGAGCATTGAGCCGATATATTTAAGCATAGACAAGTTATTTCACTCCGCATTTGTATTTCGTGTTCCCAAATACCAACGAAACTACGCCTGGGATGAGGAACAGATTAATGATTTTCTTGAAGATTTGATGAAATGTTATGAAAGCGCCAAATCGGGTAATAGAAGACACCATTTTTTTGGTGGTATTGTTAGCATAGAAAAATCTGTCACCGGTTCTTCAAGATCCGATTGTGAAATAGTTGACGGCCAACAAAGACTTGCTACCTTTATCATCTTAATGTCTCGGGTTATAAAAATTTGCGAAGAACTCCAAAGAGAAGCTACTGCCTCGAATGACCATGATAATAAAGATCTTGCTCAAAGTAGAATTCCCAGATTACAAGAAACATATTTAATCTTTAAAGATGAAATAAATCGAAAGCCAATCACGTTAGACAAGGTTGAATTGTCAGGTCCCGATCAGCGTTTTTTTAAAGATTTACTATATAACGTTACACCCCCTCCAGTCCCAAATCGAGAATCCCATAATAGACTTCTAGATGCCTTTGAACGATTAGAAAAAAATTTAAGAGATATCTTGTCTACAAAGTCATCAATTGGAGATAGGCTTGATATTTTAAAGGCTATTGAAGATATCTTGATAGAAGATTTTACTGTAATCCACATAACTACTGAGTCTAAGGGAGAGGCATATAGACTATTTCAAGTATTGAACAACCGGGGCATGAGTCTAACGGCTGGCGATTTGCTGAGATCAAGCACCCTAGAACTTCTAGACAACCCCACCTTTACAAACCAACAAGATTCTGCAGAGGCTACCTGGGATAATATTTTAAGTCCGCAGCCAGAAATAACCGAAGCCTTCTTACGTACTTATTTCTCATCAGTACATGGTAAAAGGCCAAGTAGGGTAAAACTACAAATTAAGGAGTAAATCCCCATAAGAAAGCGCTTTCCCGAAATCAATATTTGACCCTAAAAGTCGGGCTATCTTCAGGCCTGTGGTCACGTTTATCATACATAGCCGTAGTCGAAACCGCCGCATGCCCAAGCCAATGTTGAACCTTCCGAATGTCCTCACGGTTGTTTAATGCATTTGTTGCAGCCGTGGCCCGCAAAGAATGCGTTGAAAAATCTTTTTTTATTCCAACTTTTAGCCCGTAATATTTGACTAACTCGTAAACAGAATTAGGAGCCATGCATTTGTATGGATTGCCGGCCGTGTTGTTACTCATCGGCTTAAACAGGGGGGCATTTTGATCATAGCCATGACCAGAGGCGCTTAAATAATCGTTGATTCTTGTAATAGCGACGGGATGACATGGGATATAGCGTTCTTTAGAGCCTTTACCAAAGATCCGGAATTGCTTAATACCTTCACGCTCCTGAATATCTTTAATCTTTAAATCACACAGTTCCGAACGCCTTAAAGCATGGAATAAAAACGTGGCTATTATGGCCCGATCCCGTTTGCCTTTTAAAGTTTTGGGGTTCGGGGCATCCAAAAGATCGTTAGCTTGATTACCACTGATAATAGCAGTTGCGCCTTCACTGGTGGTAAGTTTAGGCCGTTCGACCCCTTGGACAACGTTGGTTTCAAGGATTTTGTTATCGCGGAGCATTTCAAGGAATTTGGATATAGTTGCCATGTGACGTTTAACGGTCCGGATGGCGTAGCGTTGATCATCCTTGGGGCCAAGCATGGCATCACGCCATTTGATAATATCATCACGATTGACGCCTTGAATATCTTCTATGGATTTAATTTTGAACCAGGAAATAAAATTCGTTAAATCCTGCCGCTTGCTTGAGCGGGAAGCCACAGACATCGTGTTATCCAGCCAGGTTTTGACAAGAGGGTGCTCCAGAAGGGCGAAGAAGATGTGTGATTTAGGTTCATCTGACATAAGGACATCACAGAAAACGGAATATAACGTACGTTAAGGCCTTAAAAACGGCCTTTCTTAAGGGTTATTATGGCTAGAAACCCTGATTTTGTCAACATGTTATAATATCTGTTATAGCATGTTGGAGAAATTTAAAAATATCTGCTGATCTCCGCAGATTGAATGTTGCCCCTTTTTCCTTTAATTACCAGAACTTCCGCCACTTGGCTTGCTATTCTTCTGGGCTTGATGGCCGCCACCCAAATGTATAATTTGCAAACGAAGGGCTCTAATTTGATCTTCAATTGTACGCAATTGTTGCTTTAACGGTTCTTCTTGTTGGCGTAATGCTGCGATTTGCTGATGCAACTGCTGAATATCACCTGTTGGCTGTGAATTGCCGTTACTTAATAAAGATTGTTGGGCATTTGCTGTAAATGTCAGCCCGCTGACAAAACATAGACTAATGATAACGAACCGTAGTTTTTGCATCATAAAGCCCTCCATTTTCTAGATCATACTACAATTAATTTATCTCCATTCTTGATAACGTAAGATTCATACTGTTTGCTATCATCATACACAGAAAGACAACCCCCACCATCGAACGTCAAACTAAGAGTTCCCTTATCGTCTCCTGTTACAGATGTAATCTTTTTACCTAATAAATTTACTATGACTGAAGCTGAGTTACGAAAACTTTCATATGTGTCATGTGTACCCCAAGATTCAGTCCATCCAATATGAGAAGTAATTGTTATTTTAACGAATTCGTCAAAATTAAGTATAAGGTCGTTAGCGCCTATACAAACTTGCAACAGTGTTTTCTTATGAAAAAAACTTAAATCTATACCTGATGGAAGACCATTCATATTCCCCCCATTTTCTAACTTCCCCGTTTTGGGGATTGGCCTTTTATTAAAAATCACCAAAGACTTCAAGTTTTTCAAAATTAATTCTTGTCAGTACGCCGTCTTTGAAGATCAGCCTGGCTCCACCTTCATTCCATATAAAGTATGAATTGGAATCTTTTTTATAAATCCAAATTTCTTCATTTTCGGATTTTTTAATCTTTTTGTTAGGTTCACCTGCTAAGACATAAACTTGTTCTTGGCTCATACCTTTCTTAATAGTGACCGCCCTCATTGCTTCGGCTATAGAAGGTACGATTTGAGGATGAGTACTGATATAATTTTCAACATTTCTTTTTAATTCCGAGACTTCGGCCTCTCTTTTAGACCCTTTATAAAATGATGTTTCTAACCATGTCGATTCATTAAATAATTGTACCTTATCTGATTCAATGCCTGTTACCCTTCCGCATCCACAAGCCATTAAAACTATTAGAAACTGAAGAACTATTTTTATCGTTATTCCCATATCAATATTTTTGAGAGATGTCCCCCTCTATGATATCTGACCAAAAATCTATTCGTTTTGTAGGCATTTTTAATTTGCCATCATTTATAGGACCAAAAAATTCATTTTTCAAATAATCCTCTAAATCAATACCGTAATAAATAATGTCCGTCTGATGTGCTGATATTATTGGATTCCCAATCTCATTCGGTCTATCGGGGATATACCTATGAACATAAACTGGAACTAACTTTGGCGCATTATTAACTAAAATCCTCAATTGCTTAAAACATTCATCTAAAGATTCTGGTTTAATTCCCCAACTTTTTTGCCAATAATCATTATGTTTTATATCGTAACATATTCCCTCAAATGGCCATTCTAATCGTTTCCGAATTTCATTATCATTATCTTTTCTCCAATTTATCCATCCCTTACCTATAGGAAGTCCACACATAAGAAAATCTTTTAAATCTGAAGGAAAAGAAAAATTATATCTTAATTCAATATTATTGATTTCATCGAGAGTAAGCCCTAGTTCAAAAACTACCCCAGCATTCTCAAGTTTTCTTTTTAAGATTTTATAATCCATATTATGCCATACTTGACGCATATAAATCAAAGTTCACCATTAACTTTTTATCCTGATATAAAAGAAAAATCAATACTTCCTTCTAATTGTTTGTAAAATTGAATGACATAAACGGGTAGATGCAAACCATCATTATCTCTTTCCGTTAATAAGCTGGCCCATATACCATACGATTTTTTCGACAGTTTATGATCTTTTATAAATTGCAATATTTCTGGTCCATATTTCATGTATAATTGTGTTTTATCAAGATTAATTACTATTGTAAATCGTCCTTGGACATTTCTTAATGGTTTTATTTCATACACCAAACCATTTGTTCTTTGTTTGAAATCATCAATCTTTCTTTTTGATAACTTATATAACCTAAAAATATATTTTTCTTTTCTATGGCTTTTTATCATTTGTTTAAGAATTCCTTCCCCAAAGATTTTAGTTGTTGATATGTATAATTATCATTTCCTCCCCTACCTTCACTTTGTTTTGCGTCCTCTACATACTGTTTAAAATCATACTTTTCTTCATCAGTCATCCCTAATTCATTTGCTACATCATCAAATTGCTGATTATATGAGGAATTGTTTCCACTACTCGAACTTCCACTTCCAGATGAAGCTGCGATTATAAAACCACTAGAAGACCCTTGTGAAGAAGCTCCGCTTGCGTTCAGCTTCCCCCCAAAATTAGGTGCAATTAATGGTATTGGTGCCAACATAGTTTCTGGCACCTGTAATCCATACAATCCAAATGGATCCACCGAGTTTACAGGATTATCGTTAACAAAAAGGAACCTATTTGTACCGTTGACAAAACCTAATGGATCCGATGTTAACCATCGTCCTATTTCAGGATCCAAATATCTTCGGCCGAAATAATCCAATCCGCTTCTGGAATCAAATTCTTTCGTACTAAACAAATATCTGTTGATATCACTACTTGATTGTGGTGTAAGCAGATTGCCGAAGGCGTCATAAGAATAGCTACTTGCACTCGTTCCCGTCGAAGTTGTAATATCTGCTGTGGAGCCTAAATCGTTATAATCGTAATACTGCACAACAGGATTATTATTGCTTGCGTAATTCTGTGCGATAAGACTACCGATGCCGCCTCCTAGATCTAATCCTCTTGTATATGACTTAGTAGTATTACCTAAACCATCTTTTTCTAACAAGACATTGCTACCATCGTATAAATAGCCTGATGTAATGGCATTCCCTGATGTAGGGTTAGCATTAAACACAGTATTCGTTCTTAAGCCTTCACCGTTGTAAGTTAGATTGTCTGTTTGTGTGCCAGTAATGTTAGGAATATTAACGTAATTAAGCGCTGTTAGGCGGTTCTCAGAATCATAGCTATACGTCGTCTGTTGCGGAGAGCTCTCCTGCCCTGTCAATATTGCTTGCTTGGTTAGACGATTACCATTGTTATCATAGGTGTAGCTATCTGTCTGCACAGGGAAGGAAGCAGAGTAAATATTGATCCCATAATTCCAACTATTTAATTGATTGCCAGCATCGTAGGTATAATTACGCACTAAGTTTACAGCTTGTGTGGGATTGGCCGTATTGCCATAATTGGCATTGGTCAGATTCGTTAGAACTTGTGGTGGCATGTTCAAAGAATCAACACTCCAGAAATTCCCCAACGTCGTATTCTTCGTCCACGTTAAACGATTGCCTACAGGATCATAGGTGTAGACATAATCATAGATAGTTGAAGCACTTGTTTGCTTGATTTCCTCTAATAACCGATTTAAAGCATCGTAGCTATATGCAGTCCATGAACCGTCTTGAAGAGTTTTCTTCGTAATCATGCCGGCAATATCGTACACATTACTAAACGAGGAAATAACCCCTGCAGTACTTTGATTAACTGCGCTCAAGACTCTATTTAATGCATCATACGTGTAATTCTCAGTCACTCCGTTAGGACTTGCTACAGAAGCCTTGTTAGATACTGCATCATATCCATACGTCGTTGTACCATTCTGGTCTTGCACAGTGCTTAGACGGTTTAAGCTGTCATATGTATTGGTGATAGTACGGTTATTTTGGTCAATGGTGGTCAATCGATTGCCTTCGCTGTCATAAGTATACGTAATGGTGTTATTACTCCCAGGCATAGTTTTACTTAAAAGATGGCTTAAGGCATCGTAGGTATACATCGACTGGCCCGTTGAATCGGTCATCGATGTCTTACGGCCAAGGGTGTCGTAAACATTGGCAATTGATGTGCCATTGGGATAGCTCGTATTAGTCAAGCGATTTAAGGCATCATACGTATAACTGGTGTTTTTTCCATTGGCATCCTGACGGGAAGTAGTGTTTCCAGTAGGATCATAAGTAAAGGTCGTGGTCAAATTCAATGCATTAGTTTGAGTCAAAACCTTGCCGTTGGGATCATACGTATAACTTGTTGGGTGATTGTTGGCATCTGTCAGGGTTAATAACCTGCCTTCGGTATCGTAAGCAAATTGAGTAACACCATTAAGTGGATCTTTGGTTTGGGAAAGACGCTCATAAGCATCGTAAGTTTTTGTTAAGACATTCCCCCGCTGATCAGTCACGCTGATTTGATTACCAAACAGATCATACGCCTCTGATACCGTCGAGTTGTCCGCAAAAGTAGTTTTAAGAAGCCTGTTATCATTGTCGTATTGATAACTGGTAGTGTTATTCCGAGCATCTGTTTTGGTTGCGATATTGCTATCTATATTGGTGGTAAAAGAAGCAGCATTAATAGTAACTGAAACCGGTGATGAAGTGGTCTGAGTTCCAGAAATGTATGTCGTAACTGCTGTTAAACTGTATGTACCGGCCGGAATATTCGACCACTGGTATGAATATACATTGGTATCACTGTAAGATGTTCCTAATAATGTTGTCCCATTATAAAATGAAACATAGTTGATTTCCCCGACCACACCTTCTGGAACCGTAGCATTAATATTAATAGAAGCTGTTGTTATAGTGCTTTGATTAATTGGGCTTACGATGGTGGCAGCAGGAGGATTAGTCGCCAATCTTACTACATTGCTTGTCACGCTTCCCTGCGAGTTACTCACCACACATTGATAAAATGTTACACCAAGTTTTGGTATTGTTGGGGGTGTTGTATAGGAAGCACCCGTTGCACCAGGAATATTGTTAAATATGACAAACCTAATTCCTGTACCAATCTGCCATTGATATGTCGGCACAGGTGTGCCGGTGGCTACAATAGAAAAAGTGGCCGTTTGAGGTGCTGTCACCGTAACATTAACAGGTTGTGTAGTGATTGTTGGTGCGACCGGTATTGCTGGATTGACTGTTAACGTTACCAGGGAAGTGGCCACACTCCCCGCTGAATTAGAAACTATGCATTCATACTGAGTCCCACTATTACTTGTCGTTGTCGCTGGTGTTGTGTACGAAGCATTTGTAGCTCCTACAATAAATGAGAATGACACACCACCATCCACACTCTGTAGCCATTGATATGTCGGTGTTGGCGTGCCTGAGGCGACCACCGCAAAGGTTGCTGTTGCGGGGGCTGTGACTGTTTGACTTGTTGGTTGTGTTGTAATCATTGGAGCAACTGGTGTTGGGTTAACTGTCAATGTTGCTACTGTACTTGTGACAGAACCGGCTGTATTGGTGACAACGCATTCATACTGAGTCTCACTATTACTTGTCGTTGTTGCTGGTGTTGTATACGAAGCATTTGTGGCTCCTGCAATAAGGGTAAATGTTATACCATCTGTGCTCTGCATCCATTGATAGATTGGTGCTGGTGTGCCTGTGGCCGCCACTGTGAACGTCGCTGATGCTGGCGCTATGACTGTCTCACTAACAGGCTGGGCTGTGATAACTGGCGCTACCATCGATGGATTAACTGTTAATGTTGCCGCATTACTGGTAGCTGCAGGCGATACACCATTGGAAGCCACCACTTCATATTGGTTCCCATTAAGAGATGCAGTTGTTAATGTTATCGTATATGTTGCACTGGTCGCTCCACTGATTGGCGTAAAGATTAAACCACCATCAGTACTCACTTCCCATTGATAATTTACCGCTGGAGTTCCGTTAGCTGCTGCTGTAAAAGTTACCGATGCTGGAGCTGTAACTGTCTGACTAATTGGTTGAGTTGTAATAGTAGGCGCTACAGGTGTCGGATTGACTGTTAGCGTTGCTACAGCACTAGTCACGCTCCCCGCTGTGTTGGTAATCACGCATTCAAATTGGGTACCATTATCAGTCACTGTTGTCGCTGGCGTTGTATACGAAGCATTTATTGCTCCTGTAATAGATGTAAATGTACTGGCCCCTTGTGCTTCTTGCATCCATTGGTAGTTCGGCGTAGGTGTTCCGGTGGCTATTACCGTAAAGGTTGCTGTTGTGGGTGCTGTAACCGTCACATTAACCGGCTGGGTTGTGATACTTGGAGCCATCTGTGTTGAATTAACTGTTAACGTTGCTAGAGTACTTGTTACATTACCTGCAATATTAGTCACCACGCATTCAAATTGAGTACCATTATCAGCTATTGTCGTTGCTGCTGTTTTATAAGTATGTTTTGTTGCGCCAGGGATATTGTTAAATGCCCCGCCATTAACGCTTTCCATCCATTGATATGTTGGTCTGGGCGTGCCTGTGGCCGTTACTGTAAATGTCACTGTTGCCGGTGCTGTGACCGTTGCATTGTCCGGCTCAACGGAAATACTTGGCACTTCATCCACCGTCAATTTTGCCGCACTGCTTGTGACACTGCCCGCTGCATTGCTAATCACACAATCAAATCTAGCTTTATTATCAGCAGCTGAAGTTGCTGGTGTTGTATACGAGTTGCTTGTTGCGCCTGGTATATTAGTATATGTCCCACCTTTGATTTTTTCCATCCATTGGTAGGTTGGTACAGGTGAACCACTGGCCACTACTGTAAAAGTTGCTGTTGCCGGTGCTGTGACTGTTGCATCAATAGGCTGTGTAGTGATGCTCGGTGTAACTTCTACTGTCAGTGTCGCTACACTACTGGTAACACTACCTGCTGTATTGCTGACAATGCATTCAAATTGTGTCCCATTATCAGCTAATGTTGTTGCCGCGGTTTTATAGTTAGCTTTTGTTTCCCCGGAAATGGCTGTAAAAGCCCCGCCATTCACACTTTCCATCCATTGGTAGCTTGGGTTAGGTGTGCCGGTGGCTGTCACTGTAAATGTCGCTTTTGCAGGTGAAGTGACCGTTACGTTAACTGGCTGGACAGTGATAATCGGCGTAACATTCACTGTCAAAGTCGCTTCTTTGCTAGTAACACTACCTGCCGCATTGCTGACCACGCATTCAAATTTGGTCCCGCTATCAGCTAATGCTGTTGCTGGCGTTGTATACGAAGCGCTTGCTGCTCCCGGAATATTTGTATATGTCCCGCCACTGACTTTCTGCATCCATTGGTAGGTTGGTGCGGGTAAGCCGCTTGCTGACACTGTGAAGGTGGCTGTTGCCGGGGAAATCACAGTCAGATCAGTTGGTTGTATAGTGATACTTGGAACAACATTCACAGTCAATGTCACTGCATTGCTAGTTACACTGCCTGATGCATTACTAACCACGCATTCAAATTGGGTACCATTATCAGCTGCGGAATTTGCTGCTGTTGTATAGGAAGCTTTTGTTGCTCCTGAGATGGTTGCAAATGAGCTCGCACCCACAGCTTCTTGCATCCATTGATAGGTTGGCGCAGGAGTGCCAGTAGCTGTCAGTGAAAAGGTTGCCTTTGCCGGTGCTTTGACTGTTACATTGACCGGCTGAACTGTAATAATTGGCGGCCCTGAGGCAAAGGTATTGTTAATACCTGTTCCCCAAAAAACTAAAATAGCACCTGCAAATATATAAAATAATTTATTCATAAGTAATATTGGTACTATTCCCCTGAGCGTTCGTCTTTTGAATGAGATGCCCAAAAATATCATAAATAAAATTATTGCTATTCCCCCTACTATCGACAGCCGTTATAACATTACCGAATTGATCAAAAACAAAAGAATGCGTATTGTCTAAAGCATCCGTGACGCTGGTTAGATTCCCATTTTTATCATAAGTAAAATTGGTAATGTTCCCTAAAGGATCGGTCTTGGAACTAATAAGGTTGAAATTATCAACGTACGCCATAGCAGTCTCATTACCTAAAGGATCTGTTATTTGAATAAGATTCCCTTCTGGGTCATATTCAAAATTTGTAACGTTATTGCGTGCATCTGTTAGAGAGGTTCGATTCATATTATTGTCCCAAGTCTGTTGGGTCACATTGCCCAAGGGATCAGTTTTTGAAGTCTGCAAACCAATACTGTTAAATACATACGTGTTATTTTTCCCTAAACTATCAGTTACAACCGTCGTGTTATTCGCCCCATAATTTAAGGTAGTCTTATTGACATTACTGTCTCGATAGTTCATCACGCAACGGCCTTGAGAATCATATTGATAATAAGTATTATGGCCATTAGCATTGGTGAACTGAGTGATTTTATGGTTGGAATCATAGGTGTAATTAGTCACAGCCCCTGTTGGGTCAGTGACGCTGACTAAGTTTCCATTACCATCATAACCATATTGAAAAGCCTTCCCATCGGGATCAGTTGCAGAAATAACATGACCATTAGAATCAATATTTAATACGATTTGCCGGCCGCTGGCATCCTGAATATAGGTCCCTCCTGGCACAGAAGGATTGTAAACAAAAGACAGGACATTATCATTGCGATCTATGATAAAGATTAATCGACCCGTAGCATCATAATCACGCATGATACCGTTTTTGTCTGTAAGCGTAAAAGAATTGTCGTAGTTCTTGATAAGGGTATTGTAATTACCCATAGAGGGCGTATAAGTGCCGTTATTATTTGTAAAATATAACTGAGTCCCCTGCGCATCATAAATCGTCACGTTTCCAGAACCGTCCTGGGTTAAATTAACGTCAAAATCCGTGCGCCAGCCATAGCCGAACATGCCGATAAAGGTCAAAAAGGAACGGTATTGTCGAAATAACGCCAGCACAGGGCCTTGTGCGCTTATAGAAAAATCAGTGGATGAAAAGTATGTTTCGCCCGTTGCTATATTGACAGGATCTGGGGTAAGAGACGTGTCCGTAAGAGGGAGATTGGCTGAATTAGCTGGGCCACAAGAAAGAGCCCCAA
>Ga0302280_1001158_pt1 | contig 22350 bp, 18 predicted proteins | sample III_Fen_E1_1_FD_198771 | JGI IMG/M metagenome (GOLD analysis project Ga0302280, IMG submission 198771) | Peat permafrost microbial communities from Stordalen Mire near Abisko, Sweden - III_Fen_E1_1 | ecosystem: Environmental > Terrestrial > Soil > Wetlands > Permafrost | place: Sweden: Abisko... | reverse complement strand
ATGACTTAATTCAAATTCATTCCTGATAATATCGGTAAAAGGAGTTTGTTTCTTACAAAGAGGACATAATAATCGCACTAAACGTTGGGCCAAAAAACATTCAACAGAAGACGCAATCAAATACGGCTCAATACCGATATCGATTAAACGTGTGACACCGGAAGCCGCATCATTGGTATGCAATGTTGAGAAAACTAAATGACCCGTCAGAGACATTTGTATAGCGATCTGCGCTGTTTCAAAATCACGAACCTCACCGATCATGATCACGTCAGGATCATTACGAAGGATCGAACGCAAAGCAGCAGCAAAGGTCAAACCAATAGCAGAGTTTGCTTGAACTTGCACCGCCCCCTTAAGCTGATATTCAACAGGGTCTTCAACCGTAATGATTTTGGTATCTTCTGAATTAACAGCCGCCAGGCAAGAATACAAAGTTGTCGTTTTCCCGCTCCCCGTAGGACCTGTTAAGAAAATAATGCCATGAGGCTTATTAATCAAGATATCCAGATGCTTGCGCTCGGGACCGACAATGCCCAGTTCTTCAAAATTATATAAACGAAAAGAATTTAGTAAACGGATTACACAGCTTTCTCCATAAGCCGTAGGCAAAAAAGAAACACGTAAATCCATATCTGTATTTTCCACCTTGACCTTAAAACGGCCATCCTGCGGGAGACGCTTTTCAGCGATATTAAGACTTGAAAGGATCTTGATGCGAGATATCAAAGCATCTTTAAAATAACGGATATTGTCAGGAACTTGCGCGTCATACAAAACACCGTCAATACGATATCGAATGCGCAATTCATTGCCAAAAGGTTCAATATGAATATCCGTCGCGCTATCTCGATGCGCCTGAAATAATATTTGATTTAAGAATTGGCTGATAGACGCTTCCGAAGAAGATTCGTCAATAGCTTCCGTCACTGCCGCATCAGCAGTCATCATCTGGGTATCAGACATCATCCTCTCGATGGTTTCAGCACCTAACCCATAATGCTCCCGAATAGCTTCTATAATATCTCTCTCTCCGGCTAAAACAGGCTGAATCTTCGCATGGGCCACCATGGCTAAATCGTCGAGAATGGCAATCTCCCAAGGATTCCCCATGGCAATTGTCAAAACACCATCTTCATATTTAACAGGAAAAACTTTGTAATGATTGACGGCTTTAGCTGGGAGGCGTGATAAAGCTGTTTGAGAAACTTTTATGGATTTTAAGGAAACAAAACCGATGCTAAATTTTTCAGCCAAGGACGGCAAAAAAGCCATCTCTTCATTCACCATTCCCAAACGGATCAATACAGCTCCCAAAGGCTCTGAGGTCTTTTTCTGCTCTTCCAGAGCGTCCTGCAGCTGTTCAGCAGTAATGACAGCTTTCTTAACAAGGAGCTCACCTAAATATATATGTGGCTTGGGCATATTTAATTACGGGACAGGAACAGTGGACTCATCTCTTGGCAAAGGATCAAAATATGTTTTGTCACCTTTAAGCGAGGGAGTCGATTGAATATATTTTTCAGGATCAGAACGTACATCACCGTTGATAATATGCGAGGTTAGAAAAATAACTATCTCTGTTTTTTGAACATTACGATCTTCATTGCTAAAAGCCTTACCAATAATCGGAAGGTCGCCCAAAACAGGAACCTTGGACCTGGTATTGCTGACTTCATCCGTCATCAAACCACCCATAATGATCGTAACCCCGTCCTTAACGCGGACAGTGGTCTGAACTTCATCCGTATCCACAATAGGAATGGAAGGATTGCCTGTTCCGTAACTATACGGCACCGGTTCCGCATCAGAAATTTCTGGTTTAATCTTCATGGTGATATACCCATCATCGTGAATGGTCGGCGTCACATGTAATTTGATGCCGACAGCAATAAAACTCACCGATTCTGAGGTGGTGGGTGAACCTCCGGTATTGGGTGTCGTTGTACTGGTGGCATACGGAAGATTTTTGCCAATCAAAATACTGGCTTCCTGATTATTGATCACTGCCAGGCGAGGGCTTGACAAAGTACGCGATTTCCCAAAAGTATCCAACGCTTGTATCACATCACTAAATCCACTACTATTCAAAGTCCCTATTGTCGTGGTGCCCAACCCTGAAGAAGCCGGGCTTGGTATGCTAAAATTACTACCAAAATTCACCCTGGTTTTTCCTGTTTTTAATATAAGTTTTTGCCAATCGACCCCCATTTGATATTCATCACCCAAGGTGATCTGCACTATCTTTGCTTCAATAAAAACTTCTTTGTCGTCACGATCCAATGCAGAGATCATCGCCCCAATCTCATCCATTTTAGGAGGAATATCCATCACTACCAAGGTGTTAGAACGCGCATCAAATTCTATACTCCCAACATCCTTAGTCAACATAGGCCCAATGGTTTTTGCCAGATCATCAGCCTTCGCGTAATTAATATTAAATACCTTTGTCTCTCGGGGAACATCAATCTGTGCAATGTATTTCATTATATCTATTAATTTCTTAGACGTGTCCTTGATGAATAATTTATTTGAAAAACTATCGAATTTGACACTACCTATCTTAGGAGTTACCATTTCCTGCAATTTAGCTACTAAATCTTCACCAGCGATGTGCTGTAATTTATACACTTGTGTTTGAGTAGGCGAATCCATCGTCTTGATAAAATTTAATAATTGATCCATTTTTTCTGGAATATCCTGAATAATAATGCTATTCGATTCGTCATCCGCGATTATTTTACCAGCTTCACTTTTAACCTGAGTTAAGATGGCTGCCACATCAGACGCTTTGGCCGACTGAAGCGTTACAATAGTGCTCTCCATGCTTACTCCAAATTTATGACCTGTGATCTGTTCATACTCAGCAGCCGTTATAATCTGCACGACCCCATGACTTTCAATATATGCCAGATCATTGGCTTTGAGAATAATGGTCAAAGCATCATGCACTTCCACATTTTGCAAGAAAATAGTCACTCGCCCGGTTATGCTTTTACCGGCAATGATGTTTAATCCTGACTTGGCTGACAGCAATTTAAGGACATCATTAATATCCATGTCTTTGATTTCAAGCGTATCTAATTTCGTCGATTTTTCAGGCTGAAGAACGGCCGGTGAAATATTGACAGCATCAGCGGAATCCGGCGTATCTGCCGGTGATTGAGCCAAGCTAAGACTAGAAAAACAAAACATCAAAAGAAACATCATTAACAGTAGTGGTTTCATATTTTATTCTTTGGTAATAGGAACATCAATGTCCTGCCCTTGATAGTTAATAATCATTTGGCCTTTCCCTACCCGAACAATCTTGATGCCTGCCTGAGGATGGTCCTTATCAATAAAATAAGTTAAATTCACTGCCGTATCTTCAATAATAATTTGGGAAGGATCAGCGATAACAATCCCCTCCACTTTCAAATGATCAGGAAGCTGACCCTTAGGCGTATTTTCAACCGCCCCGGACGAGCCCGTAGCCACAGCCGCTGAGAAAATATCCCGCGCTTGAAGGTCTACGGCGGCATTAATAGGTTTCAAATCAAAAACAGTTGGCGGTGCTATTAAATCAATAGCTCTTGATGCTCTCTTATCATCCTGCTGTGAAATTGAATTATCTTGATGTTTAAAAAATAAAAAAAATATTACGTAAACAAAACAGCCCAGCGTCAAAATCATGGACAAACGCTGAACCAAACGGATTATAGGCAAGGCAAGAGTATTCACCATATGATTAATGTTAATTATAGCTGTTCTCTGGAGATTAAAAAGGAAAAGATAAGATTTTTATCTGGAAGGATTATTTATTTAATTCAACCAACATCCGGTCGCGATCAAGGCCTATCTTCGCCATGGCTTCTTTGGGAAATAAGGAGTAATAACGGCAGTAGGTGGTCACTTCTTTGATGGTGTGAATATCTTTTTTCTCTAAAGTTTTTAGCACAGCCGCACGAAGCCATGTCTCATTAATCACATCACGCGGCTTAAGGCCTGTCTCTTGAGCCAAGCGGTCTCGATAAACTGTACTCGGAGACACCGACACCACATGATTTTGGTCGTAATTATATTTAAAAACGTGGGATAAAAGGACACGGCTGGCTTCCATCCCGCTGGTTTCAGAAATCTCATCGATCACTCGGAATAATTTTCCCTTCACGTGATATCGTTTCAAAATAATAAAAACATCAATCAAATTGATCAACACATCAGGGATATTCATTGGTTCATTATGCAAACGCGTGATGGTCTCACGGGCACTGAGGGCATGCATTGTCCCTATGCAATATTTCCCTATATTAACAGCCGTTATCATATCTCGAGCCTCACTACCCCGAACCTCACCGACAATAATGCGCTCAGGACGCATGCGCAGGCTGTTCTTAACAAGGTCTGAAAGACTTAACTCATCATCTGTTTCCAGACGGGAACAACTATCTTCCATGAAAGTATTTAACTCCAGCGTATCTTCTATCACCACCAAACGGTCTTTTTCAGGAATAAAGCTTAATAATGCATTAAGCAAGGTAGTCTTGCCTGTGCCTGGTCCTCCGGAAATAATGACATTTGCCGGCCTGATCGAAAGCCCTTCCAAATAAAGCCATAACTGCCCTGCTGCTTCATAACTCATACTTCCCCGACGAATAAGGTCAATGATACTCAACGGGTCCATCTTAGCTTTAGTAATAGTTAGTTGAACACCAAGCGGAGAATCAATGATATTGACGCGTCCAGCAAGATTGGCCAATTCCAAATTAGCGATCTTGTGATAACTCTTTCTACCAGCAAAAACTAAAAGTTTTTGAATAAAATTATTAAGCTCTTTAGGGCTTTGGAAAATCTTATCGGTGACAATAAACCCTTTTTGTGAATGATGAATATAAATCGGCTTTAAAGCATTGATGACGATATCTTCCACTTCAGCACTATATAGAAGATCTTCAATAACCCCGTAAGACAAGAATTTCTTAATAAAACTATTCTTAACGTCCGACACGGTCATGGTATCAGCAAAGGCGTTGCCTTCATCACTAAGCACTTCCTGCAAAGCGATCCTGACCAAAGCTTCCCTCTCAGCACCCGTTAGCATCAAAGTCATTTTGCCAATAAGCCTGTTAAGGGTCAGCAATTCCAGATCAAGGTATTCATTTTTATTCATACTTTAAAACTCAATTGTTTCTTTGATGATATTCGTCTAATAATCGACGGATATCCATCGAGGAGTTTTTAGCAATTTGTGAACAAACAAAAATCAGCAAAGACAGTTGCCAGACATCATCAGGCCCGCAAATCAAACCGGCAGAAGTATTTTCTTCTCTCTGCAGGCGATTGCCATAAACCCCGATAGCATCATCCATTTTACCTTCAAATACGTTCAAAGAGAAAATTTTATTATCATATTTCATTGAAGGCAAGGAGATACCCCTGACCATCAAGAAATTGATCATCGAGTCTTCTTTAAAAGAATCTTCTTCCTCAAAATTAAAACCTTCAAGTTGGAGAATGTTAGGTGGTAAAATCAAAGATGGTCGATGGACCAACACTTCTCCTGTTCGAACCACCGTATCGCCATCATTTATCATAGACGGCGATAAAAGAATATAGGGTACTTGTGTTTCACTAAAGGTCTGCAGTCCTGTGACCCTGGAACGGACAATGTTTGTCTCCCGCAAAGCCTTTTCCCAGGCTGAGTGCTCATCCATATTAAGGCCGCATCCTTATTTTCAGATTAGAGATTAAAGAAACATTCTTCTGTGCTTCAATTTGGACTTCTAGGATATCCGGCGTCTCCTTTTGACGACGCATGCGCAAACTCGCAATATTATCAGCGATCAACAATGTTTTACCCTGATTAACCCTGAAAAGATGGCCTTCTTTGATAATATATTCCAAAGCCCCCAATTGATTTTGAATAAAAGCAATGCGGCTATGCCACATTCCATCAGCGGGCGCATCCAAAATAGAACTTTGCTGAGCCTCTCGCAAATCGAACATCAAATGATCAAGAACCTTCCTGGTTTCCTGAGCTAAAAGTACCTTCTGCTGAAAATCCACCTTGTTCTTTATTTTCCATAAAGTATTTCCCATCAATAGTAAGAATGGGATAAGTAGGCAAACGAGTATGATTTTTATTTTATTCATTGTTAACCTAACTGGCGGAGAGGGAGAGATTTGAACTCTCGATCCGAGTTACCCCGGACAACGGTTTTCGAGACCGCCGCATTCGACCACTCTGCCACCTCTCCATTAAAAAATTTGAGCCATATTAACACCCAAGCCCTGTTCCGTCAAACAGAAGAGTCTACAAAAAGTGCTTTATAGATGGAATGATAAAGATGGAATGTTTGGGCGGCTAATGACTTAACAAAACCGACAAAAGAATACTCCGGAATAGCCCATGCCAATAACAATGATATTAAAAACAAAGCAGCTACAAGAACAGCCCCAAAAGCAAAAAGATAATGAGCTTTTAGAATACTTTTATCCGATTCATAAATTTCATGGGCCGTTAAGATCAAATGCATGGCCAAAGTGAACGCAAGGGCAAATAAAAAATAAGGCTGCAAAAGAGCGCCCCGTCCAAAAATCAATGCAATCACATAAATGATGATCAAGAAAATCGAATAGATCGGAACTAAATAACCCGCAGGCTTAAAAAATGTCAGCATTTTCTCAACGAGTGATTTTCCAAAATCATAGACATTTTTAAAATCATAAACAAAAAGGTTTAAAGCCACATAAGTTCCCATTCCCCAAAGAACCCAAACTTCTTTATTTACAGGTAAGGATAAAATTTGACCTTGAAAAGCAATAAAAGAAGCAATGATCAATGGCAGGATCAGCAGAAAGCCGATAATTTTCAAAATGGCTACAAAAACTTCTTTCACAAAAACTCCTTAACGGCGCGTGATTCTCTCCAAGCCCCCCATATATGGACGTAAAACATCAGGAACGATCACATTCCCATCAGGGGTTTGGTAATTTTCAAGGATCGCAACCATGGTGCGTGGCAACGCTACACCTGAACCGTTTAAGGTATGCACAAAACCTTTTTTCCGACCGTCTTTACCCTTATAGGAAATATTCCCACGCCGGGCTTGAAAATCTTCAAAATTAGAACAGGAAGAAGCTTCCAGCCACTTGTCCAAACCAGCCGCATAGACTTCAATATCATAACATTTAGCCGCAGCAAAACTCAAATCCCCACTAGCCAAAAGTAATACGCGGTAAGGAATTTTCAAAAGCTCAAAAACCCGTTTGGCATTGCCTAACAACAACTCTAATTCCTGATATGACCCTTCAGGTTTTACAAATTTAACCAGTTCCACCTTGTCAAACTGATGGATGCGCACAAGCCCGCGAGTGTCCTTACCATAAGAACCCGCTTCTCTCCGAAAGCAAGTGGTATAAGCGGTGTAATACAAAGGCAATTCTTCTTCACTCAACATTTCATCACGATGAATATTGGTGACCGGAACCTCCGCGGTCGGGATCAAATAAAGATCATCACCTTCCAGCCGGTACATATCATCTTTCATTTTAGGAAGCTGCCCTGTTGCTGTCATGGATGCGGCATTAACCAACACTGGCGGCGACATTTCACGATAACCATGCTGACTGGTATGCAGATCCAACATAAAATTATATAAAGCACGCTCGAGCTTCGCCCCTAAATCTTTATAAAGAATAAAATTTGAACCGCTTAATTTAGTACCGCGTTTAAAATCGATGATATCCAGGCTTTCAGCAATTTCAATGTGGGTCTTAGGTTTAAAATCAAAAACAGGCTTCTCTCCCCAATTAGCTACCACTTGATTCGCCTCTACACCACCCTTAGGAACTGATTCATGAGGGATATTGGGTATAAACAAAAGAATGTTTTGGATCTGTTCATCCAAGACTTTGACTTGTGGCTCAAGGGCATCGATCTCAGCAGCAATGGCTTTCATCGAAGCAATTGTTGGCTTAGGGTCTTGCTTTTCTTTAATCAAACGACTGATCTCATCATTGGCCACATTCTTCTTAGCTTTTAATTCATCTATTTTAAAAACAAATTGGCGACGATGAGTGTCTAACTCCAATAAAGCTTCCAGATCAACAGTCACACGCTTGGCAGCTAAGCCAATTTTGACTAATTCAGGATTTTCACGAATAAATTTTAGATCATGCATATTTAAATTTTTAGACCTTTAAGGGTTTGATCAATCTGTTTTAAAAGAAGACTGACGGATATAGGTTTAGCCAAATAGTTCTCACCTTGTTCAAAACAATTGATCACCTGACTCGGCCCATCCAGGCTAGTTAAGAAAATAACAGGAATATGAGCGGTCTGTGTATGTGTTTTTAAAAGTTTACAGACCTCAGGCCCATTGATATCAGGCAAATTATAATCAAGGATGATCAAATCAGGCCTTTGCTCCTTGGCCAATTCAATCCCGCTTTTACCATCAATAGCATTAAGGGCCGTATAGCCACCCCGTTGAATAGCCGCGGAAGCCACACGCCGGTCAACATCCGTATCATCTATAACAAGAACCTTGATATGATGTTGAGCAATTTTGGGCTTAAAAATCGATAGCAGTTTATTAATCATGGACAATATCGTAGCGCAGGGATAAAGGAGTGTCAAATCAAAAGGGCAGTAACTTGATCGGCAGGAGCTTTTGAAACATTTTAAAATCACTATCAACTGTTAAAAACATACAATCATAGTGCGCCATGATGGCACATAATAAAAAATCAATATGCCCTCCATTGATCCCTTGCATTTTACAAATATTAAAATATTCAGCCGCTTTGATATATATCTCTTTTGATATGACAAGATCCTCAAAACTAGAAATTTTGTCTGCCAAATTCTGAAAATCCTTCTTATTTCTAATGCCTGAAAGTATTTCCTGCAGTATCGGCCCCGTTAACACCACCCGATTATCCGCGATTAAATCTTTTAACAATACAGTTAACACTGGATCAGGTTTTTCGGCACGCAGAACCTTAGACCAAACACTCGTATCAACCAAGACTCTCATCGATGACGCCCATCCTTATAATCATAATCTTTATCAAAATTGATCGTACCAAAAGAGGTAAATATATCCTGCTGTTTTAATAAATTAATATACCTACGTAAAGCTTCAGTAACAGCTTCCTTTTTTGATCGGTGATGCCCAGCCTTTAAGGCTTCATTGATAAGACGATCATCTAAAGCTAAATTAGTCGCCATTCTTCACCCCTCCATTTCTACACATAGTATTACACATTACTATGTGTAAATCAAGTAATATTGCTCATAATCATCTATCAGTTAAGAAATTTTCTTTTGATGTGAAACGGACCAAACTAAGGCTACGATCCATCCAATACCGGTAAAACCTAAAAATAAATTTACAAGAAAGATGGGCATAAAATTTAGATGCTTTCGGCTAAACGCGACGATGCTTGGCAAGAAATAGCAGGAAAGAATAACTATTCCTAAAAGACCATAAAGCAACTCTCTCTTAACCTTACTAAAAAAGTCTTCTTTAGGCTCAGTCAATTGATGCTGCTCTTCTTGCACTTTTACTTCTGCTAGCTGCGGCGTTGCTTGCTCAACCCGTTGCTGAACATTCTGTTGGATTTGTTGATCCATTAATTGCCTTTGCTGAATAATTTTCTGCTGCGCTTCTTCTAGCGCTTCCTGCGCTTGCCGCTCCAAAATCTTCCTCTGCTCCAATTCTTTTTGGATCGCTGCCTTATTTTGCTCATCAGATTGTTTTTCAATCATTCTTTCTCGCTCGACACCATCTGATGGCACCCCATAAACGGACTGCAATTGTGACACCATTGGAAATTGAGAATAAAATTCTCCCCTTGGCCCAACATACCCATCACCCGAATTTTTTATCTCTAAAGCTGTATAACCGCCCTGAGAGTTGGGAATATTAACTGTAAAAGTATCATAATCAGCGAAAGATGAACGATGTGGGCTCAAAAAGATAATCATAAAAAGAAAAATAAATATCTGCTTTAAACATATTCTCTTTAACATAAAACCACCTTTCTAATTTTAAAATATTATTCGAAGTGCCCGGCGATTGTTTCGGCGTTGATGGAAAGCAGCCCCCGTAGGCCCGTCTGCTTCCGGATAGCTTTCAGGCCTTCTCTGTCCCCATCAGTGAGCACTTTCGAATAATATTATAGTAAGCCATCTCAGGCGCCATAAGCATCCAGCACCTTTTGAGCAATCAGGAAACGGACATCCTGATTCAAACAACGCACCCGTTCATACCAACGCTCATTTCTCCCCTTTTCCACGGGCATCGATACAAATAGCCCCTTTTTACCTTCCACGATCCTAAGGCCTTTGATCAACAGAGCGTCATTAATCCCTAAATCCACAAAGGCTTTGAGGCGGCTTTCCTGCCCCAACCGATGGATTTTAATGACTTTGATATCCAAATTCTCGACGGACATATTTTTATCTCCATAACATCGGGGGAATTGATTAATTAACAAAAGTATAATTTATTATTGATTTTTTGTCAAACACTATTTTGATTATAACTCAACATAATTATTCTACTTGCAAAATCATCAACAAATGTTAAAATTGATGAATCGTCATTATCCATAACAAAAGGATGCCTATGTTTATCGGAGAAAAGTTACACGCTGTCCGTAAAGCCAAAAGAATATCGCTCACCGAACTCTCGGAAAAAAGCGGGGTTCAGATGGCTACTTTAAGCCGTATCGAGAATAAAAAAATGGTGGGAACACTTGAATGCCACATGCAAATCGCCAAAGCCTTGGGGGTCGATGTCACCGAGCTTTATAAGGGATTAAGCCATCAAAATGCCATCATTGATTTTGGACATGACAAGAATACCGATATTTTCACCCATAGCGATGAAGCTTCTTTCGAGATCCTGACCAAAAACATCATGAATAAAAAAATGATGCCCACCCTGGTGCGTATTGAAGAAGGCGGCAAAACCAATAAAGAGCAAAATCAAGGCGGGTCGGAGAAATTTATCTTTGTCTTAGACGGCCATGCAGAAATCAACATTAATGCCCAGGTATTTACCTTACATAAGAATAACACCCTATATTTCGACGCATCACTCCCCCATTTTTATCGAAATATTGGCAAAGGAGTTGTCAAGCTCATTAGCGTTGGGACACCCGTGTCCCTTTAAAAAAACAACAAGTCAGGAAGGAATAACTCGTATGGCAAATCCTAAAATCCTTATCTGCGATGATGAAGAAGGCATACGTGAATCTCTAAAACTTATTTTGGGAGATCACTACAATTTGGTAACAGTAGATTCTGGGGAAATGGCTTTAGAAGCCTTATCCCATAGCAAAGACATCAAGGTCATGCTTTTAGACATCAAAATGCCCAAAACCCACGGGCTTGATGTCTTAAAAGAAATTAAGAAAAAATACCCCACACTCAAAATCATCATGGTCACCGGCTACAAATCCGTCGAAACCGCCGCCGAAGCCGCCAAACTTGGCGCCAGCGGCTACATCGTCAAACCATTCAAATCGCAGGAAATATTGGAGACGGTTAAAAAGAATCTAGAAGCTTAGCTAAAATGTCATTGCGAGGCGCTTTCTTAGCAACAAAGCAATCTCAAAAAAAATTGCCATTCCCGAATACTTTGATCGGGAATCCAAACCTGACATGAACCCCTTCGCCCTTTCAGGACTATTAGTTTTAATAACCACTCTAAGTTTAGGAATATTCATATTATTAAAAACACCTACTATTTTTCCAAATCGATTGTGGGCCTATTTTAATTTTGCCGTTGGCCTATGGGGACTATCTGCCTATGAAGCAACTTTAACTCATAATCCTCAGTCTGCTATTTTATGGTGGAATATAGCACACATAGCAATAATAATCCTCCCAATACTCGACCTTCACTTTTCCCAATATTTTTTAGAAATTAAGAATAGAAAATTAATTACCTTTATTTATTTGATAGGCCTCTTTTTTCTTATAATATTATTTTCCAAACATTTAATTACTCATGTCAAATTCATATTTAACTCATTTTACTACCCCTCTAATGCTTCAACCCTCTACATCTCTTTCTGCTTCTTCTGGATAACTATCGTTGTTTATAAATATCAACTTGCCTATAACAAAATTCGGAAAACCTCAGAGAAACAGCGAAACGAAATAAAATATTTCTTTCTAAGTACAAGTATCGGCTATGTCGGTGGCGTAGACAATTTCTTGCCAATATTTGGAATCAATCTCTACCCTTACGGAAATTTTTTAATAGCAGCTTACCCCATCATTATGACAATTGTTATCCTTAAATATAATCTAATGGATATTAATATTATTTTCAGAAAAAGCTTAATCTATTCAATACTAGTCACATCAATTACTTTAATATTCCTTGTCAGCATCATTGTCTCTGAACATTTATTTAATCAAGCATTACACGTTCAACACGTGACATCTTCTATCATTACTGCGAGTTTAATTGCCCTAATCTTTACACCACTTAGAAATAGAATTCAGGATTTTGTTGATCGCTCCTTTTTCAAAGCAACCCCCATGGAAATGGCCCAACAAAACGAAAGATTACTCAAAGAGGTCGCTCAATCAGAACGAATGAAATCGATCGCCATCTTAACCAGCGGTATGGCACATGAGATTAAAAACCCTCTAACCCCTATTAAAACTTTTAGCGAACAACTGCCTTCACGACTTGACGATAAAGAATTCTTACTTAAATTCTCTAAAATCATTGATAAAGAAGTCGACCGCATCGACAGCCTTGTTCAAGAACTTTTAAACTTTGCCAAACCCTCTCCGCCAGAATTAAAACAAATAAACATCTATCAATTGACTGAACAAACTCTCAATCTTTTAAACAATGAAACCATTCGCCATAGGATTGACTTAAATATGTCATTCGAGAATGAAGACCTAACCCTCAACATAGACCCCAAACAAATCAAACAAGCCCTTTTAAACATCTTCCTTAACGCCATTGACGCTATGCCTAACGGCGGAAAATTAAACGTCCTTGCGAATGAAACAAAACAATCCCTTATTCTTGAAATTTCCGACACCGGCTGTGGCATTGATCCCAAAGACCTGCCCCACATCTTTGACCCCTTCTTCACCAAAAAAGACCATGGAACAGGCCTAGGCTTGTCCGTTACACACGAAATGATCAGAAATCATCATGGAAAAATTTTTGCGGAAAGCGAATTAGGCAAGGGCACTACTTTTAGGATTGAATTACCTTTTTAAAACTCACCCTTATGAAATAAATCAACCAAGGCTTCAACCGGTTTACGATTAAATTGCTTACTAATATATTGCTGGATCTCTAAAATGGCTTTTTCTTTGCTCAAGCCCTTTCGATAAGGTCTGTCTGTTGTCATAGCGTCAAAGGTGTCTGCCACCGCAATAATAGCAGCAATCATAGGAATATCTTCTCCCTTTAAACCTTCAGGATACCCTTTGCCATCATATCGCTCATGATGGTATTTAACACCATTGATCACCTCTTCAAAGCCTGTCAAGGGCGCTAAGATCTCAGCCCCACGCGTGGTATGCCCCTTCATGACCTCATACTCTTCAGAGGTTAGTTTATCCTGTTTGGATAAAATAGACTCAGGCACGGCAATTTTCCCGATGTCATGCAAAAGTCCGGCAATATATAAATTCTCAAAAAACTTGTAAGGAAAATTATGCGCCTTTGTAGCCTCCATGTGACGACCAATAGCCAAAGCATATTTAGTCACCCGCTCGGTATGCCCATGCGTATAGGTATCCTTGGCCTCAATAGCAGAACCTAACGCGATTGTTGTTTGAATAAATAAATTACGATTGCGCTCAGCCTCTCTTTTTAAATCTTCAAATAATTGGGCATTACGGATGGCCATGGCCACATCAGACGCCAAGGCTGAAAAAAAGTCTAACTCTTCCTGATCGAAACGACTGCCGTCATGTTTTTCACCAAGCAGTAAAATAGCCAAAAGCATATGTTGATGATACGCCGGCACACAGGCGACTGCATTGAGCTTTGGCAATTGCTCACTAACACTATGCAAAAGCGCTTTAATCCCATTCCCGTTAGAAATAACACTTTCTTTCCAAAGTAGCTTATTGATATCTTCCGCAACGATGGCATTGCGATTCTCAAAGATATACTTATATTCCTTCTGGATAAAAAGCTTGACCAGAGGATTCGTTTTATTAAAACGGATCAAGCCCTCAGGAATACGCTCACCAATTTCTCCTCTAGAAATAGATAAGACATAAGAATCTTTATCAGGATCATAAAGAATCATGCCTGCGTGTTGAATATGGACTTTTTGGACCAGGGAGCGAACGATAAGCTTGATTAAGAGCCGGGGGTCATGGATCAAGATCATCCCTTTGGATGCAGATTCCAACTCTCGCTTATAATCAATTTTAGTAGAAGGCATGTCAGTGATTTAACTGAGCTAGAACAATTTTCTCAAGCTCCTCAAGGATAAACGGCTTATGAATATAGCCAATCACCCCAAGAGCATTGGCTTCTTTAATAGTCTCTTCATCCTCAACACCGGAAACCATAATCACTTTAACCGATAAATTGGTTTTACGAAGCTCTCGCAAGACTTCAATACCCGTCATTTCTTCCATCCTGACATCAAGCAAAATCAAATCAGGATTCTCTTTAGCAATCAAATCCAACGCCTGACGGCCACCGGATGCAATAGAAACATCTATCTTCCGTTTTTTAAAAAAATTACGGGCAAATTCACGAATATCAGATTCATCATCAACAATCAACAATTTAGCCATAGAAAAAACCTTGTCATTCCCGAACGCTTCAGTCGGGAATCCATTTCTAGTTTATATAAAACCTCACCCAATAGCAATAGGCAAACGCAATTTCATCTGCGTGCCCTGCATATATTTAGACACCATTTCAACCAAGCCACCATGATTATCTTCTACTATTTTCTTAATAACATAAAGGCCTAACCCAGTACCTTTTTTACTAGATAGCTTTGTCGTAAAGAAAGGTGTGAATAATTTATGAATATCATCTTCCTTAACACCCATACCATTATCTTCAAAAACAATCTGAACAAAATCACCCTCTTTAATAACCCGCACAATCAAGGTTGGCTGAAAACCAGGCTCTTTTTTTTCATTCTTTCGCTGCATCATGGCATCATAGCCATTATCGATCAAATTAAAAAATACTTCCTGCAATTGCGTGAAATTACCTTTAATTTTAGGGATATTGGCAGGATCGTATTCACGCACTATTTTCAATTCATGCATCTTGATCTTAAACTGCACCATTTCCAAAGCTGCCTTAAATACCGCTTCCACATCTACAGGCACAAAGCCCGCATCACCTTTACGGGTATACCTCAAAAGCCCTTGAACAATCTCGCCCCCCTGCACCACATTATCCTGCACCCGCACAAAAGCACGTTGCAATTCATCAAGAACTTCTTTCACTTCAACCTGTGTAAGCTCTTTTTGATTCATTTGAATTGTATCAATCGCGTCACCCGCAATAAATCCTAAAGCATGAAACCGATTATTAATTTGATGCGAGAGCCCATCCGCCATCGTACCAATGGTCGCCATTTTCTCAGCTTGAAATAACTGCTCATGAGTTAATTTCATGCGTTCATAAAAAATAGCATTCTCTATGGCTAATGCAGTTTGATTGGCCAAAATACTAAAAACTGAAAGATCATCACTACTATAAGGATTACCAGATTCTTTCTTACCCATAATTATTATAGCTATTAAATCTTGATCAATGAATATCGGAACGAGCAATACTCCTTCGAGAGAAACTATAATTTGTTTTAATTGCGACAATTTAAAATCTTTAGAATCTAAGGCTTTTTGATTAATCTCTTCAAATATCAACGGATTCTTATTTTGCACAAAATATTCAACCAAAAGAGATTCTTTTTCTATACTTTCGAGAAACGAATTATTACCAAATTTTCTTTTTGACGCACCCAAAAGATATTTCTTTTTACCTTCATCAAAAATATAAACCGATGCATGTTCAATTTGAATAGCATTAGTTAAAACATAAACAATCATGCTGAGAAGTTTCTTTAAATCTTTAATCTTTCCCATCCCTGCAGATGCCTGACGCAATGTAGCCTGATAACGACGCTGTTCTTGCAATAAACGATCTTCCGCTCTTTTTTGAACGTACAAATAAATAAACGGCCCAACTGTTGCAAGAATTCCCATACATGTTACAGGAACAAGCCATAAACCTTTACCTAATAATTTAAAACCAAGCCAAACAGGAATACCAAGAATTAAAGAATAAACAATTATAAAAATACTTAAACGTGTCGCAACGACTCTGATATCCATTAGTTGGTATCTAAAAATAGCATAAGTAGCCATCAAAACATAAATACAAATTGTGAAATGCCATGCAGGATAAACATTGAGCCCGAAAGCTGGCGCTACAGTAGTAGCACCACCAAAAAAACCTATCAAAGAACCCCAAAAAAGATATGATCCTTGCTGCTGTTTTAGATTCTTTAAATCCTTTCTACCTTTGAAAAGCTCAAAAAAAGGAATAATAACAATTACCACCCACACAAAAAACATCAAGCAATACAACGGAGTAGCTGTATAGTAAAAAATAGATTTAAATAGAAATTTGATTGGATAAATGATTAAATTTGTAGAAAGAAGAATCAAACTAAAAATAATAGCTTGTAAATAGATAAGTACAAGAGTGACTCTATTCTTTAAGTTAAGAAATAAATAAATTGTATGGTAAAACAAAACGGGAATAAACAAAACACCTAGATGAGATAACTTCCAATCAATTCTTGCTAAATTTTCATTTGTAGCCATTCCAGCTAAAAATGTTCCTGCGCTCCAAATTGCTACATCTAAATTAAATAACGCCCAAACTAAATGAAGTCTATTTTTTATTTGTAAAAAAGCAAATAGTCCTAGAATTGTGCACAATAAACACACTAAAAAACTAACCAAAGAAAAAGGAGTCATTATAATATTTTCAGTTAAGAGATTTTAAGTTTTTAATTATCTCATCAGGCAATCTTTTTAATTCTAAAACATTATCGTTTCGCTTAACCCATCCCACTTTTTGATAACCAAAAGCTAATTTCTTAGAAGAATTTCTATTATTAAGAAAATATTCAAAATACAGCTCTAAACCAAATTCATACGCCTTATTAATATACATCTTAACCAAAACATTATCGAACGGCATTGCTTCCTGTAAATGAAAAATATCACAATTTAAAGTAAAAAACTCACCGTCGTTACCAACTCCTCTATAAAGATTTGGCATAAGATTATAAAAATATAAATCTCTTGTTCTTCCAAGCCATTTTGCGTAATTAGCAAAATATATATTCCCTACAAGATTGGAGTCTTCCAAAGAAGTTTGAAAATTCTGTTCTCCTAAAAGAATTTTACTTTTCAAACTACTATTTATCTCTCCCAAATCGAATTTAATAGATTTGCTTTCTATATTTTCAAGAGAAGATACCTTATCAACGCTTTTAGGCTTCATTTCACTAACAAAATCTATTAGAAAACTTGGCAAATCCCCAATCTTTGCCTCACCATGACCAGTAATTTGAATCCATGTTGAACGTAATTCAGCATAAGCTACCTTTTCGGTATCGCCATTTTCTAAAACCTTACTCCACTCAAATGCAGTATCAAATGTAGCCCCTGTATTTCCTAGAATACGCTCTACCCAGCAACGAATTTCAACAACATCATTAGCCCTTAAATCATTCCAAATGCGTGTAATCACCTGATTAGTAGCCAATCCCCATCCACCTGATTCTGTTAATTTAGTGATATCACCCATAATAGGATATAAACTATACTCTCTCATTAATCCAATCCAATCAAAATAACTTGTAAAATAAACCCTTCGACTTAACTGTTGATTATTCTTAAATGTCACTGGAAATCTTTGGGTATACACCAATTGATCTTGGGGTCCCTTATAGTCTAAATTGATATTAAATATATTATCTTTATAGCCAAATCTTTCTAAAATTGAAGCATCATTATAATTTTCTTGTGCTTTTAGAGTAGATTTATCAAGAAATTTTACAGATAAGGAAAACGCCTTTTTGTCACTCTTTGTTTGATTCAATATAAAAGCAAAAACTTTAAATTTCTGATTTTCGTAATCTATTATCGAAGCAATACAATCTTCACGTTTCTCAATTTTTAAGAATTCTATATTATTATTTTGTGTTAATTTCTTTGCGGCTTCAAACATACACCAAATCACTGAACCAGTTTCATCTGTATTATTCAACATTTTGGCTTCAAAAATCTTATATTTATCTTTTCCTAAAACATCTTGCCATTCATGTAAAGACTTATGCTTTATATTCTCAACATCACAACCCTGCTCTCCATGTCCAACTACGACTATTAAGAATGACCCATCATGCGCAAGAGACACTCCGATATCTTCAAATTCTTTATTTTCAACCACAGGTCTTCCTGATTTAAGCCATTTGATCTTGATATCTTTGACCGATTTACCTTCTCTCTTCAACAACTCATCGACTGCAGATTTAATAAGTGGCAATTCAATTTTATGACGTAATTCTTTGGGAGCGTTCTTTAGCCGTTCGTCATAGGCACATTTGACCACTGGCGGGACAAAATTTAATTCTTTTGATAACTCAGCTAATTTATTTTCTATTATCTTCTGATCACGTTTAGCAGGGTTTACTAAATCATTGGCTGACGGGTTACTTAGAATAGTATCTAATACTTTTAAACGACAATTCTTCACTTTTAATTCAAAACCACTATTGTTATTAACCTCTGCGTCACCTCTATAATAATCAACATCAATTCTCTTAATGTTAGAATGTACTGAATATTTAGAATTTGATTTTGCGGGATGATTCAACTCAATTTCATTAATGTCTCGAGGCAGAGAAATATCCTGCGGAATAATTAATTGCATCGACTGCAGCATGGAATCAATAAAAAACGGATCGCCGGTTAGAAATTTCTTATTGAATTTCTTATTCTTGTTTAAGAAGTCTTGGGCTGTTTTATTGTATTCTGAGGTAAATAAGCATTCGCCTTTTTTGGTGGCTTCGTCGTAATAAAGTTCGTGGATTTGTTCGATACATTGGAACATTTTACCTTGGAATAAGATTGGGCCGTAGATGTCGGTTTGGACGTCTAAGTCGATGATATTCTTTACTGTTTTAGAATCAATTTTATTATGGATTCCCGCTTTCGCGGGAATGACAAACATTGAATCGATTTCTATAATGGCTGAAAAATGAGGTTCGGTGTAGGCTGATTCTTGGGAATAGATATCTACCTTTACTTGTACTGGATTCCCGCTTTTACGGGAATGACCTGCCTCTTTGTCATGACCTTTGCTTTCTTCTCTCTCTAAAACCTGGGCGTGGATCTCTATGGTGGTGCCGGAATCTTGTGGGACGGAGATTGGCCTTTGAAGATTGATGTCCTTGGCTTTGATATTCTCAATTTTCTCAACACCTAAAACATATGCCGCGGCTTGCACCATGGCTTCAAAACCAAAAACAAATGGGAACAACAAAGAGCCTTTCCAGTTGTGATCAAGCAGATAAGGATCATCTTCGATATTTAAATTGGCCCGGGCAATAAGCTCCACACCTGGCAGGATGTATTCAAACTTCTCCAAAAATCTAAGATTATTTGGTTTTAGATCTGGGGATTTCCATGTATTGATTCCAGCAACTCTCGCTGCAACAATCACTTGCTGAGCGCCTGGATCAGTTTCAATCAATTGCCGAAAATGCTTGATCCCTTCTTTAACAGGAATGGCACCTATTCCTTTTTCAGCAAGGCGATCGACACTGCCTAATTTGGCACCCATGCCTACTTCATCCCAGACGCTATAGGCGATGGTGACTACTTCGGTTGTATACGGACGGTTGGCGCCCCTCGCCCTAACCCTCCCCACGATGGGGGGAGGGAATATACTTTGAAGATAAAGGTTAAGAACTTCATTGGCAAGGCCGTACCAGCCGCTGCCTTCCATGCCTGTTAGGCCAATAATGGATGTAATGCCGACTATTAATTTGGGCGGATGATCTTTGAGGGCATTGCAAACATTCACGGCACCCATGACCTTGGGAAGAGCTTCATGTAAAGCTTCTTGAACACTGGCCTGTTTAAGGCGTTTTAAACTATTTAATCCTGCACCATGGACAAAACCGGTGATTGGGCCGTGCTTCTTTTCAATCTCATCAATGGTTTTGAAAACGTCTTTTTCATTGGTGACGTCACATTGATAGTAACTGGCCTTTAAATGTTCACTTTCAAATTGTTTTATTGTCTGATTAATTTCACTGTCGTCTTTTTTATTTTCTGGCTCTGGTGAACGACCGACTAGTACCATTCGGGCCTTGGTGGAACGGGCAAATTCTAAGGCGCATTGGGCAGTTATACCCTTGGCGCCACCAGTCACCAAAACCACATCTTTATTGGACCATGAAATATCCCGCTTCTTATACTCATAAGGCAATGAATTCTCATAACAAACAACATGACGAGACATTTTTTTATCATACTTCACAGAACTAAAAGACTCATAGGTTTGAAGCTCATCAATGATGCCTTGAGAAATTTTATCTTCCCCTATGCTTTCATCAAAATCAATGATCCTCACCTTTAAATCAGGCCGCTCTAAAAATAGCGTCGACGCCACTGCTGTTGCCCCTCCGCCAAATTGAACGAATACTACGAAAGAATTTTTATCTAATCGACTAGAATTAGCCAAATCAGTGATTTGATGTAATTGCTCGATAGTTGATTTTAAGGAAGCTTTATTTAAATTTTCACCCAAAATTCGAGGTAGAATAGCTATGAGGCAATTGATAGGTGTTTGTTTTTCTGATTTTGGACTGCTGTCACCGAAATATATTTGTTGGATGTTAGGAGATTGCTTCGCTTTATGGGCTCGCAATGACATTGTGACTTTCTCAACTATGCCTTCTTCATGCTCATTGGAAATAAAAACAAAATTCTTTAGCTCTTTTAATTGATTCACATTCCGGGTTTTGACTTCCTCGGGCTTTAAATCAACGACGAAGTTCCTGACCCAAGGCTTATCCTGGTAACGCTTTAATATGTCGGTGACTGATTCTTTAACAGTCCCAATCACGGCCGCAGCAGCCAATTCATTTAACCGGTCACGGATTTGCGCCAAGTTATTATTAGACAATTGTGAAGGATCAACTTGCCCTGGAATTCCTAAGGTTCTGGCGGCCTTGCCAATTAATTCAGCAGCTTTAATGGAGTCTAAATTCAAATCATCCAAAAGCCTCAAGTTTAATGAAATCGATTCACGGTCGAATCCTGTGATTTCCTGAGTCAAAGACACTAATAAATCAGCCACCTTGTCTTTGCCAGCAAACTCCGGCAATCCTCCAGGGATAATTTCATCGGGCTGTGGGATGGAATCTTGGCTTGGAAGACTGAATTCACCTAAAATTTGATTACCGATTTTCAATGGATGTTCACATTGATTTTCTATAAATTTCTTTCTGGATGCTGGCACAAAGGTCTTAATCAATCTATTTTTATAAAGTTCTTCAAATTTGATGGGCACATTTCGGACAAAAATTTCCGCCAAAGCAATATTCAAATCCCTGTCGCTATTAGCAACACTTTCAACCGGCAGGGATAAAATATCACCGTTGATCAACTTGATCAAATCAGTCAATACCTTGCCTGGCCCCAATTCAATCATTAAATCACATGCTTGGGCGGCTGATTCAATACCAGCGACAAAATTTACCGGCGAAACCATCTGATTTGAGAAATAATCTTTTAAATCAAACTTGCCACTAAGCGCCTCACCGCTGACACAGGAATAAACGGCAATGCCGTTGGTCTTGAAAGTGTCTGGCAAAATCTTAGTCTTTCCAATTTTCTCAGAAGCATCTTTCATAAAAGAAGAATGAAAAGCATTCGAAACATTCAATTGATAAGTAGAAATATTTTCTTTAGCAGCCAACTCTTTAATTTTCTCAATCTCTTTTTTACCACCGGAGACAACGATTTGATTCGGATGATTGATATTGGCAATCACCATATTGCCTGAAACTTTCTCAATCAATGCTTCTGCCTTTTCTTTGGAACAAAACAAACTGACCATGCTGCCCGATGACTTACTATCAGCCGCCATCAATTCGCCACGCAATTGGGAAAATTTAACCAAAGCTTCTTTATCAAAAGCCCCTGCTCTATAAAATGCCGTCAACTCGCCTAAGCTATGCCCTAAAGTAAATTGTGGTTCAATGCCTAATTTTGCAAAAAATTCCGACCAAATA
>Ga0302280_1001157_pt1 | contig 22351 bp, 15 predicted proteins | sample III_Fen_E1_1_FD_198771 | JGI IMG/M metagenome (GOLD analysis project Ga0302280, IMG submission 198771) | Peat permafrost microbial communities from Stordalen Mire near Abisko, Sweden - III_Fen_E1_1 | ecosystem: Environmental > Terrestrial > Soil > Wetlands > Permafrost | place: Sweden: Abisko... | reverse complement strand
TGTTGTTAAAGGTAAGCCTGTAGCCATCCGGATGGAGAAGCTTTGATGCGTTGGACAGGTTTAATCAATCACTATCAGGAATATTTACCGGTTAGCGTGAAAACACCGGTTATTACTTTATATGAAGGCAACACGCCGCTCATCCCGGCGGAGTTTCTAAACAAGATCACAGGTCTTCAAGTGTTTTTAAAGTATGAGGGTTTGAATCCTACAGGTTCGTTTAAAGACCGCGGCATGACAATGGCGATTTCCAAGGCTTGCGAAAAAGGAGCTAAGATTGTTATGTGTGCCTCGACGGGAAATACCTCCGCTTCAGCGGCGGCCTATTCAGCCCGTGCCGGTATTAAATGCGTGGTGCTCATTCCTAATGGCAATATTGCCATGGGCAAATTGGCCCAGGCCATGATCCATCAGGCCCAGGTGATTGCCATCGAAGGCAATTTTGATGATGCGCTTAATTTGGTTAAGGACATCACAGATCAATATCCGGTTGAACTGGTCAATTCTTTAAATCCATTTCGGATAGAAGGTCAAAAAACAGCGGCGTTTGAAATTTGTGATTTTTTAGGTGATGCGCCGGAGTTTCATGCCATTCCTGTTGGCAATGCAGGGAATATCACTGCTTATTGGAAGGGGTACAATGAATACCGTTCGGCAGGTAAGTTGAGGACCTTGCCCAAGATGTTAGGTTTTCAAGCTGCAGGTTCAGCGCCCATTGTGCATAATCGTATCATTGAAAATCCTGAGACTATTGCGACAGCTATTCGTATTGGAAATCCAGCTTCGTGGAAAACAGCCATTGAGGCTCGTGATCAATCCGGTGGCCTGATTGATGCGGTGACTGATGAAGAAATTCTTGAAGCTTATCATAAGCTTGCGGCTTTTGCCGGTGTATTTGTGGAACCTGGTTCAGCAGCGTCAGTGGCTGGTATTATCAAGCTGGCCAAAGCTAATTATTTTAAGAATCATCAAGGCGAGCGTTTGGTGTGCACGGTCACGGGTCATGGGCTTAAAGATCCCAAAACAGCGATGAAAGATTTGCCAGAGCCTCAAGTGATCAGCGGAGATAAAAAAGACATTTTAAAATTGATTGGCTTATGACGAAAGTTTTGATTACCTGCGGGGCAACGTGGAGTTCTATTGATGATGTGCGAGTCATTAGCAATATTTCAAGTGGCGAGATGGGGCATTTGATTGCCGAGGCTTTCAAGCGATCAGGGGTTAAAGTGACAGTCATTGAGGGCCCCGTGACACATCTCTTGGCTGATAAAAAGATAAAAGTTATTAAATACCGTTTTTTTGATGAATTAGCCAAGGCACTTAAAAAAGAGTTGCTTAAGAAATACGATATTATTATTCATGCCGCGGCAGTTTCTGATTTTAAGGTTTTAGGGGCTTCAAAGGTTAAGATATCGTCAGATAAGAATTTGACTTTAAATTTAACAGCAACACCGAAACTAATTAATGATATTAAGCGTCTAAGCCCTGATAGTTTTTTGGTAGGATTTAAATTAGAGTCAGATTTAAATGTTAAAAATATTTATAAAACAGTTAAATCTCTTTTTACAAATTCAGGGTGTGATTTAGTTGTTGCCAATACGTTAACAAATGGTTATCAAGGTTATATCGTCAATGCGGATGGGGATATTTTGAGTAAAGTAAGGGATAAAGAGGCTATGGCTTTGAATTTGGTGAAATTATTAATATGAAGAAATATATAGTTTTAGTCCCCGATGGCCTGGCAGATGAGCCTTTAAAAGAATTAGATGGAAAAACACCCATGGAGGCGGCCAAAACCCCTAACATGGATTTCTTAGCCAAGAATGGTTTCTCCGCCTTAACGCAGACGATCCCTGACGGCATGGCTCCTGGTTCGGACATAGGAAATTTATCTTTGATGGGGTATGATCCCAGAAAGAATTTTTCTGGCCGTGCATCTTTAGAAGCGGCCAATTTAGGCATTAAACTTAAAGATGATGAAGTCGTATTCCGTTGCAATCTGGTGACGGTAAAAGACGGGATCATGGCCGATTATAGTGCTGGTCATATTTCATCTGATGAGGCTAAGAATTTAATTGAACATTTAGAGCGAGCCATTGATTGGCCGGATGTGCGTTTTTACCCTGGGAAAAGCTATCGCCATTTGATGGTTTTCAAAACAATTAATGTCATCAATATGCTTGGTGTCAAAACAACGCCACCGCATGATATTATCAATAAGGCCGTCAAATCTTATTTACCGACAGGACCTCAAAGTGATCCGTTGTTAAAGATCATGGAAAAATCCAAGAAGATTTTATCAACGCATCAGATCAACAAAATGCGCGAAGATGCGGGTGAGAATCCGGGCAATATGATTTGGTTATGGGGGCAAGGCTCTCGTCCTAATTTACCTTTATTTAAAGATATGTATGGTTTAAGCGGAGCGGTTATATCGGCAGTTGATTTGGTTAATGGGATCGGTCGTTTGGCTGGCTTTGAGGTTATCGACGTTCCAGGTGCTAATGGGTATTACGATACTAATTATAAAGGCAAGGCAGAATATGCGCTCAATGCTTTAAAAAAGCATGATTTTGTTTATGTTCATGTCGAGGCGACTGATGAAGCAGGGCATAACGGGGACTGGAAAGCAAAGCTCGAGTGTTGTGAACATTTTGATAAAAAAGTGGTGGGTCCGATGCTCAAAGCTTATGGTAATCAAAAAAATGTGAGGATCTTGGTTTGTCCTGATCATCCAACACCTGTGGCCAAACGTGTTCATGATAGGGCTCCCGTACCATTTGTGATGTGGGGAGACGGAATAGTTTCTAATAATCTAGCGAATTATTCAGAAAAAGCAGCGGCAAGTGCTGGTTTAAAGTTCAAAAGCGGCCAGGATATGATTCAATTCTTCTTAAACAATTCCCCCTCTTTATTATAAAGAGGGGCTAGGGGAGTTCAGATGGAAAAAGAAGTCATTGTTCAAAAATTCGGTGGTTCTTCGGTGGCTAATATTGATCGCATTAAAAATGTGGCCCAGAGGGTGATCGCTTATAAAAATAAGCATACGGATATCGCGGTGGTGGTTTCAGCTCTTGGGGATACCACAGATGAGCTGGAAGCTTTGGCATTAGGTTTAAGTAAAAATCCGCCTGAGCGTGAAATGGATATGCTTTTATCCACGGGTGAACAAATTTCATGTGCGCTTCTGGCGATTGCGATTAAAGAATTAGGGCATGATGCGATTTCTTTTACTGGAAGCCAGGTGGGTATTAAGACGGATAAGTCACACACCAAGGCGCGCATTATTACCATTGATGGTAAGCGTATCAACAGGGCTTTTAAGGAAAATAAGATTGTCATTGTTGCGGGTTATCAGGGAGTGACGGCCAATGATGAGATCACGACATTAGGCCGAGGCGGTTCTGATTTGACGGCCGTTGCCTTAGCCAAGGCTTTGAAGGCCAAGGTCTGTGAGATCTACACTGATGTTGATGGTATATACACTACAGATCCTCGCATTGTCAAAGAGGCTCGTAAGATTAAGAATATTACTTTTGAAGAAATGTTGGAAATGGCCTCTCTGGGCGCTCAAGTCATGCAGGCGCGTTCAATCGAGGTGGCAAAACGTTTTAATATTCCGTTACACGTTCGTTCAAGCTTCTCTAAGGAGGAAGGTACCATGATTACAAAAGAAAATGAAAAGATGGAAGAAATAGCCGTCCGTGGCATTACTTGCAATAAGAATGAAGCTAAAATAACCATCACTTCTGTGCCTGACAAACCGGGAATTGCAGCCAAGATTTTTGAAGAAATTTCTAAGCAGGGGATCAATGTGGATACCATTGTTCAAAATGTACCACATGATAAATTATCAGATATTTCATTTACTGTTCCTAAGGGGGATTTAAATAAAGCCATGAAAGCCACCTCAGCCATCGGGAATAAAATTAAGGCCGGCGAGATCCTGGAAGATAAGGATATCGCGCGCGTGTCTTTAGTAGGTTCTGGGATGCGTTCTCATAGTGGTATCGCAGCTAAAATGTTTTCAACCTTGGCGGATAATCATATCAATATTGAAATGATCTCTACTTCCGAGATTTCAGTTTCTTGTATCATCGCCCAGGATTCAGCCGATAAAGCAGTCAGGGCTTTACATAAAGCATTCAAATTGGAGCAAATATAATTATGTCCAAAATAATCATCTACGACACAACCCTCAGAGACGGTTCTCAAACTGAAGGTGTTTCTTATACCGTCAATGATAAGGTAAAAATCACACATAAACTTGACGCATTAGGTGTTCACTACATTGAAGGCGGCTGGCCGGGATCTAATCCTAAGGATAAAGAATTTTTTGAGACAATGAAAACTCAGAAGCTTAAGAATTCAAAATTAGCAGCTTTTGGTTCCACCCGCAGGGCGAATATCAAGCCTGAGGATGATAGTAATCTTAAAGATTTGATTGCTAGTCAAACACCGACGGTGACCATTTTTGGTAAAAGTTGGGATTTGCATGTGACCGATGTCATCAGAACAACCCTGGAAGAAAATCTTAAAATGATTCAGGAGTCGGTGGCTTTTTTAAAGAAAAACAAACGTGAAGTTTTCTATGATGCGGAGCATTTCTTTGATGGTTATAAAAATAATCCTAAGTATGCTTTAAAGTCAATATTGGCTGCTCAAGCGGGTGGCGCTGATTGTATTATTCTGTGTGATACCAATGGTGGGACCTTGCCTGAAGAAGTAACCAAAATTGTTAAGGACGTTAAAAAGAAAATCAAAAAGCCTTTAGGAATTCATACGCATAACGATCAGGGCCTGGCCGTGGCTAATTCCTTGGTGGCGATCAATGTGGGCTGCACTCAAGTGCAAGGCACCTTTAACGGGATGGGAGAGCGCTGTGGAAATGCTGATCTTTGCACCATCGTCTGTATTTTGCACACTAAGATGAAGAAAAAATCAATCCCTGATGCCAAGGTTTCAATGTTAATGGATGCTTCGTATTATATCAGTGATATCAGCAATTATACCTTGGCGAATAATCAGCCATTTATCGGTCATTCTGCTTTTGCCCATAAAGGTGGGGTGCATATCGATGCCATGTTAAAGAATCCTTTAGCCTATGAACATATTGAGCCGGAGCTAGTGGGCAATCATCGTCGCCTATTGACCTCTGAGTTGGCGGGTAAAATGCCCATCATCCTTAAAGCTCAAAAGATGAATATCGCTTTGGATAAAAATTCACCGGAAGCTAAGGAAATTATGAAGGAGCTTCAGGAGAAGGAATATCAGGGCTATCAATTTGAAGGGGCGGATGCTTCTTTTGAATTATTCATGAAGCGCCGTTTAAAATTGTATCAGCCTTTTTATCAGCTGGATGGTTTTAAAGTTTTCACAGAACGTCGTGTCAATGGCACGGTTGTTGCCGGTGCCACGGTGAGATTGAAGGTTGACGGTCATGATGAGATGGCAACGATTGAAGGCCATGGTCCGGTCGAAGTCTTGGATCGTGCCTTACGCACTGCGCTTAAAAAGTTTTATCCCTTGGTTGCTGATATGCATTTGTCTGATTATAAAGTCCGCGTCCTGGATACCAAACAAGGTACAGGTGCCAAGGTACGCGTATTGATCGAATCTCATGATCAGCATGATAGCTGGACAACGGTTGGTGTGCATGAAAACGTCATCGAAGCCAGCTGGGAAGCTCTCGTGGATAGTATTGAATATAAATTATTAAAGGATAAAAAGTAATTATTGGATTATCGTAGGGGCCGAGCTTGTCTCGGCCTGTTTAATCGGGCGGACACAAGGTCCGCCCCTACTTATTTAAATAGAATTTTGATACGAAACTATGGAACTATCTTCAAAATATAACCCAAAAGAAACGCAAGACAAGTGGCTAAAATTTTGGAAGGACGAACATGTCTTTCATGCCAAGGTCGATCCTAATAAGAAATCATTCACGATTGTTATCCCGCCACCCAATGTCACCGGCATTTTGCACATGGGCCATGCGCTTAATAATACCTTGCAGGATATTTTGATTCGTTACAAACGTATGAATGGTTTTCAGGCGCTCTGGATGCCAGGTACCGATCATGCTGGTATCGCGACCCAGAATGTGGTCGAGAAGCAATTAGCTAAAGAAGGCAAGACCCGTCAGGATTTGGGTCGTGATGAATTCTTGAAGCGCCTTTGGGCCTGGAAACAACAATATGGGGATACCATCATCAATCAATTGGAAAAATTAGGTTCTTCCTGTGATTGGGAACGCACCCGTTTTACCATGGATGATGATTATAGTGATGCCGTTAAAGAAGCGTTTGTTTTACTGTTTAATAAAGGCTTAATCTATCGCGGCGAGCGCATCATCAATTGGTGCCCGCGCTGCCAAACTGCGCTTTCCGACGAAGAGGCTGAGCATAAAGAAAAGAATGGCAAGCTGTATTACTTGATCTATCCGTTTAAAGATAAGTCCTTGTCATTCCCGCGAAAGCGGGAATCCATTTCTGAAGATGGATCCAAAATATTGGTAGAAGAAAGCATTAATGGCATCATCGTCGCAACAACCCGACCAGAAACTATGTTGGGTGATGTGGCGGTGGCTGTTAATCCTAAGGATGAACGTTATGCCCATTTGATAGGTAAAACTTTGATTCTTCCTCTGGTTAATCGTGAGATCAAGATCATTGCCGATGATTTTGTGGCGACTGAGTTTGGTACAGGGGCTGTCAAGGTAACGCCCGCGCATGATCCCAATGACTTTTTGATGGGTCAGCGTCATCAATTGCCCATGATTAATGTCATGTTTCCTGATGCGCGTATCAATGAGCAAGGTGGAAAATACAAAGGCCTTGATCGATTTGAAGCCCGCAAACAAATCTTGGCAGATTTAGAATCATTAGGACTGCTTGAAAAGATTGAAGATCATAAGAACGCAGTTGGGCATTGTTACCGTTGCGATACAGTAGTTGAACCTTATTTATCCAAGCAATGGTTTGTAAAAATGAAACCATTAGCCAAGCCAGCCCTTGAAGCCGTTCAAAAAGGTGAGATCAGGATTCATCCAGCCCATTGGTCCAAGGTATATACCAATTGGATGGAAGATATCCACGACTGGTGCATTTCCCGTCAGATCTGGTGGGGGCATCGTGTGCCTGTGTGGTATGACAAGGACGGTAATTATTATGTCGCTAAATCAGAAGCGGATGCCAAGGCTCAGGCCAAGACCATGCACGGACAAGAGGTTCTTTTAAGGCAAGATGAAGATGTTTTGGATACCTGGTTTTCATCCTGGCTCTGGCCTTTTGCGACTTTGGGGTGGCCTAAGCATAATGCAGATTTGAAATTCTTTTATCCGACTAATACCTTGATGACAGCTTCAGAGATTTTATTCTTTTGGGTGGCGCGCATGATCATGGCGGGTTACGAATTCATGGGGGATAAGCCATTTTCCGATGTTTTAATTCATGGGACGGTCCGTGATGCCAAGGGTCGAAAGATGTCAAAGTCGCTCGGCAATGCCATTGATCCTTTAGAGATCATTGATGAATACGGTGCTGATGCCCTGCGCTTTAGTTTGATCATCAATTCCGGGCAAGACATTTTCATCTCCAAAGAAAAATTTGAGATTGGCCGCAATTTTGCCAACAAAATCTGGAATGCCTCACGCCTAGTTTTTATGAATTGCGCCGATACCTTATCGCAAGGGGAATACGAAAATCTAAATCGCAACGATCTTGATTTGCCATCGCGTTGGATCATTGCAAGATTTTATGAAACTTTGGAAATGGTCAGCCGAGCCATTGAAGATCTTCATTATTCCGAAGCAGAAATCTTGATTCAGGAATTCTTTTGGGGGAGTTATTGTGACTGGTATTTGGAATTGATTAAGGCCAAATTTAGCGACATTAATATTCAAAAAACAGCCCTGTTTGTTCTAAAGAATTCATTAAAGATGATGCACCCATTTATCCCTTTTGTGACTGAAGAGATTTACAGCAAAATGAACGTGCAAGATAAATGCCTCTCACTCGCCTCATGGCCAAAGCCTCAGGTAGATCTGATTGATGGGAAGGCTAGTTCCCAGATGCAAACGATCATTGATGTTATCAGTGCTATACGTAATGTTCGTGCCTTATGGAATATCAAGCCGAATGAAACCGTTGATGCCTTTATCATCCCGACGGATTCCTTGCAGCATGAGTTATTGTCGAAGAATTCATCAGACATACAACGTTTGGCGCGTTTAAAGAATTTAGTTATAGATACCAAGACACCAGACATTAAGAATGCCGCCAGTGCCTTCATAGGGACTATTAAAATATTCATCCCTCTAGAGGGTTTAATTGACCTGGAAACCGAAAAGAAGCGCATGAATATTGATATTGCCCAAAAAAGAAAATCCGTTGATGGATTACAATCTCGCTTAAGCAATGAGGTTTTTGTCAGCAAAGCACCTGCGGATATTATTTCAAAGGAAAAAGAGCGCCTGGAATCATTAAATAAAGAAATCACCGCCTTGGAAGGTGTTTTAGCTAGCTTATCGTAATTAATTAACGTTTATCTGCCGGCGGGTGGCTTTGAGTTGATGTTCAGGGGCGGACGGTGACGGCACTCTGGGCTTGTTAAAGGGGAATCACCAAGAGCTAAGGCTGTGACTAACGCGTTTTAATTAGGAGCACCTGAATATCAACTTAAAGACAGGCCCTGCCTGCGTAAGTGACTTTATAATTCTATTATGAAACCAGAATATATACGCACCATTGTCCAATTAGCCCTTGCGGAAGATCTAGGCGATGGGGATATTACGACAGATAATTTGATTCCTCGTCATTCACACAGTCAGGCTTGTCTAGTGGCTAAAGGTGAGGGAATTATTTGTGGCGTTGATCTTGCCCGTGAAGTTTTTAAAGTTTTAAATCCCAAAATCATTTTTCGCGTCTTAAAGAAGGATGGTCAAAAGGTTCTCCCTGGCGATCTTATTGCCAAGGTCACAGGCTCAACCAGGGCGTTGCTTTCCGCAGAACGGGTGGCCCTAAATTTTCTATCCTTTCTATCAGGCATCGCCACTCAAACTAATAACTATGTGAATCAAATCAAGCCCTATAAGGCAGATATTCTAGATACTCGTAAAACAACGCCCTTGCTGCGACAGATCGAGCGTTACGCAGTCAGGATAGGTGGTGGCATTAATCACCGATTTAATCTTAATGACATGGTCATGATTAAGGATAATCATCGTCTTGGATGTGAAGGTCAGTCAATGGTTAAAGTGATTGATAATTTAAAAAAGAAGACAAAAACAAAAATAGTTGTAGAGGTAGACACTTTAAAACAATTGAAAGAAATATTGCCATCCAAGGTTGATATTGTTTTATTGGATAATATGACGCCTAAAAAAATTGCCCAAGCTGTGAAAATATGCGCTCAGGCCAAGTCCCTGGTTCTTCTGGAAGCTTCTGGCGGGATCACATTAAAGAATATCAAGCGCTATGCGGCAACCGGTGTTGATCGCATCTCGGTGGGAGCCTTGACACATTCCCGTAAGGCCTTGGATATTTCCATGGAGTTTATACGCAGCTCATGAAGAATTTCTATTTCTTATTGTCATTTTTGATAATTTTATTTCTTCAACCGGTCTGGGCCCAGGATAAAGACGATATTACTGCGGCAAATATTGCCTCAGGGGCCATCTTTGATGATAAAGCCTTGTTGGATGGCTATGCCCAGAAATACGCTGACCAATCCAGGGATATTCTACTGGCCATGATCGCTGATGATTCTCTGGGAGAATACAAATGCACAGCCGCAGTCCGTGTATTTAAAGAGAATTTTGCAAATGAAGTTTTAAGTAATGAGAAACAAAACATCATCAAGATATTAACCCATCGTCTTTACCGCAGTGATTCCCCGTTTGTCCAGGTCGAGATCATGCAAACACTTATCGTCTTAGACCGTTTTGCGTATTTCGAATCTATGATGCCGGCATTAATTCAAAAAATGGATCATTATAATCCCGTTGTCAGCATCATGGCTTATGATGCTATTGTCAATATTACCAAGGATAGCCTCTATCCAAGAGAGGCCAGGATTGTTTTTGAAACTCTTCGGAAAATGTTTTTCTTGTCACGCAATATCCTGCAAAATATTACAACCCCAGATCAAAAATTGCGTCAAAAACTAGATCTCCTGCGTTGGTCCATCAGAATTCTAGGTACCCAAGAACTCAAACGCCTACCCTCCGAAGTCATCAATCTCCTATAAAATATTCTACCATCCTAGAATGTAAATAAACTTATGTCATCCCCGAATGTTATAATCGGGGATCCGCAACACATCAATAAACTAAACGTAACTCTTTCCCATCTAATTGAACTCCATAAATTTGCTTTCTCTAAATAATATGGAATACTTTCCTTAAAGAGGGTGAAAAAGGGGAATATGGCCCCAAGATACCCTATTTTTTAACAAAATTAGATCAGACAAATGCGTAAACTTATTTCTATAATAATTTTGGTGTCTTTTATCAGCACTTCTGTCAACGCGCCTGCTTATGCACAGATAGCTCCAGATCCTATGCCACGCCTTCCAGTGCCAGGTGTTATGGTTCATTTAAGCCCGGAATTTACACCCGCATATTTAAAAGGAATAATCATCAATCCTAAAAATGCCCTTAATTTTGATTTCATTGTTTATAAGGGGGACAAGCTGCTTTCCGAGGATCAAAAAAAGGTTGAATATAATAAACTAATTAAATATTTCTTAGCTTCTTTAACCATCCCAGATGATGATCAATGGGTCAACCTTTCTCCTTATGAGAAAGACCGTATCATTAAAGATGATTTTGGCAAAACCGAAATGGGCCGTGATCTCCTGGCGGAAGACTATATCTTAAAACAAATAACAGCTTCCTTAATTTATCCTAAAGAAAATCTAGGCAAAAAATTCTGGGACAAGGTTTACGCCCAAGCTCAAAAACAATTTGGTTCTGTTAACATCCCAGTAAACACTTTTAATAAAGTATGGATTCTGCCAGACCATGCCTTGGTTTATGAAAAAGGCAATGCCGCCTATATTATCAATTTTCATTTAAAGGTCATGATGGAAGAAGATTATTTGTCCTTAAAAAAGCATTCAGGCATCACTACTGTCATTCCCGCGAAGGCGGGTCCTCAAGCCGGACACTCGCAGGAGCTCGTAATCCATAAAAAGAACAGCATTAACACGATCGGTTCTCAAATCGTCCGTGAAGTAATCCTGCCCGAGTTAGAGCATGAAATCAATGAAGGAGAGAATTTCGCACCTTTAAGGCAGGTTTTTAGCGGAGTCATCCTAGCCGCCTGGTTTAAACGCGCGTTAAAACAGTCATTGTTAGGGAAAATGTATGCGAATAAAGCCAAGATTAAAGGAGTAGACCAAGACCCTAAAACCAACGAAATAATTTATAACCGCTATCTGCGTGCCTATAAAAAAGGCGTTTTTAATTACATTAAAGAAGATGTAGACAAATACACCAATGAAGTTATCCCCAGGAAATATTTTTCAGGTGGGGCCGTAGTAGTGACTCAGGCAATTAAGAGTCCAGATGAAGCGTCATTGTCCCAGCTAAATCAAGACTTTGCTTTGAATAGTGATAATGAAGATAGAGCCAGCGTGGCATTGCAAATTCCTGAAGAGAAAGCAAGAGTACGCCAAGAAAGAGATTTATCGATGACAGTGGTAGAGAGGTTGCAAAATGTAGATTTAACAATTCCCTATCTAAGAGAAGCTCTGGGCATAGCATTAACTCTTATTCAACGTTCCGAAAGAGAGGCGCTACGGGATTGGTTGTTGATGGTATCTGATAAACAATATCCGGTTCTTCGAGCCTTTAATAGGGTTTTTAATTTACGTTATATTTCTGATCAAAATGCGGTGTCTGAATTTGAAATTGCAAGCATTGATTTGATTAATGAAATTAAAGACCCAGTTAAAAAAGATGAAATTGAAGCGTTAATCAAACAGAAGCAAACTAATCTATTTGTTTTTGAGAGTGCCAGCCATAAAAGGGAGGCTGCCAAGATTTTATTGTTTGCAAAAAATCCTAATTTAACTGAATACCCTTCAAATCGTTCACTAGAATTAGGAGATAGTCAGGAAATTATTCAACGAGCGAGTTTGATTGAGGAGTTAAATGCCTATTTGAGCAATGTTGGAACAGCTAAACAGAAAGATAATCAACGTGTGGATAATATTGCCAAGGGAAGTAGGGAAATTATTGTAGCAGCTAAGGAGATGTTAGAGGCAGAAATAAATACGCTTGATATCGAACGGCTTCGTCCAAAGTTAGAAAATCTTGATACTACCTTAAAGGTAACTAGTGACGGTGGTAGTAGAATAATTGTTGAGCAGGTTGGTCCCATTAGTCGTGAACTTGTTTTTAGAAGCCAAAAGGATAAGGACGCTCTTGATAAGTTTGCAGGTGTTGTTTCATTTAAATTTTCACCACAAGAAGAAGAGGTGAGCAGAATATTAGATTTACGTTCCGTTACAGATTCTACAGGACAGGTCAATGTATCAGTTTTAGATTCAGATCAACGCACAGGCCCTAAAACTTATCAACTTCAGTATAGACCTTTGGGGATATTAAAGCCAATAACGTTAACCGTAGGTAGATCTTTTCGTAGTGAAGAATATTGGCAGTATAATTTTTTTGTAAAAATTTTTACAAGAGTCTCAACTTTAATTGCTCAGGGACAATCACAAGTTGCAGATAGGTTTATGCATGAAATCGATTCTTATTTTACCCAGAATCATCATTATTTTGGCACAGGAGATGTATTCTTAAGCTGGCTTGATTATAGTAATCACAGAGCGCATATGCCTGACGGTTTAATTGCTTTAAATGATGGAGACAGAGAAGTACTATTGAATTCAACTAAAGAGGCTTCAAATTTTATCTTTGAACCACCTTCATTTTTAAAAAGATTTGAAGAAATCTCACTTGCTTTTGGGAAAATCTCTAATAAACAGTTAGGCGAGACTATGGCTCGGATTTTAAGAGAAATGCTTGTTAAAAGCTCAGCCATAGCTAGTTCTGCAGCAGTTGAAGTAAGATCTTTTGATGATTTAAGGAAATTAGTCCAACCAGCTGCTATTATTAATCGTCAAGAATTCTCTATAACTATGAATATATTTCTTTATCAATTGTTCCAAGCTTTACAAAATAAAAATATAAATCTTGCGGACATTCCTGTTAAATCATCAACTTACCATACTGATATTTTTGCTAAACAAGCATCTACAAGCCCAGTTACAGTAGCTAGTAAACCAGTAACTGGAGGGGTTGCTCCTATAGATAATCAAACAAAGAAGGTTATTCCTAATCAAGAGGGCATATCTCCTGCCGTGAGTACTGCGATACAAAATATTCGTGATGCTATCGGACAAGCTAAAACCAATTTAAGTGGAAAAGTGACCTATTGGGATGGTAGCAAGGATGTTGTAGTAGCTTTTAAGTCTACGCCTAGTTTAGATGGTAGCGGTCATTTATTGTTTTATAACGAAAGTTGGCAAAAAGTAAGTATTGATATAAATAATATTAAAAGATTGGATTTAGCAATGACAGCGGTAATAGAGAAAATTCCAGATATTATAAGGAATCATCAAGGGGCTGTGGTTTTAGTTTCAGATGATAATAAATGGGAAGATTTAAAATCTCGGCTCCTCCGTATGCAAAAAGTTTATAAACGAGCTACACGAAGTAATACAGGTGTGCTTGTAGTTAGTAGGTTCAATAGAAGATTGATTTATGTAATCAATGGCACAACATATAGCCAAATGAAGGGTATACAGTTAAATGACCCAAAACATTCTACTGATATTAGAGCCGTTATGGCTGCAAATCGTGGAGAAACAATTAGGCATTATTGGAATAGATTAAGAGAACTTTCATCGTCGTCTGGTAATCCAAATGGTCAACCATCTGATATTTTAGGGTCTTTTGAAGGGGAATTAGTCCTGTTTAATAATAGGAATGCCCTTTACGTCAATAATCAGCAGCCAGCTAGTATTACAGATTTTGAAAAAGAAGGCGCAGCTCGACAAGTTGGCAATTTTCTTCTTAGGTATTACCATATATTATCTTTAGCGCTTGCGGCAACCACTCTTTATGTGGGCTACCCCGCTTGGCAGCGCGCGCGAGAAAATTGGCTTGTCCAAGAGGCGGGAGATTCAAAAAACCCTATAGAGTTGCATCAAATGATTAGTAAATACAATCAGGATCATTTTCTAATGAGTCAAGTATTTGACAATCCTAATTTATCATATGCAGATAAAGAAATAGCGGTTTATGCTGATGATAATTCAAGTTGGGTGCAAATTGCATCTAATGAAGGATTAAGCCCGGAAGAATATGCAGTAGTGGCAGAAAGGGCTATAAGTACGCTTAATACTGAAGTTTTGCAAAAGCTGAAAGACAATTCCGCAATTCCTTTGGACGTTCGTGACCAAGTATCTGATGCCCTAAAAGTAATTGTTAATCAAGTTGCAACGGGAACTTTTTATTCGACGAAAATATTAGAACAGACTGCGATTGAACAAAATGGTGATGGAACATCAAATTTATGGGTTAGGGTAGGTTTGCCAGGTAATAACAATAGATGGTATACGGTACGTGCTGCTCATAGAAGATTTTATGCGCCACCTGGATTTGACCCAGGTTCAATAAATGTAAAAGTGATTCGATTCCTTCGAGATAATAAGGAGAATTGGGTTCAAGAGACTAATACTCAACATTCAGTATCTTATAATATTAATGGCAAGCAAACTCACGTGAATCCATTTGGTGGTATCGATTTTACTAGTGCTAATTTGAATCTTAAAATCAAACGTGACAGCAATGGTGTGCCATTGCCTGTTTCTCAGCAAGATATGGCGCAATTGGCCGAAGTCGATGGGCTTGTACCGGTAATCCTAAAAATTATCCCAGAAACCGCATCACCCTCATTTTCCACACTGCTAACGCAATAATCAGTTTTGCAATCTTTTATATGTTAAAAGTTTCTTTAAAATCGTAAGAAGTTTGACAACAGCCTTATTATGTATTAAAATTTAATACAGGAGGTAAGCGCTATGCGTAATATTGTTTCTATTAGTTTACCAGGGGCAATACTCAAAAAACTCGAGAAAGAAGCAAAAGAAGAAGGTTCTTCTCGCAGTGAAATTATCAAAAGGTCCTTGTCGCGCTATTTTTTCTCCCATGATCTGGTTAAGGCGCGAAATCGTGCTATTGGTGAACTTGCAGGCAAGGGGATAGTTCTAACAGATGAGGATGTCTTCAAGGCAGTTTCATGAGAATATTAGTTGATACCAATGTGATTGTTTCTGGATTAATCGCAAAGGGAGCCTGTTTTGAGATTCTTGAAGATATGGTCTATTCTCACACGCCTATAGTAACTCCTTTTATCCTTTCAGAGTGTCAAGAGGTGCTTCTTCAAAAGTTTCATCTTTCAAAGCCTGCAGTAGGAAAATTGCTTAATGTGATCAAAGTGTATTTTAAAAAAGGCGAAAACTCAACCAGGCTTATTAATGTTTGTCGAGATTCGGATGACAATCAAATTTTAGCTGACGCTTTAATTAATAAGGTAGATGTGATTTTCTCAGGCGATATAGATTTATTGGTTCTCGAAAAATACGAAGGAATAAGAATTATTGCTTCCAAAGATTATTGGAAGCTTTAGAAGCTTTTTTATTACCTTTCCAAAAGGATAATTCAAACTAAGATGTTACTCGCGACTAAACATTTAATGACCCAAGTTGATGCGCAAAAGCTTGGAGAGAGCGATGCTGAAGTGACCTTTGTTGGGAGGTCTAATTCCGGTAAAAGTTCACTTATCAATGCCTTATGCCAAAAGAAGGGCATGGCCCACGTATCTCAAGTGCCTGGAAAGACCAGGACTATTAATGTGTACGAGGTCAAGCCTTACCGTTGGATAGTTGATCTTCCGGGTTATGGATTTGCCGTCGGTAACATCGAAGAAACAACGGCCTTAAGCTCGATGATAGAAGGATATTTGAACAGCAGAGGGAATCTGCGCATGGTATTTGTTATTATTGATGCTGTTACTGGGCCAACCAAGCTGGATATTTTAATGATCGACTGTCTTAAAACAAATGAGTATCCCCTTAGCTTCGTCGTCAATAAGATCGATAAAGTTGGAGCTTCTAAACTTGCGTTAAGAAAGAAGGAAATTGCGGCCCAACTGGAGATTGATGCTGGTGATATATTTTGGGTTAGTTCAAAAAAGAAGATTGCTATAGAACCATTACAGAAGAAGATTTCAAATTTGTTGAAAGTTTGAAGCAGATTCAGCGTTAAACTATTTTTCAATACCCTAAATTAGGTCCCAGCCATTTTTCCGCTTCTTCTTTAGTCATTCCTTTACGGCGTGCATAATCGATGATTTGATCAGGAGCAATTTTGCCGATAGCAAAATATTTTGACTGAGGGTGGGCAAAATAGAATCCGCTGACAGCGGCCGTTGGAAACATGGCAAAGGTTTCAGTCAAAGTGATGCCGGTGTGTTTGGTGGCATCGAGAATTTTAAATAGCGTCGCTTTTTCAGTATGATCAGGGCACGCAGGATAACCGGGTGCCGGACGGATGCTGCGGTATTGGCCTAAGTTGATTTGTTCATCGCTCAAATTCTCATTCTTAGCAAATCCCCAAAGTTCCTTACGAACTTTTTCATGCATGAGCTCAGCAAAAGCTTCAGCCAGCCGATCCGCAACAGCCTTGGCCATGATGCTTTTATAGTCGTCATGATCGGCTTCATAATCGTGGACAATTTTGTCTAAGCCGATGCCGGTAGTAACGGCAAATGCCCCGACATAGTCTTTAATCTTGGATGATTTGGGGGCAATATAATCAGCGTGTGATAATAGCGGCTGATCGGAACGGACAATGATTTGTTGACGTAAATTATAAAGAGTGGCAATGACTTCCGTGCGTGTATCATCTTTATAAAGTTCAATATCATCACCGATTGAATTTGCGGGAAAAAATCCAACGACGCCATTGGCTTGAAGAAGTTTTTTGGCAAGTATTTCATCCAACATGGCATTGGCATCATTAAAAACACGCAAGGCTTCAGCCCCATATGTCGGGTCTTTGAGGATTTGAGGGTATTTACCCTTGAGTTCCCAGATCATAAAGAAGAAGGACCAGTCAATTCTTTTACGGATTGTATTTAGATCGAAATTCTCAAAGACTTTAATTCCTAAGAAGGAAGGTGTTGTAATGTCTGCTTTTTTCCAATCAGTGTAAAGGCATTTTTGACGGGCCTCTTCAATAGAGACGAATGATTTCGCAGATTGTCGGCTGGCATGATCTACCCGCAGTTGTTCATAGTCGAGTTTGGTTTTCTCAACTAAATCTTTTTTTAATTGAGGCTCCATCAAGCTTCGGCAAACTCCGACGCATCGAGAAGCATCCTTGCTATGAATCACATCATGTTGATAAGCTGGAGCGATCTTGACGGCGGTATGCGCAGGGGAGGTGGTGGCACCCCCGATCAAAAGGGGGAGGGTAAAGCTCTGACGCTGCATTTCGCTGGCCACATGCACCATCTCATCTAATGAGGGGGTGATAAGGCCTGAAAGCCCAATCATATCCGCTTTATGGGCTTTGGCTTCAGTCAGGATTTTCTCACAAGGCACCATGACTCCTAGATCAATGATTTTAAATCCATTACAAGCAAGGACGACACCAACGATATTCTTACCGATGTCATGCACATCTCCTTTGACGGTCGCCATAATCACTGTTCCTGCCACCTTGGCATCCTTGTCTTTTTCTTTCTCGATAAAAGGGCTTAAGTAGGCCACCGATTTTTTCATGACACGGGCACTTTTAACCACTTGGGGTAGAAACATTTTACCGGACCCGAATAGATCTCCAACGACATTCATGCCAGCCATTAAGGGGCCTTCAATGACGTCCAGCGGCCTGGTAGAGCGGATCCTGGCTTCTTCGGTATCCTGGTCAATGAAATCAACAATTCCTTTAACCAGGGCATAGGAAAGCCGTTCATCAATAGGAAGGCTGCGCCAGGCTAAGTCTTCCTGTTTTTTCTCGCCATGAGATTTTAAAGTTTGAGCAAAGCTGACCAGGCGGTCAGTAGCGTCAGGACGTCGATTTAAGATGACGTCTTCAATGTGTTCTAAAAGATCCTTGGGGATTTGATCATAAACACTGATCATGCCCGCGTTCACAATGCCCATATCCATACCGGCTTTAATGGCATGGAACAGAAAGACAGAGTGCATGGCCTCGCGCATGGGATCATTGCCGCGAAAAGAGAAAGAAACATTTGATACACCACCAGAAATCATGCATCCAGGGCAGCTGGCTTTAATGAGGAGTGTTGCTTCAAAAAAATCTTTCGCATAATTATTATGTTCTTCAATGCCAGTCGCAATGGCAAAAATATTAGGATCAAAAATAATATCGTTGGGGGCAAAACCAATTTCTTCGGTCAATATTTTATAGGCCCTCTGGCAGATGCTGACACGTTTTTCAACTGTATCAGCTTGACCCTTTTCATCAAAAGCCATGACCACAGCGGCGGCTCCATAATAAAGGACTTTTTTAGCCTGTTCTTTGAAAGCATCTTCACCTTCTTTGAGGCTGATCGAATTTACGATCGATTTTCCCTGGACGCATTTAAGTCCTGCTTCGATCACTGACCATTTGGAAGAGTCAATCATAATAGGAACGCGAGAGATATCAGGCTCTGAACCAATAAGATTTAAAAAAGTTGTCATGGCTTCAGCAGAATTAAGCATGGCTTCATCCATGTTAATGTCAATGATCTGGGCGCCATTATCAACTTGTTGCCGGGCAACGACAAGAGCTTCATCAAATTTCCCGGCAATGATGAGTCGGGCAAATTGTTTAGAGCCGGTGACGTTGGTGCGTTCACCCACGTTGACAAAATTTGTATTCTCACGAACGATCAAAGGCTCAAGCCCTGAAAAGGAGCTATAAGTTTTTAGTTTAGGCAATTCCCTGACTTTGCTGTCATTCCCGCGTAAGCGGGAATCCAGTCCATTCACAGCCTCAGCCATGGCCTGGATATGAGCAGGTGTTGTCCCGCAACAGCCTCCGAGTATATTAATTAATTTGCTCTCAGCGAATTCTTTAACGATGACAGCCATTTCTTCAGGCCCCATGTCATATTCGCCAAAAGCATTAGGAAGCCCGGCATTTGAATAGCAACTGACAAAGCAATCAGCTATGCGTGAAAGTTCAGCGATATAGGCACGCATATCTTTGGGACCCAAGGCACAATTTAAACCAATGGCCAGGGGTTTAGCATGTTTAACAGAAATCCAAAAGGCTTCTGTTGTCTGCCCTGAAAGGGTGCGGCCGGAAGCGTCAGTGATAGTACCAGATATGATTAAAGGTAATTTGTAACCTATTTTTTCGCAGATGATCTCATAAGCAAAAATAGCTGCTTTTGCATTAAGGGTATCAAAGATGGTTTCAATAAGGATTAAATCTACCCCACCATCGATGAGTCCTTTGAGTTGTTCCGAATAGGCTTCAACTAATTGGTCAAAAATGACAGCGCGGAAAGCTGGATTATTTACATCCGGCGATATAGAGGCTGTCCTGGTTGTCGGGCCGATAGCTCCAGCGACAAAGCGAGGCTTGTTAGGGTTTTCTTTTGTAAATATTTCTGCTTCTTTTTTGGCCAGTTTAGCTGCAGCTACGTTTAGTTCGTATACCAAAGCTTCCATCTTATAATCAGCCATGCTGATACGATTGCTATTGAAGGTGTTGGTTTCAACAATATCAGCGCCGGCTTTGAAATATTGATGATGGATCTCTTGGATGATCTGAGGCTGGGTCAGGGAGAGAAGATCATTGTTGCCCTTAATATCATCAGACCAATCTTTAAAGCGTTCGCCCCGGTACTGATTTTCGTTCAGTTTATATTTCTGAATCATTGTCCCCATGGCGCCGTCAAGAATGAGGATGCGCTGTAAGAGAAGATGATGGAGAATATCGTATTGTTTGGAGAAAATCATAGTTTAAAGGGTAAGCGAAACAAAGGGGGTTGTCAAATATTTATTCCAAGAGATGAGGAAATAAAATATCGTTAAAATATTATTAAAACTGGTGATAATAAGGATTTATATAGTATACTTAATCAATGTTATGCAAGTAAAGGACTCTTAAATGAGAATATTGCTTATAGATGATGATCAAGATCTCTGCCAGTTGACTAAAAAGGTTCTTGAGATGAATGGATATACGGTTGATGCCTTCTTTGAAGCTGCTTCAGGTGTAAAATATGCCCGCCAAAACAGACCTAATTTGATACTCATGGATATTATTTTACCCGGATTAACAGGCCCTGAAATCATAGCGTCATTAAAAACTGATCAACAGTTTATTAATATTCCTGTGGTTTTTTTATCAGCCCTTGTTTCAGGTGATGATGTTGAATCAGAAGGTATCATGGTAGGTGGATTAAAATATCAGACGATAGGCAAACCTTATGAGATTGATAAATTATTAGCAATTGTTAAAAAATATGCTAAATAAATAAGGACAGATCAATTAGAGGGGGTAGATTAAATGGGGAAAGCGATCCATGTTGTTTTTTTAGATGATGAACACAGTACCCTAGAAATCATCCGTCATGAATTTTCTCAAGAGCCGTATGGGGTTTTTCTAACAAATAATCCTGATCAAGCGATGGAGCTAATTCGTAAAGAGAAAATAAAAGTGGTCGTTAGCGATCAGGTCATGCCTAATGTGACAGGTGTCAAATTTTTGCAGAATATCAAACAATATGATCCTAATATTGTCAGGATTTTACTTACGGCCCACGCTGATTTTTCTGCGGCTGAGGAAGCGATTAATATCGGTGAGGTTTACAGGGTTATTAATAAGCCATGGAAAAGCATAGACCTGCTTTCAACTGTTCGTCGTGCTACTGAACGTTACGATTTGACCATAAGAGCGGAATTGACCAATGAACGCTTAAAAGCGATGTATGAAATACAAAGAGAATTTACCTCAACGGTATCTCATGAATTGCGCACACCTCTGGCTTCTATCAAGACTGCTATAGATCTCGTTGTTAAAAAAACTTTAGGCAAAATAAATCCTGAGCAGGAAGAAGTTTTAGGTCGTGCTAAAAAGAATGTGGATCGTTTAAAGAGGTTGATCGATGATATTTTGGATTTGACCAAGATGGAATCAGGAAAATTAAAGATGAGCTTTATGAAAAATGATATTCATCAAGCTGTACGGGAAGTTGTTGAGGCTCAGAAGGACTTTGCTCAAAGCCGGGGATTACAGCTTAAAATGTCGTTGGATAATGGGGTTCCTTTTGTTGCCTTTGATAGCGATCGTATCATGCAGGTATTAAATAATCTGGTGGGTAATGCCATAAAATTCACCAAGCAAGGCGGAATAACTATCAAGACCTCAAAGAAATTCGAGGATGAATATATTTTGATCAGTGTCATTGATACAGGAAAGGGCATTGCTGAGGAGAATTTATCGAAATTGTTTAAGAAGTTTCATCAAATAGAATCTGCTGAAGCCAATGAAGAAGGAGGGACAGGATTGGGTCTGGCTATTTCTAAAGAAATTATTAATCTTCATGGTGGGAAAATATGGGCTGAATCTAAGTTTGATAAAGGCACTACTTTTCATTTTACAATTCCCATAGAAGAGAAATTTAATTCAACGAGCGCTTGATTTAAGAAAGAAATAATATGAGTGATAAAAAAACTATTTTATTGATTGATGATGAAATTGACCTTCAACAATTGGTCAAAATTGCCCTAAATTCTAGAGGATATAAGGTTGAAACTGCCAATAACGGATTGGAAGGTTTGGAGAAATTAAAAACATTGAAACCTCATCTGATCATTTTAGATTTGAATATGCCTAAAATGGGAGGACTGGTTTTTTATCAGCAGATTTGTGATAAAAATAATCAGCCTAAGTATTCGGTGTTAATTCTGACAGCGCGTGCCAATATGGCCACCTTATTCCAGGATTTTATCATTGATGGTTTTAAGACCAAGCCTTTTGAGATAGATGAATTACTGGATGAAGTTGATACAATTATCAACAAAAAATTTGGTATTGTTAAGAAGATTAATGTTTCAGGGGTGGAGAGGGCGGCGAAAGTATGTATCGTTGATAATAATCAAGAAGAGTTAAAGAAAATTGGAGAGTGCTTCTTAAAAGCGGGGTATGTGGTTAATTCAGCTACAAATGGGGCTGAGGCTATTGAATATATCTACGGTAATTTACCTGATGTGGCCTTGATTAAGTTATCCATACCCGGTATTTCGG
>Ga0302280_1001153_pt1 | contig 22371 bp, 12 predicted proteins | sample III_Fen_E1_1_FD_198771 | JGI IMG/M metagenome (GOLD analysis project Ga0302280, IMG submission 198771) | Peat permafrost microbial communities from Stordalen Mire near Abisko, Sweden - III_Fen_E1_1 | ecosystem: Environmental > Terrestrial > Soil > Wetlands > Permafrost | place: Sweden: Abisko... | reverse complement strand
GTCTACAATTTTTATTGATATTATCCGTTTGATTTAACTCCAAAAAAAAGTTGCTTTCTTATTCTTTTGATCTCTTCTTCCTAATTAAATTAATTGAGTATAGACTATTAACATTGTTTATTTTAGAATATTAATTGTTCCTCGACAAAGGAGTGATTGTTTCTTTTAATACTAATTAAAACTTTTTAATCTTTTTCAATATATTTAGATAATGGACATTCTCTTTGTTCTCTGGAGTTATCTTTTTTAAAATATTTTAAATTTTTTATTAAAGTAATTCTTAATAATTTACTCATTTCATCGCTCAATGGTAATGGTTGTTGGACTATCTCAGTAGTATTTTTTTATTCATTGACTTCAATATTATTATTCTCAAAATCATCATCTTTATTGCCCTAACAGGGTTTTCTCTATTTTTTTGCTTAGTTAATCTTATAATTCTTTATTTTTATAAAATAAATTCGGATTACATACTATTATACTTTATCGCAATTTGTAAAGGTATCGTATCGTTTTTATAGTGAGAAACCTTTTCTATTATTATCAATTAGCTGGAACTACATTTTAGTAAATAGAAAAACCTCTTTATTCTCCATCGGTGATAAGTCGTTTTCTTGGTCCATTTAGATGGCCTCATTTAAGTTGGCCTCCAACTAAAAATTATTCTAATCGAACTTTTAACTCAAATTGTCTTCGTCCTTAACGAGCAGAGTGTTCTGAAGTTGACTCTTCTCGTTTGCCTATCTCTAGACTCTCCATTGCTACTATTGTTACGCCATCATCTTCTAATAGTCTGGTTGCTGCCTCTTGGCTTATTCGCAGCCTTAAGATGCCGTATTGAGATAATAACTGTGCATGGTTTCAATTGTCTTTTTTTCCTTTTAAGCTTTCCTTGCATTCGCAGCTTACTGGTCTTGACTTCCAGTGCGTAATTATTATAATTGTTACAGCTGCTCCTATTTGTTAACCTACTGATTTTCCTGTTTTTGCTCCTCCTATTTCTTTGAGTTTTGACTCCTATCGCTCGATGATATGCGATCGTTATGCGTCTCCTTGTCACAGTTCTTTTCTTTTGTATTCTCCATCTTTTCTGCCTGATCGAATATCCTCTCCTCGTTTTGAAGCAGGCTTTACATGATTCCATTTCTGTTCAAGCCATTGCTGCCTATATACTATTTGGCTTGCAGATCAAAATGTTCTAACAGCTTAATTTCCTGATTTTAGAGGACACCATCCTTTTATAGAGACTCTTGTTGCTACTCGAGAAGTCTGCTCCAAATGATAATTAGCACCAGCAGGGTTAGGGCCACGAGAAGGGCAGTCATAGCGACTACGAGGACAATAGTCCATGTGCTACTATTTACTATTTAGCAGCTACGATTATCAATTAAAAGAGACACCGACCTCCCTCCGATTATTAGTAAACACAAAGTTTAAAAACTCGTTAAAAGGTACACTTGCCATGGGGACTTTCCGAGTTAAGTCTCCCCGCCTCGACATTCGTCCTCTTTTTGGGTTTTTGAGTCTCTCCATATTTTTAATAATATAAAAGACACTATCAAAGAAAGAGCGAGTGCTAGGCTGACGAGAAAGGTATTTACTCTTTGTGAGAGGTCAGCTGATGCTAGCCTCAGTTCCAGATAGGGCGAGAGGGAGCAGTTGTGAGCAGAATGAGTTTAAAAACCCGTAAATCCCAAAGCTATTTTGAGAATGAGCAGAGTGAGGTTAAACCCTAGAGATATGATTGAAAAAGCAAAGCTCATGTTTATAAGGCTTGGGGAGCTTTGGCTCATATGAAGTTTTAATAACTATTAAATTTAACTAATTAATAATAATTGAAAGTAATTGCAATATGAATTGGACTTCGTGGACTTATATTATATATATTTTCTAATATAAATAAATTAATTTTTTCTAAAATAATTGAAATTTACAACAAAGAACTGATACTAAATCAATAAAGAATATACTACTATGATAATAATCCACATTTAAAAAAAGTAGAAATATAATTTGACAATGATGAATTTAAATATTGTTAAATAGAATAATAAATCCTAAATTCATAAAAGATAAACATTTAAAGCCAAAAAACTTAAAAAACATTAACATTTAATTGTTACATACATAAAATACAATTTCAATAATCAAAATTTATTAATTTTACAGATATTAACTAATGTTAAGTTTCTTCAATGAATACTCTAAATTATTAGATATTTAGATGTTATGTATGGGAAACTATTCAGACTCTTTAATATTTTCATCTTTAAATAAGTATTAAATAAATATTCTTGACCATCAAGAAGGGATGAACTCGTAAACACTCAGCAAGTATTAAGTCTTCCTCTATATCAATAACTGGGTCAATGAGTAGAGCCTATTCTTCGATTTTAACTGTGCTCCTCATGATGTAGAGATTTCGTTTAAACCCATGGGATATAAACTGTCCCTACCCAAACTTAATCGGCCAGTCTTTTACATTTTCCATTAGTGTATAGACAGTAAAAAGAGTGATTAGAAAATAGTCTATCTCGAAAGAAGAAAATAGCTAAGATCTAAATTTGAGATAAAGGGTAGAGATCCTCGGTAGTTTAAGCTATTGGGTGGTGTTAAACTCGAGTTAAAGCAAATAAACAAATTATAGTATAAGATATTCATGCATCCAATTAAATACGATTTCATTCAAAAAAGTGAAAGCTTTAATAAATCTGAGTATATTCAGTATAGCTAACCATTTCTCATTGTCAGAACCTTCGCACATGGGTACCCTCTCAGAATTGGACAAATCATGAAATTTGGAAAAATGGAGTTTGACCTCAAAGACATCTATCCTAGAACCCAAAATTACTACGGAGAAGATTAAATTATAGATTTAGATATTCTTATTGAATAGTCTCAAATGTAGAGAGAAAATATCGATATGAAAAGATAATGCAGAGTCTGTATGACAGAAGAAACTGAGCCTAATGAAGATCCACTCATTAGTCCATGTTAATGCAAAGGAAGCACTAAGTATATTCATGTAGCTTGCCTCAAGCATTGGATATAAATGAAGATGAAAAAACTAAAATATTAAGGAAATGGTAATATGTATCATAGTGATTAGTTGTTTTGCGAAATTTGTCAAAAAAAAATCCCAAAAGCTATTAGGAAAAATAATAAGGAATTTTCTTTACTTTCTTTTCTTGATGATGACAATCCTTTTTTAACTTTCCAATATAGAAGTTAATTTTGCTCTCATGAGCAGAATGAGCAGAATGAGCAAAATTGCATTTATATTACCATGGGACCATAAAATAATGCCAGAATAGGTCGTCTTTTTGATAATGGGGTAATTCTACAGGATGTGACTGTTTCTCGAAAACATTCAGTGATTTAATTCACTGAAAATAAAGAATTCGTGATCAAAGATGCGAAATCAAAATATGGAACTTTGGTCTATGATCCTGACGCCGAAATTTAAATAAAACACAATATGAAGGCATTTTTAATTGGTACCGTGGTCTTTGCTTTCAGTCTCAAAAAGAAATGTGAAGTTATCCCCCAAGAATAGTTAGTATTGAATTGAGAATATGGTTATTTATCTCTATCCTTATTTTATAATTAATTTTATTAAACATATAAATCAAGATCTCATCTTTGAATACATCAAAACCCATTATTTAAAATTATCTGTAATTTTACCTTAATTTTATATTTTAATTCTTATTTATAAAAATATATATTTGTATTTAATATGCATTTCATTTGCAATTTTTGTATATTTAAAAGAATTTTATCATTAACAAACGGAAAGTAGACTATCAAAAGCTAGTTTAATAAGTTACGCATTATAAATAAAATTATTGTCAATCATCAACTACAATCTTCAAAAATGACTGAACCTGCAGCTACTGCCACCGAACAACTCAATCTTAAGGTCAAGAGTCAGGATGGAGAGGAAGTTTTTTTCAAAATTAAGAGCAGTACTCAGCTCAAAAAACTAATGGATGCTTATTGCCAGCGGCAAAGTGTAATTATTTATTTAATTCAGCTTAACTCGAGCAACGTTCGCTTCCTATTCGATGGTGAGCGCCTACATGAAACCCAAACTCCCAAAGATCTCAACATGGAAAATGGCGACGAGATTGATGTAGTTATCGAGCAGGTTGGTGGTAAAATGATTTGATCGGAAACATTATTAGTATAATTTTGTCTGCGCTTTTTAATACGGTTATAACATTTTGACTAATATTTGTAATTAGATGAAGGAAAGTGAACAAGAGGAAGAGCCTGAGAAATAGTCTTCAGTAGAAGCCTCATAGTTTAGAATAGAGGAAGGCTTGCTGTCCTTTTCTAGAATCCGCCCCCATTGGAATTTCTATTTCACTTCTCCACCTCCCGAAGATCTCAATGTACTTCATATTTCATTCAGTTGACTCTACCCCTGCACAAGTTAATTTTTGCATTCAAATGTTCAGTGAGCAAGCCATATTTTTCAGACATTTTCTCAGTGCTAGACTATGATCGTCAATTTTATGAAGTCTCACTGGATTATCAATCTCTTTATTCTAAGCTCAAATCCTACCCTGATGATGATCTTTCTCCTGCACTGCAATAAATTTTTGCAGGATTTCAGTGTGATGCCCCAGCTATAATTCAATCGATTAGTCTGATACTGCACGCTCAGATCACTGAAATTCAAGAGAAGAGATCTAAAAAGGTATGCCTAACGGTTGAAAACTATCCAGAATCAGACATCACCGACATAAAAGCTCATATGATTGAGAATTTCATCACTTTCGAAGCAGTAGTTATCAAAGTGTATCAAATTAAGCTGATGAGTGTGAGTTTGGACTTTGAATGTGCTGATTGCAAGTCAACCTTTACTCATTTTTTGATTGATGGCAACTATTCACAGCCCAATAAGTGCAAAGGACAAAATTCTAAGGAGTGTAAAGGAAGAAATTTCACCATGAAGAAAGAGAGGGTTAAGACAATTTTCATGCAAAGAATTAAAGTGCAGGAAATTGATTCAGAGGGCAGAACACCTAGACAAATCATGTGTTAGCTCAGAGAGAACATGGTGGGCAAAGTGATCACTGGAGAAACAATTAAGTTGTCAGGTATTATCAAGACAGAGACCTCAGATGAAAAGGATAAAAAGACACAAGGAATTTTCATACCTTACATATTAGTCAATTCAATAACTCAAAAGACCAATGGAAATAATTCAATAGATAGTGGACTTCTTAATGAAATGAAAAGTAATCCTAATTTATTTTATTCCTTAATCAAATCATTTTGTCCTACTATTTATGGTCATTAGATAGTAAAAGCTGGACTGTTGTTGGGCATCTTAGGAGGGTCGAACAAAAATCTATCAGATGAGTCAACCTTTCGAGAGACCAGTCATGTCCTCTTGCTAGGAGATCCAGGAATCGGAAAATCACAATTGCTCAAGTTTGCAGTTTAGATTCTACCACATAGTATTTATGTCAACGCTACTGCAACTTCTACAAGTGGATTGACTGTAACTGTAAACAAAGATAGCAATAATGATCAATCACTTGAGGCTGGTGCTCTTATATTGGCAGATAATGGGATTTGCGCAATAGATGAATTTGATAAAATAAGTGATTCTTCTTCTCTATTAGAAGTAATGGAGCAGCAAACTGTTTCTGTTGCAAAAGCAGGAGTTATTTGCCAACTCAAGTGCAGAGTGGGGGTTATCGCTTCAGCAAATCCTGTCAATGGATGCTACAATAAATCTAAAACATTTAAGGACAATACAAAAATATCCAACGCAATTCTTTCACGTTTTGACCTTATCTTTCTTTTAGTAGATAAGCCAGACCCAGAAAGAGACCGCAAATTGGCCGAACACATAATGAAAATCCATAATAACAAAAGAAAGAAGAAATGTTAAACAGAGAATATGCCAGCAAAATAACAGTTCAACTTTAAGCAGTACAGCGACTATCTTTCATTGGCATAAAAATATAACAAGTTATGTTAAATAGAACAAGAAACCTACTCTCTGGATAAAATAAAAAAATATCTAAGTTATACCAAACAGTAAATCCACCCAACCTTAACTCGGGAAGCTTGTGAGGTCATTAAGGGGTTCTATATCATTTTGAGAGAAAATTGCCCGAATAATTCATTTCAAATCACCAATAGACATCTCTAATCAATGGTTAGGCTTGCCATGGCCAGAGCTAAAATAGAATGCAGGACTTAAGTTACAGAAGAAGATGCTATTGTATATGTGTTAATATTTAGGAAATCACACAGCTAATGCAGGAAAGTTTATTCGACTCTTTCGAGGAGATGGGCTACAATGTAAACTCTTTTAAATACGAAGTCAAGAGGGCCAAAGTTTACAAGAAAAACTCAGAGTTGTCTTTGCCAAAGCAGAGAATCTTATTTATTGAAACTTTAAGAGAGAGAGCAGAGGAGAAAGAAACCAGTTTATGGTAATGGAGCGAACTTGTTAAGGTTGCCAAAGATCTTGAACTAAATATTGGAGACTTTTATGCTTTTATTGAAAGACTAAATCAGGATGGCATTCTTCTGCAGAAAGGAAATAAAAAATATGCATTTAAAGACACTTTCGTATGATCACATATCATCTATGATCCCTCAAGTATATCATAAAAATATGTGACCATTTTTGAATTTTTTAAAGTTTTTCTTTATTTTTAGTTATTGAGAGAAAAAAATAGTTATTATTGATTGATAATTTGTACAATCAACCCATCAACTAAGATCTGAATTCTCACATTTAAATTGCAGGGCATCTTCTGCTTTCTATATTATTTTTTGATGTTTTAAATGTTTTTCAGAAACCTGATTATAATGAAATGAAATAAATCATGTTTTTCTCGTTTAAGAAGGCAAGGATTATACCCCTAGGTGTCCGTGAGGAGGCTCATTGAGTTGCTATCGTTTATGAGGTGTCGGAGGCCAGTTCTGTATATTAGGAAAGTGAACAAGTAGGACCTCTTGGACTTCTGTTGGAAAGGACAGTCCAGTAGTGTACAACTTCCTGTCCACTGGTGATGTTTTCGGGTGGTCCTTCAGCCATTTTTATATAAGACCTTTTCTCATTTCATTAAATTTGGTTCTCATCCTTTACTAGTCAGCTTGGCTCTACTATTGGCCATAATAATCATCTGGTAAATCATCATCTGGATCGTAATAGAACTGATATGCAGTTGCCTTGTACAATAAAACAACAGGATAATAATTGACATCGTCTTCTTTAGGTTTGATTTTAAGCTTATAAGAGTTTCCAGTGTCTTCATTAAAGAAATTAAGAATGTTTGCATCAGGATCGTATGTTAAAGTTATCCATTCTTGGCTTTCCATTTGGAAGTTTGTGATTTTATTATCCTATTCATAATAGTCCGAATACGCTTGTCCTCTGTTCAATAAGTAGTATCCTTGTCCTAGTCCAGATTTATGTGAATTAAAATTATACATTGAACCTTAGCTCTTATTTTCAGGAATCACAGCAATTCCCATTTAAAAACCTCTACTAGCACCATGGATCATGAGTCTCCAAGAAGTTTTTTAAACTAATTTTTTATCCAAAGCAACTGCTCCACCCCTCCCATCACTAGTCGCTGCTTAATTTTTAAAACATCTAATTTAATCATCCTTATATTTCTAACTCCAAGGCAAATCCTAAATTTTTTCTTTGTGCTGGACATAAAAGGTAACATAATTAAAATCAATATCTTTCACATATTTCTCAAGCTATTTTTTGTCTTTAAACTTCTTCGCTATCTTTTTAGTTTTCGACATCGGATTATTATACTGCGAGAGTAATATAATAAATATGTTATTGTAAAAGTATGAAAGAGTTTTACATTTAAAGATAAAAATATGTTCTCATTTCGTTTCCCTCTTTATAAAAAATATGGAAGAGTTTAATTTTAAAATTAAATGTTTATAATTGATAAAATTCAATTATAGTTCAATATTATTGGCAAAATTTCGAATTATTTAAGTATGCACATTATATTTCGAGAATTTTATTGTGATGCTTACTTAGCATTAAATATATTTTTCATCTGGTAATCCATTACGGAGAACCATATTTATCTATCTATCTATCTATCTATCTATCTATCTATCTATCTATCTATCTATCTATCTATCTATCTATCTATCTATCTATCTATCTATCTATCTATCTATCTTTTTAACTCAAGTAGAAAGGCTCTGATGGCAATATTTTTCCAAAAGTTTAGCACACTTATTACACTTTTTCGGCATTTGAGTATTATCATATTTAGTGATTAAACTGATATATTAAGTGATAATACATAATATTTTTCTTGGGAGTAAGTATGATGACTAATAATTTAAAAAATCGATTATTAGTATTTTAAAAATTTTGTTAAGACCTAAATCTGTATCAGGCTCCTTCTATTGAAAATAAGTTAATTAAATTCGAAATATTTTGAAACTTAGTTTGAATTGATTTATATATTTGAACTTTGAGTATTTAATATTCCTTTATTTTTTATAATATAGCCGATGAAGCTACAACAACAACTCCCTAAGGCCAAAACAATAAAAAAATAGCCCAAATAAGAAACAGAACAACAACTCCCTAAGACCAAAACGATAAAGAAATAACCCAAGTAAGCAACACCTACCACTGCTGCCAAGCCAGGAGCCAACATTCACCAACTGCCCACAATTCAGAATATGCTTTAGATTCCATAACAGTAAAGACTGACAAAATGCAAACAGTACTTCGATCAGGTACGCCCTTTTCTCAGTGCATTCATGCAAAAAAAAGTGGGAAGCCGAGTGCTGCAGCTGATTTTCAAATGGGGAGATGCTAACGTTCGTAACCTTATCCACCAATGCATCTTACAAAACTGGAAGGATCTAATAAAATCCAAATATTCCCTTTACCTCATTGAGAAAGTCAGTAAGAATCTGGAGTTACCTGGTGTACCTGAAGATGTGATGTTACTTCAAGGCAGCTGGGAAGGAGCCTACATTGTGGAAAATTATATATCAACCCGTGGTTAAGAGGGTTTACGTAAGATAAAAGATAAATTCTACGCGCTATGGGAAGAGAACAAAGCAGGAGAAATCAAAGCACAGTAAACTCTACATAACTTGTCTCTCAAGTCCATAGAAAAGCAGTATGACAGTCTGCATATTTCCAAATTTATCTTGAGACTAAGTGTCAGCAGTATGTTTGCTGAGGAAAAACAGAAAGTGCTTGATTATCTCGTTGAAAAAGTGGCACAATGGACAAACGATGACGAAGGAGTCAGATTGTTCATCGAAGTGGTCAATGCCAGCGATAACAAGCAAAAAAAGCAAATTATACGTGCTTATAAAGGTATTTTTTTTATTAATATAGGTCATATCCTGGAAGTAGCACAGCAACACAATCCTTGCTATGTGACTATTATAAAACTGCTGAGTGAAGTCGATGATACTGTCTTTTTGCAAAAGACGATTCTACCTGAAGTATAAGAGTTGTTTCCTCATATGGCAACCGATAAACACGCTTATGGTATTGTTTTTTCATTGTTTGCTCCGCGTACTAACAACTTTAACGTTCTTGGCAAATATGAGCACACAGTGACACACTCTTAGTGCAAGAAGAGCGAGGAAGTGAGAAAAGCAGAACTTAGGGCTCATCTATACTAGCCCCTCATTGCCTTTTTAGATGGTGAAAATCTATATCATATCCTCAGACATCATCTTAACAACAAGCTCATCGTGGCAATTTATAAATCTCTGCAATAAGGTATTTTTCATTTTATTCAGATCATAAGGGGTAACTTTTCAATGAATTCGTCAGTAAGATTGCCAAACACTATCTGGACGATGCTAAAGACAACCTAAAGAGTGGGAACTTCAATCTTTCTTTAACAGCGGATCCAAATGCTAACAAAATCATCAAGAATATCCTTCTATTATCTGATTCTGTTGTAGATTTCTACTGTGATGAATTCGCAAAGTTAGCAGTGTCAAACATCGCTGCTTTCCTCAATACCAAGGCTAGCTACATTCTACTTGGGCTCATCGAGAAGGGAGGTAGATAGCATCTCCTCAATGAAGTAAAACGAAGCCGAATAAAACTACAGGATGTCGTAGCAGGGCAACTCTACCTTAACCTGCTAAAGGTTAAATGATGATAACTGCTGTTTATTATCCACATTTTATAAGCATAAACTAAATACTTCTATGCATTTTTGACGACGGATTATCCAAATGGTCTGTTTATGGCTTACCTCTATAATTTATAATTCTATTTAAACCAAATATGGGTAACACGAATCATTCAAACAGTGGTTTAAAAATATATATCGAAACAGAGAAGGAGTTCTATAACTCTGGCTCCAGCATAGAGGGAGTCGTCTTTATTGAAGCTGATAAAGACTTTAACTTTAATGCTCTTTACATTCGCATCTAAGGTATTAGTGTGATAAACTAGGCGATGAGTGGTGCCAGTGGTTTGAAGGAAGTTCCAAAAACAGGGTCAAATACACAGGTAATGATCACTTTTATGTAATGGAGTACCTTCTTCAAGTATACAAAAATCAGACGCTCGAAAAAGGTTCATATGCATATCCATTTTCAATATAACTTTCTGAAAACATACCAGGATCTTTTTAATCGGTTAGCTACGATGCTAAAATATCTTATCAGCTCTTGGTATATTTGGTTGATTACACCAATGCTGAAAACAGGCAGTCTTTAGCAATACCATTATTGATCCGTTAACCTTTTCGACAAGAAATGGCCCCTTATGAGGGATCTTCCGCATCTAATCCAAATACATTCGGGTGCTTCAGTCATGGAGAGGTAGCCCTCGAGGCTAGATTTGAACGTATTTATGTCATAATTAAGGAAATGTTTGTTTTTAAGGCTAAAAAGTGCAAATTGATTATACTGTAGACAACACAGATGGTGACAAATAGGTGTAGAAAGCTGTCATAAATTTAGTTCAGTATACATTTATTGCAGCTAATAGTGGAGTATCTCGGACTTACAAAAACATAATCTGCGCAAACAAAATTGGTGAGCATATTCCCAAAGGGCATAAGCTCAGCGACAGCTACTCTTTGATTATTCCAACCGTATCCCATCAAACTGCTATTAGTACCTTAGTGGCTAACTATTACCGGATATAAATTACTGTTTCTTTAGGTATCTTTTCAAGTGATAACCCCTCCGTTTATGCTCCGCTATTTATTCTTAAAAAGTCATTAAATTCCAACAGCTCTGGCGTATATCATCTTCAGTTCAATCCTCATGATTACAAAACAGCAAAACCGGTACTATTTCGAGCCCCTGATTATTGTTTTCGTAAAAATCGAAATTTATCAGTGATGAACTTCAAAATATAGGATATAATGAGTGCGAATGGATAGTAGTTTACAACTTGATTGTAACTCTTGCCTATGAATTCCCAACAAGATTGATTTTCTTATTCTATGGTGGTAATAATAATATATAATTAAGTATTTGTTATAACAGAATAGCTGTTAAGATTGACAGTTTAGGTTAATTATTAAATCTACATTATCAAAAGTAGTCTTGCCTTATTTTTATACTCACATTATTGCAACAAGTCCTATCCCTTACGAAATTTACAATAAATATGGTTTTAAAAGCAGTTTAATGTAACATAATTCCTGTTTAATTGACAAAATTCTTTGAAAATGAATCGCCAAAACATATATTTGAGGTGATATTTACAACAATTAAAAAAATAGAGCAAAAATCATACCTTTAAATCGAAGAAGAAAATATATATGTTAAGCAGTAGTAGTAGTAATAATTTCGCATTTACGGACATTATACGAAAAATATATTCAAGGGATAAGTCTGTTTTTATGCGAGGATAGTAATATCTATTTAGCATAACTATCTCAAGAAGGAAAATATATGATTATTCAAAAAAATTTCTACTTATCCCTTCGTATACTCTCTGACAATTATTATATGGCGAAGGGCACACTTAAAATTAGCAAGCCTTCAGACAAAGTGCCAAGTAAACTAGTCATTTCTAAAAGTAAACTCAGGCAAATGGTTAGGCCAAAAGTGATAAAGATGGATCCTCTGAGAAGAAGGTGGGAGACCGTTGAAAAAAGACTTCATAGATTAATTGATGAAGAAAATTTAACATGTTCAGTGTGTCTGTAATTGCTAATACAGCCTGTGCTAGCTGAATGTGGGCACGCTTTCTGCCGACCTTGTGCTGAGTTGCTGACTATGAACAAATATTGTTGCAGTATCTGTCACTCTCATCATCCCTCATACGATTTACCAGCATCACATAAATTGCAAAGACTAGTAAGCATGCATCTAGAGAACAGACAAGAAGATAGAAATCTCTACAACATAAGAAAAAGATAGTTACTTGAAAAACAATAGGATAGGTCTCCTGGAGTTTTAAAAGAGGGATTATTCATAGATTTTTGGGATTAGGCAGAGCTAGTATGGAAAACGGGCGAGATTGAAGAAGTCAATGAATAAGAGGCGAAAATTAAAGACACCAAAACAGGAGTATTGTTTATAATTAATCTTTCATCACGTAGAATTTCCAAATTACACTATTTTACAAAAAAGGATGCTCCAGAAGAACAGCCTAACTTTGAAGGACCTCGCTTTTTAGGAGGATTATCTTTGTTTGGAAGGAATCCTTTCTTTTCGTCAATGCGAACATAACAAAGACTAGGAGGTTACTTTCCTTTGATGTACTACCTAGGAGGAGGTCCCACTTAACCAATGTAAGTCTCAGCTCCTTGGAACTTCTCCTACCAGCCACCCGGATTTTGATATTGTGCATGCTAATATCAATCACACATTGATTCAACCGAATCCTTGTTTATTATCTTTATTCTTGCTTTTAGTTTGGCATAAAATCCTTTCCTGAATGAACATATTGTAATTGATATATTCTACTGAAGATATATTATAAATCCATGCTAGAATTTGAAGATAGTGATTAAAGTAATTGAAAATTTTATACAATAGATAAACCAACGAAATATTTGTATTGATTCATATATTATAGCTATAAAATTTCTTAATTCGAATACATTTTTATTTATTTCAGATGATTGACAAGCGCTATGACTCTGTTCATCAATACATCAATCAAGACATTAACAATAATAAACAGAATGAATTAAGTTCAATCAGATTGCGCTGGGCCGGAGCACAACAGAGGAAACAGCTACGACAAAGAATCTTTGGTTAACATTTCAATTATACCAAGGTCAGTCTCAATAAAGAGAAGAAATATTTAATACAAGAGGAGAAAAATACTGAAATAGAAAGGGCCAACCGCATTTTATTAGAAAAAATACAAAGGATAGCCAAGAGATCATTGATCCTCGAACATAAAAGAGCTGTTACTGAAGAGGGACAAAGAGGAATCGACATTATCACTTCTGAACAACCAAAATTTGAAGAAAGAACCAGCTCTAAATCTCAACATCGGATTCTTAAAATTGGTATTACTCCCCTTCGAGCAGCTAAGAGAAAAATACTCTTTTAGGGCACTTAATAGTTGGGAGGCGAATCCTTCTTCATTATCATATTCATTGAAAGAGATCAATTTATCCTATCAGCGGAGTGGAGAAGTAATAAACAAAAGATAACAATGGATCTAAATAGCTATCATAATTTATTGTAAGGACAGCTACATGGCGATCCCAAAGGAATTATAACACTGTTGAGATTTAACGGCACAATGTTGGAGCTGACTGGAATCAAAAAGCAGCAAATAATTTTAGAGGAGAATTAGGAGGTTACTTTGCCTTTGATCGGTCGTAACAGATAGTAGGAAAATTTCACAAAATGAATAGAAGAATATGGCTATTTAATTTTAATATTTTATTCCATCCTTTAAATAGAATAACTAATAACCAAATTAAATTAAGGATGAAGGACTATTCACAATGATATCAACTACAACATATCGAGCAATCAGAGCATTGAGGTCTGTATCATTATTAATTTTCAAATTGATTAATTTTCTTTTAATATTCTATAGTAGTGAAAGTCAGTGTTCTATTCGACATTGATAATGCTTAATCCTACGATATTTATAATGAATAGACATCTAGAAAAAAAGATGTTAAGTTATGACAAGAACGGCTTTTAACGCGAACAGAGAGAATATCAAGCCATTGAGTATCTTATCGACGAAGAATAACAGTAAATCAAGAGAAAAAGATGGATAGCCTTGCTACCCCGTATTCCCTTTCTCAGAAACGCCGGACAGTCATAGTAACGTTAACTTATTTTGGAAGTTCGCAGGGGAGTAGAAGACTCTTTGAGATAGGAAGTCTGGCCGCAGCTGATTTAGCCACCCTTGGTTTCGTTTTCTGCTTGTTGTGGGGGGACTGAGAATAAGGACATTAATCTTGACCTTTAACGAACTTTCCCCACACATAAGTGTGCGAAAATATTGTAAAATAAGATGAAGACAGTGCTCAACGCATTAGCAGTAGCAATGCCTGAGTTGGGTTACTGTCAGGGTAGTTTCTTTTGGATTTAGGCATGAACTTTATTGTTGGTACAATTTTGCTTAGACTTGACTAGGAGAAAGCTTTTAATGTGGCCTATCACATTTTGCATTGGTAAAAACAAGATAAACTCTTAGTAAGTCTAGATTTAATTCACTAAAAATTATATGCCCTAGAAAGTAATTTTCTCTAACTTAGAACTCATGCTAAAACACTACCCGCGCTTGTACAAACAGTTCCGATCGCTCGAAGTATAACCTCTATTATACGCATCTTCGTGGTTCATAACTCTATATTGCAACTGCCTTCCGGCCTGCTACAGTTTTCGAGTATTGGAGTGCTTTTTATTGTAAGGTAAGTCAGAGTTGAGTTAGGCGAGAAGATACTCTACCGCGTTGCCCTCCAAATCCTTCGATGCAAAAAGAACGACTTAAAACATAAGAAATCTTTGGAAGATATTGCATAATAACTCAAGAACTATACTTAATTCAACTAGATCAATGTGGATGATTTTTTCAGAGAAGCATTCGAACTATCACTCAGCCGCAAGGAAATCGACAAATACAAACAGGAGTACCATCAACAGAAAATTGAAGGCTTATATTGAACTCTTGATATTGTGTTATTTATATGCATGTGGTCAACCAGCGAAAGCGTAGTGTACTATCATTCCGATATACCATCCAACCAGCATAGCATAGTAAATACAATCAGCAATTGCGCGCTTTTTTGCATCAGTATCCTTAAAATTTAAATAATGCAGCACTGCTATAGTAAGAAAGATTCCCCAACTCATAAGTCCCTCGAAGATGCCTCCTTGGAGTAGATTGCAACCAAAAAGGGCTGGATGATATAATATATACCAGCAAAGCCGTAGAGAAATACTTTGAAATGCAGATTGCGAATACGATAAGTAATCTTCTCTTCCTTTGTTTGTCGAGCCATCCATTGGAGCGTGAAATTAAGCTGATTAAAAGCATCACTACTAGATATGATAGAAAGACAGAGGCAATAGTTGATTGACGAACACCTGTCCATTATGCAGAAGAGCTCATTTATATTGATTTGATTTGACTGATTAATCTCATACTATATATCATAGATTGTCGTAGTATGCAATTTTTCAAAAAGATGCTGGGATTTGGTAACGACCTTAGCTAGCGCATTGATAAGTTTAAAGCCCGAGGAGCTCTCTTCTAAGTTGTCAAAGACACTCGAAACATTAAGTATTTATTTCAATATGCAGATTTAAAGATTGCACAATAACCTTTAGTACAAGCGCAGGAGAAAATGCATCCACAATTGACTTCAGGGGAGATAATTAGCAATGCTGTCAATTACCCATACACCTAAACATGAACGCGGTGACTTTCACAATAAATAAAGGCGGGAAACAGCGGGCATGTTTTGAGTGGCAGCTGTAACAGGAGACAGAACATGTTGGCTGTAATATGTAGGTAGAGAGCAGACAATAATTTAGAGACATTCTCTGTCTCATTCTCAAAAACATAGCCAAAGATGAACATATTAAGGATTATCACTCTTTCTGTAAGGAACTGACGGGGGTTCCAGTTTACAAAACAGAAAAGCAAACCAACTCTAATGTGTCTAGCGGCATTGCATCCGAAATAAAGGTGCAACTAAACGAAATCCTCATTGCAGAAGCACAAAAAGACAGCAATAAAATGGTGCATAGCTGCAGTTATTATCGGGTGGAATTGAGATAGAGAAAACTTGTCCAATAGCATGCGGTTTTTGTGTTACGCTCATTGCCGAACTTTGAGTTTGAATTTCAATTAATTAATGCTAGTGGATATATTCTTCTACGGAAAAAAGTTGATGGTGGACTTAACTATGAAATAAACGTGGACAAAGGCTACATTCGATGGATTGATGTCTAGAATGACTGCCAACTCATCGAAGTCAATTTTGAAGGAAAAAGAGATGCTGCCCTCAGTCTGAAGTACAATATGCTGGAGGTGATGTACGAATTAAGGGAAAAGCGAAAACTGTAGCAGGATGTATCGCCTGAGTAAATTGCTTTTATGAAAAAAATGAGTGGAGATACTTTAGAGGAAAAAATTAATAGTAAGGTGGTTGAGATTTATAAGGAGAAATAGACGATTGAGAACATTGGGGAAGAGAGCTTTGTGTACGAAGATGAAGATAGGAAAAAAGGGGCAAGGTACGATAACATTTGTCAGGCTCACACTGCTGATTTCTCCATTGTTGCGCTTGGTTCACTCATGGAAACTTTAAAAATATCTGAAGATAATCTCATAAAGGTAATAATATATTTATCAAGCAAAAAGACAAGAGGAGACTGATTGATAACAAAGGAGGAGATGTTGAAATCGGATAAATATTATTGCACGATTCCGATAGCAAGGGTTTCATTCGAGGAAAAAACGGAAAACTTTATTATCAGGACTTAGTTAAAGGAAAACTAGTTGAATAATTTGTAAATTATGAGCGATTTAGAATCCTAGCCCCCAGAAAGGAATTATCAATATTTGCCCCGAACGTAAGGTAAATGGGAATTTTAATACCTTCAAAGTCATCAGCTAAAATTCTATCTACGAAATTGATCCAAGAACCAAGGAAGGAGTGGGCAGTCTCAAAGACTATTCGACTAATCCTCAATTCTTGGCTTTGAGCGCCACAGGTGATGGAAGCTTTATTACTGGATCGAAGAAAGGATAAATTAGATTTTATAAGCAAATTGGCAAAAATGCAAGCAACAAATTTACTTCAGGGGGTGATCCAGTGATTCATCTCGACACCACTAAGGATGGAAAGTGGTCACTGGCTACCTTTAGGAGATATCTCAGACTAATTCCTACTGAAACCAATGATGACGTTTCTCTTTTCGACAAGAGAGTCCCGTTCACTGATAGACCCACTCCCATTAAATTGTAAATATCTCTCTAAGACCTGCAAAAGTATGGAATCAAGGACTTTTGCTTCCTGCCTGCAAAATTTGATGAGAGCAATAACAGTCTCGAAAGATTCATAATCAGTGGATTTGGAGAATACACTGTAATTTGGAGTCTCAGTAAAGCAATCAAGGGTGATCGATCATACATTGTTTCAAAGAGTTAAGGAAAAGTCGATCAAGCCGATTTCATTTTCAACGATCCAGGCAAGCTTATAATGGCAACGAGTCAAGGAATAGTCATCAAGTAAAACAAGATTAAGAAGTGATAGGCATGATGAGGGAAACTATGAAATGTAATTAATGACTAAACAATAAAATAAACTGTATTTTGTAGATAAAATATATTTCAATTGAAGATGAGTCAAATCAATGATGTATTGATGAAGGATTCAAACTTAAGCTCTAATCTTATTAAAGTCAGCTCTCATGTCTTTTTCCAGTTATTTAGAAAGAGTGCGATCATTCATCGTTGGTCAAAAATAGAAGTATCTAAACGAAGGCTCTAGACTTTGATAAATAGCAAATCAATTAAAAAATAAAGATTAACGATAGTCTATTAACCGTGATGGATAAGGATATTAATAGAAATTAAAATCAAGGAAACACATCAAAACTGATTCTTATTCAAAATCGCAGGAAAAAACCATATATTAGTAAGGATAATAATTATATGATGAATTAAAGTCACTCACGCATAATCTAAATATAAAAATAGAAGCAATTACTTGTAAAATAGTTAAGATAGTTAAATGAGAGTATTGCCTAAATTAATGGTGAAACCAAAAAATAGATAAAATAAAGGATGCTGATGGAGAATATAGCTTTAAACAAAGCGCAATAAACAGTCAAAAAATTCAAACATTAAAAAGCAAGATAGTAAAAGAGAAAAAGATAGATATTGTAAGTTTCTTTACATTTGTTAAAGCAATAAAATTAAATCATTAAGAAGGAAAGAGAAGCTGACGAGACCAAGAGGAAACAACAAAAAATTAAAGATATCGAAGACCGACTAATACTATAAAAACAAAAAAGATAGGAAAGATAGCTGATATAAAAATAAAGTAACAGATTAATCATCAAACTTAAGAGGTAAGACGATCGTGTCAAAAAGAAATAAAATTTTTAGATCAAAGACATCTAAATACCACCTCATAGGCAAACCATTTCAATGAAACATGCAATTGATATTAAGAAAATTGAAGAGCATGAAAGAAAATATTTACAAGATAAAGAATAATAACAAAAGCGAGTTATAACGATCAGTCATCCAATTCGCAAATATGAGAAGAATATATGGGCTCATAAACTATAGAATGAGACTTAAAACCAAAATCAATTAATTAAACAAAAGTAATAATTGAAAAAACAGCTTTTTGAAAAAAAATTAAAGTATAGTCAAATCGTCAAAAGTATGTATTCACCGGTTAGAGTCAAAACAAGTGCTTGCGAATTTACTACTCCAAATGAAAATAGCTAATCAAGAAAAGCTCTTACCAAATTAGTCATTAGCTCAAGAAGAATGTCTGAAGGTAAATCGGTTGGATAATTCGCAAAACTATATCAAGGAACTCGAAAACATAAATAAAATGGAAGATTAAAGAATCAACAGACAATTCAATAGTCATCAGAATAAAAGCAGCGCAGACTATCAAAGTAATATGAAATTCGTCGTGAGACGAAGCAAAGGTTGATTAAATTTTAGAATCGTAGTGTATATTGGATTACGGCACCCCATTCAAATCCAAAGCCAAAATCAAAACCTCATAATTATTTGGGAGAGATGAAGAAAAGAAACAAAAGTAACATAGAGTCAATGTACAAGGTCCTTTAAGATTCACAGATAACTCAATAGGAAAAATACAATAAGATGATAAAGATGACCACTGAGATGGAGTATAAAGCTAAATTGATAGAAGAAGTCCTGAAAGAAGGGGATTAGACTGCCACTAATTTGTATATAGGAAGTATTCATGCCAAAATTGCTTTGCTGCAACAAATTTGATTAGTATTCGTTTATAGTGTTAATTTTCTTCAAAATAAGAATGAAATTAAAATTAGTATTCCTCATATTCGTAATTAAATGTAAGCATTCTGGAATCATTTTTAATTATAAAGTATGAAATATTCATGAAAATCCTCCTGATTTTATGGTTGTTTTAGCTGTAGGACCATGTGCTGCTTCTCGAATCAATTGGTCCCATCCACTAATTTATAATTTTTTACCGAACAGTTCTTCAGCTCTTGTATCTTTATACTGTTGATTGGTCACTATGTCAAACTCTTTTGCCTTTTCATCAAGAACTCTTCCGAAATGAATATGATTTTTTATGACTTTCTCATGTTTGTCTTCTTCTTATTCATTTCTCTTCTGATATTAATCAGAAACGATATATTTCATTTGATATCTCTTCTTGGCGTTAGCAGTTCGTTAATCAAGGACGAGCAGACTTTCAGGCAAAGCTTTTGAGTAATCTACTATCAAAGGTTCTCTATAAATATAAGAAGGAGGTAGATGCTTTTCTATATCCTATCCATGCTTTTATTCAGCTGTTTTTCTCATTTTCTGATAGTCCTACTCCTTACTGTCATCATAGTATTTTCCACACACAGGATTGAAATTATGAGTTTTCCAGTATTTGTCCATCAGTTCTTTTTGATCCGAACCGATTTACTCGTTCCATCGTTGCTAATTTCTTTCCTTGTATACATTGGATATAATATTGTAGTCTTTCGAAAGAGGACCTAATAATTTTTTTTATCTTTCGATAGGAAGTTTCACTTATCGATGTTGGAAATAATAATCAGGTATTTTTTGGTTGTTAATCACATTGAACGCGTTTCTTATCGGACCCATTTTACGATTGGGAATGTGTTCGACATAAGATTAGTTCGAGGATAAATTAACAATATCAAAGCTCTTTTCATTTTTGTACGTATTTTTCTGTATATTCTATTTGGTACCAAGTGATTAAGTAAAGATTTTGTTCGCTTTTCTTCGCAGGCATTGGCAGCCTTGAGTTAATCCTACTGATGACGGTACATTTGCAGAATAGGGTTAAAAGAACACTATTTGGTTTTTATATCCTCATGGGTGACATGTTGGGTAGGGGCAATTTTTTATCCAAAAGGTTTTTTCGTCCGTTTATTCTTTTAATAGACATGCATTTCTGTTTTCCATGCATTTAGAGTTCCTTAGCTTTGATCGAAGATCATTAAGTTGTAATAATATTTTATTTTTATACTTTGAAAGTGTGATAGCAAAAATGATAAAGATTTACTGGAAAATATTGAAATATCAATGATATATGGCCTCATTCACTGCTCTTCAATCTTTAAAGATAAATTTAACAACCTTGATTAATGGATTAATCTTGAGATTGATTAATCTTAATTTATGGCGTAATTAACATAAATTTCGGACGAAGTTATTAAATGAATGACTCATATGTTAAATTATAGCTTATTACTGCTTATTCTTTGATTCCTTTCCTCTAAATAAAACTATAATTTAACAAATGATGCTTGCTATTTTCTTTTGCTGATTTACGTTCGAATTGATATTTGACATATATAAAATAAATAACTAAACTTGGAGTATAGATTAAAATTTACTTATTAAAATTAAAATTGAAATATTATCAAAGATTAAACTGTTAAGAAAAGAATGTTTTAATTAACCAATATTTCCCAAAGTATTGGTTAAATTTTGTTAATAAAATAGATGTGTTATTTAATTTATCATATCTCTTATAATTATAAAATGAACAAAAATTTCCTGAATGCCATCAACGACATAAAAAAGCAGAAAGCCAAATAGAGTTAGAAAAAAGATACAAAAGAAAAAGAAGTAGAAAATGCTGAGCAGAATTAGAATTAATAAAATAGCAAAGAGGAAAAGATGAGCAAGTTGTAAATGATGAAAAAGAAAATTATGAAGGATTCAAAGGATAAGAGTGAGAAATGGAAGCACGATAAATATAAAACGCAACATCAAGATTAATTAAAAAGTGGCAAAAACGTACTTGAAGTTAAACCTTTCTAAATTTATTTCAACGACAAACCTGGATATAATAAAATTTACCCATTGATCAAGTCTCTCAAGATATATGTTCGTGAAATCGATGATTCGCATATCACCTTCAACGACTCCTCTGCTTATGCAAAAGCGAAATAACTGTACAGTGATGCTGGCATTAAATTTACTACAAAGGAATGATAGCATTCATTTTCATAATGTCTTATAGAATATTGAAAGGATTAAAAAGATGATTTAGACGATTTTTCTTTAAATCATTGATATTTGTTTCGTGTCACGACTTATAAAATCAAAGAATTATGATAAACAGTGGAGGCTCACAAAACTTGCAAAACGAACTTCTCGAGTTGTTTAATTCTATCAAGGGTAAAACTTTTAAAACCTAGTTGATAAGACCAAAGAGGCTGCTATCTAAAAATCCACCCTAGTATCACTCCTCATTTATCATCACGTTGACACGCAATATCCTGAGTATTTTCGCTACGTCTCTCGTAGTCTCGAAAAGTTCAATAAGACTACAGTAACGCAGGAGGAGTTTCTTAAAATATTTATGAACCCAACCATCGACATGGGGATGGCCGACAAAAACGAGTTAGCGGATGTCAAATTTGAATTATTTAGGCCTTTGCCATATTGGATCCTAAAAAAACTGGCTCTATCGACGTGAAAGAGTTCTTATAGGTTTACAAAATGAGTTAAAACTACCAACAACTGTCAGAAGATAAGAGACGACAGGCTGAAGATGAAATCAAAGAGGCTTTTTACAGTGCCAGCGAGGATGGTAAGATAACTCCAATGGATTTTTACCACATAGTTAAATTTAGATGATAATTTTATGATTTGATTGGCTCAATATTGGTATCATCCAGTGATGTATTTGTACTTTT
>Ga0302280_1001145_pt1 | contig 22465 bp, 7 predicted proteins | sample III_Fen_E1_1_FD_198771 | JGI IMG/M metagenome (GOLD analysis project Ga0302280, IMG submission 198771) | Peat permafrost microbial communities from Stordalen Mire near Abisko, Sweden - III_Fen_E1_1 | ecosystem: Environmental > Terrestrial > Soil > Wetlands > Permafrost | place: Sweden: Abisko... | reverse complement strand
TTTAAAAGTGATAGTTTTATCAAGGCCATTAATGGAGTCATGCTTCGATTGCTATAGAACGCCAACTCTCAGGATAATGTTAATGTCTTCTTAAAGATACTAACCAATCAATACATTAATCACTCTTCCCCATCTCCCAAACTCATCAGTCTCATAGTCAAATGTTTTGGAAGAGTATCTATTAATTTTACTCAACAATTAAAGCCTTAGGCTGCAAGATTATTCATAATAAGAGCAGTCTCTTATCTGAATGCTATTCACTTCGATACTCAACTCTAAAAATTGGACATAAAGCCGAAAGAGGGAAGTGGACAAAGGTTAAAACCTGACCACGTTGTAGCAAACTCAATCAAAAATATAATAGATCAAGTGTGTACAGCTGTTGGCTCTGAAATCTGGTAATATTATGATAAAGCCAAAGCGTAGTTTCAATACCCGGATAAATGTATTGCCAGTTACATCACATTTCTCAATATTAGACCTCCATAAAAAAACATTCGAAGTCGTTCGAAGCAAAAAGAAAATTAAGAGTTAAAGAAGATCAACTAATTGCTCTCAAAAACAAAATCTTATGACGCTGGCATTACTCAACTTAAAAAATATACAGCCCAGCATGCCTAATTCCGCCCTTTGGAATATTTCACTTCATTGAACTATGATCAAAAGTTTATTTCGATGGTGATTCGCTCCATTGATGAGGTGAATCAGTCCAAAAAGACTCCATTAAAGGATGAAAAGATAATAGAACAGGCCAACTGTAATATTCAGGACAAAATTAAGAAGTTAAAGCAGAAGTTCCAGTAAGCAGAGCCAAAAGAGCAGGATAATCAGAATAATTTTATGGTTCGAGATAGATAAATTCAAAAAGATCTGCAAAAAGATGAGCGCGCTTAGTAGATTCGTCGTAGAATCGAATAGATGAAAAATAAAATGAGTAGTGCTGTGAATCGATCCAAGCCATGAGTGATTGATGCATTTAATTGATATGTAGATAAATTTATGAAAGTGACAATTTCACTAACTTCAAAATATGAATATAGGATTGTATAAAAATACAATGTTTTAGGAATTAGTAATATTTTGAGCTTAAATAGCATCTAAAGACTCACAATATCTTTCCACTTAGACAAAGAAATTAAGGAATAATCGATGGGATAATTTGAGCTATTAATGATCTATTTCCTATTTATATTGCAAGGCTTTATATTCACATCCTTTTTTGCAAAATTATATTAATAATACAATGCTATAAGATAGATATAAAAGAACTCAGGGTTAAACATTTTTTAACTTTAAATAGACACTTCAATCAATCAATCAATCAATCAATATTTCTGAAAATTTCAACACTCCTCATTAAACTCAGTTTCCCTGCCTCTGGTGATCGATGGCACTGTTTTCACTGAAAATGGTGAAAATATTTACTATTGTGAGTTATGCAGCTCATTATCTAAGTGTACAGCATGCAATTCAACTATATATAAGTGGATGGGCTTTGTTATGCTGGTCCAGTGGCTACATCAACAATCTCTGTTGGTAATTCTTCAACTGAAAATCATGGGCTTGTCATTGGATTAGCTATTTGGGCTTCATTAGCCACACTCTCCACAAGTAAGCCGTTATTAATAAAGTCGCTTTGATGATGATTAACCTTCGAAACAGAAACCAAAAGATTGAGAACAGACAGCCATTACTAAATACCGAAATTGAGGTCGGAAAATTGGAAAATGATTTGCGTTATGGCTTTTGTTATTGAGGGATTATATAATTCATTTTAATAATTTTTATCCCTAATTTTTCTTTTTTTGCATTCCCAAGAAATGAATTCCTATTAACCATACAAGGCACTGGGATAATATCAATAATACACTGCTATAAGATAAATATAAAGGAACTCTCTTCCAGGGGACAAGTATGAAGAATAATCTTTTGTAATCAAAAAAGCATATTTTGTGTATATTTTACAAAGAGATAATTTTTTATAATAGTTAGCAACAACAATGGGCAACTGCAAGTCCATTTAATCTTCAACCATAGCATCTAAGCCGAAGAATTATCGCTTTAAAGGGTTAAATCCAAATTCACAAAATATCCTTATTGCAAACCAATTGGCTAACCAAATTAAAATAACAACTCATCCTAAGAATCGAGCTTAATTTGTTGACAAAAACGTGAAGAATAAATCATTTTACGGCTAAAAAGATTATGATTAGCATTACGCGAAATGTTTTGGCGTCAATTTTCAAAAGGGGGACTAATATTTATTCATCAGCTAGATTCCATTGAATGTAAATTAGTTGGTATCGTACGATTGGCGTTCGTTAGCTTATGTTAGTTGTTCCAAAGACAAGATAGACGATTTAGGGTGGAGGACAATAGTGGCTAATAAAAATTTGTTTTGTAACCTTAAAATTCTTTATATCGATGATAATCAAATCTCAATTGTTGTTCCTGGAGATCTTTAATCATTTCCACGTTTGCAGTATATAGCTTTTTATTATAAAGATCTTTTATTCACAAAAAAATGGCTTACGAATCCTTTGAATGAAGACAGTATTTAATATTTGCATTAGTACAGACAAACGCATCCATATGTGCATTTAAAATTATTCTAAAATGATCCTTTCGTCGATAACAATCCTATTTGGGGTAACTTCAATTATCACAAATAATCAAAATTTATCTCGGAAGACCAAAAGATGATAAATAAGGAAAGGAAGATTGCGAGTATATAATTCAATTTGATATCTTGATTTTATCTAATTTTGCATAAACGTCTATCCCACGAAGTGAGTTCATATTTACATTGCAATATTCTATATTCATACTCTTTTTGGGGATTATATCAATAATACAATGTTATAACATAGATATAAAGGAACTCTTCTAAGGGTAGACTGCATGATCTCACTTGATTATTTAAAACTTTATTTTTTAGAATTAAATATTTTTATACTTTTTAAGTTAATGAATTACCTCACCCCAGAACAATAATACACTATCAGATTTTAAGATGGATAAAAACTCTATGATCAAAAAGGATGGTTCCTATCAATAGACAAAAGCAAAGATACATTTCTCACAAAAAGAAGCAGCAACACAAGGTGGGCATTTATTCAAAAGCCTTGCTCCGATCTTTTATCATTAACTAACAAGTGGAAATTCATACCATAAGCAGGAAAAGACATTTACAAAATTATAGTTGCAGATGGGTAATTTATAAATCATGAATTATTTTGCTACCAGGATATCCAAGAAGATTTCAGAGATTCTGTACCATCCTATTTAGTGTTCGCCGCTCCTGAAAATTATTAAACACAATTCAATAAATGGCAGGTTTCAACAATTGGAGACAATCTTTTTATCATTCAAAATATTTATAATGGGTTTTATCTCAGTGCTCATCGTTGTTTTCAAAAAGATATTAGAAACAACAATTCAACATGGCTCATTGGTCATCCCTAAAAAAGAACCTTAACTTGCTGGAAAATTGTTCCCTTTTGATCTTGTGTTGAAAGTTAATAAAGTTAAAAATATTTTTTATCAAAATTTAGTTTATATCAATCTTCGAACAAAAAGAATTAAATGAATAATTTTTTATAAGTTTGATTTTGAATTTGTATTGTTTTGCATTCCCGCGAAATGAGTTCCTAGTTATATTTGTAAAGTTCTATATTCTCTTATATTCATACCCTTTTTGGGGATTATATCAGCAATACAATACTATAAGATATATATAAAGGAACTCTCAAAGAGGGATAAAAATATTCTCGCAATAAACATTAAAAACTAATATCTTTAATTTTTATTTCATTGATCAAGAGTTAAACATATTATAAATTCCTGCACTCATATTATCATTCATGCCACCAAAAAAAAAAATACACGTGGAAGCCGCAAACGTTTAACTCATCTCGCAAGACGTTTAACTAATTTCCAGTTGCAAAAAAAGGGAACCATAGTGTTCTGTCTTCGAATTAGAAAATTAAATCAATCAAACTTGTGAAAATTTAAAAGCAGCTGGTCAAGAATTAAAAAAAGATTTGCTTTAGTTGGAAGCTCAATCCCTCACATATTCAGCAAATCTGATATAATTCCAAAATCAATGGAAATAAATGAGAGCTTCTATTTAAATTGAGGAGACTGAACAAGTAGTTAAAAATTACCAAGATATCAAAAAAAAAATCAAGAGCGTTGCTGAAGAAATTTAAAACAAAAAAGAATAAATTTGGAAATTAAGATCGTCTCTGAATTGTACCTTTCGCATTAACGATTGCGCAGTTTGCTTTTAAAAGATAAATCCACTAGGTCAATTAGTTTCGAAATATAAGTGCGGGCATTGTTTTCATTAAAAATGCATATCAAAATGGTAAAAGGAAGATACATGTCCAAGCTGCAATACCACGCAAGATAATTAAACAAATTACCTTTTAGTCGGTTGGAAATGTAAAAGAACTATCCGACTTGCATCTGAATTTCGCCGACGATGATTGTTCATTAGGTTTTTAGAAATAGGATTGGAGGCAGGATTATGGATTTTAATTGTCATATAAAATGTAAATAAGTTTAAATAAAATATCTATTTACATTTCAAGGTTCTAGATTCATACCTTTTGGGATTGGGATTATATCAATAATGCAATGTTATAAGATAGACATAAAGAAACTCTCTTCCAGGAATAAACTAAACAAAATATTTTTTGTACTTTAAAATCAACAACAATTAAATTATTAATATTTTTCACATTAGAATGGGAGTCAAGCAAATGAAGCCGAAAAATACAAAAATAATATGTATCTTAGTTTTGCTATGCGCTTTTGCTTAAACTGGATTAATGGATCTGCGATGTGGAGGAAATTGCCCCTCTAATAGTTGTTCTTAATGCATTTGTGGATAAACTCCTGTGTATATACCAGTCTAAAATTATTGCTTAATGTCTTCGGTATGGGATATAAACTGCTGTAAATGCATTGTTTCTCGACTGACTGGAGGTAATACGAAGTGGATGAATAAATATACATCATATTTTATTGGTGTCCTGAATATACAAGGTTAATTTTATTAAGAATGCAAACTTTCAGCACAAAAAGATTTATGTGATCCTAGCAATAATGCAAAGTGTGCTTAATTTCTTTATCGCTAATATAAGGGATGGAATTATTATGGCTGGACTGATGCAGCGAAGGCTTGTGGATGTAAGGCAAATCTGTCCACGAAATAACAATGATTAGATACCATTAAAATTTGAATAACTGATATTGAAGTATAAAAAAAGGTTTTATGCTATCTAAAACAAATTTGTGAATTTTAGGCAATTAGATTCAATGAATGCTAAAAGGATCTATTTTATTTTATCCATTTGAAATTTCATTCCCACGAAGTGAGTTCCTATTTGCATTTCAAGGTGCTATATCCTACCATTTTTGAGGATAATATCAATAATATAATACTATAAAATATATATAAAGAAACTCTCGTGTGGGATATTCGCAAATACAAAATATAAAAGAGTAAAAAAGAAAAATGTAAATGAGTCAAATTATATTAGTTAAACTAAAATGATATAAAAAGAGTAATATTTAATATCTTAATCTAATATTTAAAAAATCACAATCTGGAGTAAATAATAAAATGTAGATATCTTCCTTAGAGTAAATGCCTAATGGTTACGATGTTCCTTAATTAGCTCATTGGATCACTTGTTCAATATGTAGTTCAAAAGCATGGATTGAATTACTTGGAACTACAGTTTCTGGTGTCAAGGTTTCTGGAAATTCATATAAATTAACTTTTATCGAAAATTATTGTATTGATTGTATTGACAAAAAACAAGTCCCTCAACATATAGAAATACTATTCAATTAGTTCTTACAAAAAAACATCCACTGGTCTTATTGATTATTTATAATTTAAAAATAATTAAATGAACTTCTTCCTAAAAGAAAGGAAAATAACTTTGAAATTAAGTTTTTAATATTTCTATTTTAACTACTAGAATTAAATTACTATATTATTTAACACTACAAAAATGGTCGTCAATTAAAAACTTGTTTAACATATCACCAGCACTTGTGTGTTTGGTAGAATTTATCAAATGAAAAACTAATCGGGTCTAACATATATCGGTAGCACTATGCGTCCTCTTTAAATTCTGCTTAAATAACACATAAAAAGCTTCAATAAAATTCAACAAAGTTTAAAAAGTTTTATCAGCTCAAGTGAATTGTTTGAAGATGGTATTGAGAAAGTAACAATAAAAGAATTGGAATAGGGAATGTTTGCATCATAAACAGATTTACGAAATGCTGAAGGGAAAAAAATCAAATAAAGTGATTGTGTTAATTTAGTGAATCGAAGAATATCAATATCAGAAAGTTCACGTAATTATTATAACAAAACACTAAAATAACGTCGACTTCAGAAAAAAAGGAATAAAAAGGTTTTATCCAAAAAATTCCAAAAACGAAAAAGCAAATCAAAGGATTGAACAAAATCGTAGACGCTACCAACAAAGAAAGGAATAATTTAAACAATGCACAATGTGTAAAAATATGATCTAAATGAGTGTTTGGTATAAACATAACTCAAGACTCTGCAAAGAAATCTAAAATGAGATCATACAGAATAAGTACAGATTTTCGAGTTACCGTCGATTGTGTGATTGTATTGTAAGACTCATTGAATATTACCTTTATAATATGTTTTTTGATTTTTCTTTTATTTCATTCCCAAAGAGTTCGCATTTACTTTGCATGGTTCTATATTCATACCTCTTTTTTGTGGATTATATCAATAATACAATGTTATAAGATAGATATAAAGGAACTCTCTTCCAGAGGGATACATCCTTAAAACTATTAATCTGATAAAATTCATTTTTTGAAAAGGATTTAATTAGATTATAATTTTTAATATATTATGCTGATCATCCTCCTGCTGATAGTTCTCACTTCAGCTCAAGAATGTCCATATTGTTAATATAATGCTTGCCAAACTAATGACTGGAATATCGGAAATTGCAGCTCTTGTAATATTGGTGCTTTAGTTTATCTTGCTCTTGGAACATAAACCTTTGGAATTTGTCAGCAATGCCCAACAGGGTGTTCAACCTGTCAATATGGCACACCTGGTGGTCCTAATAACTACCCTATGGTCTACTGCACAAGCTGTGCTTAATATTATAACACCGACGCTTATTTTGGAGTTTGCTAAGCTTGCGTATCTAATTGCTTAACTTGTAATATAAATGTTGGTTGCTAGACTTGTTAGACTGGATATGCTCTTAATGAAGGCAATTGTTTGTCAACAACTACTGCAGCAGCTCAAGGCAACGAATCTACCAACAATGGACTCGCGATAGGACTGATTATCTGGGGATCAGTGATGACTGTTGCTTCAAGTAAAGAAATAATTATATAGTTGCTTTCTTGATTTTATGGCGAAATACAAAGAGCTCAACAGTTTCTGAAGGATTACTGAACTCTGAAATTGAAGTTGGCAAAATTAGATCATGATCTTACCTCAATCTCATTAATTTATCAAAAATATTTGAATTTAATCATTAAAAATTTTGTTCTTTTATCGTTCTTTTTGATTAAACTTATCTTTTTTTATATTATGGATTATTTATATTTTTAATCCCGGGGAAGTAAGCTTCAATTTGCATTGCAAAATTTTATATTTCTGCCTTTTTTGGGATCATATCAATAATACAATGTTATAAAATAGATATAAAGGAACTCTTTTCTAGGGATAAAATAGCTGGAGGTCAAATCAAAGTTACAATAATAACACATACTAATAATATGCTATTATTTAGTCATTTAATACAATATTTATAATCTCAAATTAAGGGTACATTAATGAACCGACGATTCGAAAAACATAAACACAAATTCATTAACATCATTATCATATGCACTTTTATCTTTAAGTCATAAGCTCTTTACGCTTGCATTGTTTATAATAATGTAACGTCATTGAATCCAACGCACACTGGCTATAATCCAGTACTGTATACCTTTTTCACATAATGCGCTTCGCATGTACCATTTGGCACGTTCAATTCCTTTATTTAAATTTAGTTTAATTCAACTAAAATAGACTATAATTCTTTAGCGAATTTACCAATCCATCTAAATGGAAGCATGGGCATGAACAGTACAAATGATTTAAATGGAAATAACGGAAATAGTGACTCAAATAAATTATGGATTATTGGATTAGTATTGGGTGTTATAAATTTGTTGTGGCTAATCGCTATAACGACTTATATTTGCTGTAAAATGAAAATTGAAAAGGTTTAGTGTTAAAAAGAGAGGAAAAAATAATTACCAAACAGTTTAACAGTAAGTGATTTAACGTTTGTATAAGATAAATGATTAATGATTGTTTAGGCTTCCTTAAATAAAAAAGTTAATAAAGATAAAATATTTCTTTTATTCTAGACTTTATTTTATTTTCATTCCCACGAAGTGAGTTCCTATTTACTTTGCAAGGTTCTATATTCAAACCTTTTTTATGGATTATTGAACTCTGAAATTTAAGTTGGTAAAATTAGATCATGATTTTACCTCAACTTTATTAATTTAAAAATACATTTTTAATTTCATTATTAAAAATTTCATTATTTTATCGTTCTTTTCATTAAACTGATCCTTTTTTTTCTATTGCTGATTATTTATATTTTCAATCCCGCGAAGTGAGCTCCTATTTATATTTTAAAGTCTTATATTCATACCCTTTCATGGATTATATCAATAATGCAATGTTATAAGATATATATTAAGGACCTCTCTTCCAGGGAAAATACTCAAAGGAATAATAAAACTTAAAGAAAACATATTTGGAACAAGTATTTATTTTAATATTTTAATATTTATGTTATGTCATTAATAAATAATGAAAAGTTAAGGCTATCTTTATGGAGCTTAATGCAGAAATCACAAAGATTTTACAATCTGCAAAGGGTTTTTAAATAAGTGGATTTCAGATCATTAGCTTTCTTTAAATGATACTTGCTACTATCTAAACAACTACAATCATTTGTAGGTTAGAGGAGAACATCGATATGCCAGACCAAGTTTTGCATTTAAATTTTTAATTAAAAAGAATATGAAGTACCTTCACAAAAATGAGATGGAATACTGTTATCATGGGACTAAAGTTGAATTTATTAAGAAAATTATTGATGAAGGATTCCTGATGGAAAACAAATTCCTATTAGAAATGGAAATGCATACGGCCAAGGCATTTATTCAACCAAAATTCCCTAATACGCTCAGTTGTATGCGGATCCCTACGAATTCAACGGAATGCATTTTCAAGTAATTTTTCTTTTGAGGCAAAGTCTGTCGAAATTAAAATGTACAGGAGAACAGGATATCTACGGGAAATTTTCGAAGTCAGTTTTAGATCAATATTCAAACATCAAATACATCCATTTGCTTCACAAAAACTTGATAAAATAAACTGATATTCAATGGATGACTGATGATGATAAATCTATTGTAATTGAGGCAGTAATAGTGAAGGTGCATCGTATTAATCCTATTCAAGGGTAATATCTAGAAATTTCTAAGCTGATAATGGAGAAGATGAAGGTATGATAAATCAATTTAATCATTATTTCTTATTTTCAATTGCCATGAAGTGAATTCCTTTTTCCACTGGGAGGCCACCCTGTTCCAAAGGACAAACCGCTCAAACTATAAGGCTATAATATTTTAACAACCTTCACGCAAATTAAACGATCACTTAAATATATTTAATGAAAAATCAAATTTAGTTTATGCGTCCTGTTCAGGTAGCGACATCTTTTGGTCTTCAGTCTGAAGTAACATCAATGGAATCTATTGCAATAATTGCAATGCCGCCTATTGGATTAATTGCGATGGGGTGTTGAAAAAACTATATCTCTTGGGCTTAAATTTTTTATCCATACAGTTGCTGCTCAGTTTATCCATCATCAATTAATTTTTATTCTACAAAATGGAAAACAAATGTTTATTTCTTTTGGTAAAGATGGTTAGTAATTAATGAACTAATAGAAGATATAACACAAAATCCAGCAATTATTCCTCATATAACTGGAAGGCAAATGCTTCTTCACTTTTTTGGATCTATTAAGATCAATTAGAAATCATCATGTTCAAAAAAAATAAAACGTGGAAACACTTATATTTTGCAATGATTGAAGTAGAGCGCAAAAAATATGATTTGAGTAATTGAAATTGCCAACATTACAGTAAATATCTAATTGAAAAGATGCAAGTGGAATGAGGCCATGATTTCGATATTTATTATAAGCTTCAATATTTGATCATCTTTATGGTGATATTTGTTTTATATATATTTGTTATCAATTTCCACGAAGTGGTGAGTTCCTATTTACATGGCAAGGTTCTATATAAGAGAAAAGCAAAATGAAATGCTAATTATTTTTTTATTTTTTATTTATAGAGCAAAAACCAAATTATCCTATAATTATATCTTGTTGAAATGAAACTTTTTTATTTGATCTTGGTGATTATTCTCACCTTATCAGTCGTCAAGACACAAAATTGGGTCTACACTCCTTCTGGACCATCAATCATATTCACCACAAATATGGGGGCCGGAACTTATTCCATCAATTATACAACTCTTCTCCCCACCACAACAAATTATCAACAAGTACAATATTTGGCATTTTACAAGATGGGTACTACTACTTCAACTGGCCTCTTTAATGTGAAATTTCAGAATTCTGATGGGGCTCCTTTCATCCATTATTATAAAGGTTCGGCCACTAGTAATGATTTTCATTCATAAACTTTTACGGCTCCGGTGTCTACGAGTCGAACCATAAACTTCACCATTGATAAAACTGTATATAGCGGGATAGTGGAGCTTTATATTGTTGCCTATTGCTGATCTGAATCAAAAATAAATTTCTTAAATTAAATTAAATAAAACAAGAGAGAATATCATAATGACTAAATTATTCTTTCATTGACTTTTACATAAAGAATGATTTTTATAATTGTATTTTCATAATTCACGATACCTATTTCACAGTTCATGCATAGGCATGGAGCTTTGCGCAATTCCACTTTCATTTTATATCCCATAAACCTAATTAAAAAAATTTTGTGTTAACTTCCATAAAATATTCCTTTGCAGTGAGTTCTTATTTATAGTGGCATAAATAAATGCATGTAGATTTAGCATGATATGGAAGAAATTTAGTTTGAAAACTTTTGATGTGACTGAACTTTTGCAAATTGGCTATCTCTTTAGTTTTGATGATATCAAGTTAATGCTGAAATCACCAATTGGATTGTTTATTGTTTATAATTTTAATGACCTTGAACAGGAATATATCGATAGTCATCCTTGTTCAACACAAGCTGCACTCAATTCTGTCAGAGTAGGCTTTTCCACTATAGAAGCTTTTTGATATGTTATTTTCATGATTATGCGTTAATAATCTCAATTATTATTTCATTTCATATTTTATGAAGTTAGAAATAAATGAGAGAATAGAAGCCGAAGTCGTATCCTATCCTATATTCAGGAACCTTTTGGCAATTTCGCTTCGTATCATTCAGCCCAAGCAAGCAGGAATAGTCGATAATAATAATGTATGATCTGTTTCAAAGAGATTTCTTTGTCTAATATGTATTCACTTGCTTAATGCTAACACTATTTCTGCGAGGAATGTCTCTTATCATACGTGAGCCTACAACTAAGTCAGACCTTGAAGGTGGTCTGTCCTAAGTAATAATGTGGCAAATAATTGAATGAAAATTTACCTTTTATTAATAAACTGACTCCCAGTCAAAGAATTAATTTAATTAAAATCAATAGATATTACGAAGTTATAACTCATCCATGGCTAAAACACTGCTCGGATAATGATTGCTTAGGAGTAATAAATATAAAATAAGAAAAACCTCGATGTTCTTTGTGCAAAGTGTAGCATTGTTCTCTTTGTCATCGTTTATCTCATTTAGGAGAATGCGAAGTCAAAGTTGCTATTACGTTATAAATGAACTAAAAGTATAGACAATGCTCTCGTTGTGGGCAAATAATCTAGAAAACTGAAGGTTGTACTCATATGACTTGCACTTGCGGGCACTATTTTTGCTATTCCTGCGGAGAGACACTGGACGGATAGCATACTTGCAAAACTCCCGAACAAATGAATGATTTTCAAAAGATCAGGTGGCAAATTTAGCACGAATAACTTTGGTATGAAAATAACAGAATAAATTTTCTTAAATACCTTAATTGCGTTTCACCATCAAAATAAATGTCACCTTGCTTGCGAATTTGCTGGGTCCTTATTTACACCATTATCTTTTGCCCACTGACAATAGCTCTTGCCCTTGGAGCGGTAATAGCTGTAATTGCAGTCATCTTGATACTGATGATTATATTTTCAGTCAGTCTCCCTTTTTTTGGATTATGTGATGGAAATGGTCTCTACTTATTTCCAACCGAAATGATTAGATAATAATGTGGGTGCCTATAGGCTTTTTTCGTGTTACTCATTCTATATCCAATCCTTTATTTCGTAAATTTAGGGCAATTCCTTTACAGAGTCATTGTGATATAGTAATTTCCTGCAGACTTGTCCGTAGCCGCAATATAATTGGTCATTGGAATAAGAAACTTTATTATGATACCTTGCCTTATGCTAGTTGACAATGAAAGCTTCTATCTTGAAGAGGCAAAAAATAGGGACCGGCGTTAGGGCAGGGGATAAATAGTAAATTATCCCAATATTGAATGATATTGTCTAATTAACGATTTTTATTGTTTTATCTGCAATTATCAGCATACTAACCAATAATTAAGTTCGTTTGGAAAATGCAATACAGTTGCGACAACTCTTCGTTCCTTAACTAAAGTTTGCTGATAGATGCTGAGTCCACTAATCTTAGTTTCTCCATCTTCGATAAATACAAACAGGGAAGCTCACTTCCCAATGCTCCTTTCAAACTGGTTGAGATGATGCCCACCTTCGTTGATGAGGATGAGTAAGGTTCTTCTCAGATCTTTTGCAAACAAAAAATGCGAGGCCCTTATCGAAAATATACCTGCCAAGAGAAGCAATAGGCTGTTGAAAGAGTACATGATAAGTTAGTTAGATTCAAAATGGGGAAGATGTCAAAATAGTATCAAAAGAATATGGGATTCCTCGCCGAAATTTGCTCAGGTGGAAGAAGAATGGCTGTGAGCGGAAAGAAGGAGGAGGAAGACCGACTGACGAATTAATGGAAAAAATGGTTGCCTTGAAAATCAAATCTGGAGAGCTAACTGACGAAAAATAAATTCGCGAATATGCCATGAGTTTAAGTAAGCTCGAGTCATTCAAAGCATCAAAGGGATGGTTTGTTAAGTTCTGCCAACGATTTTAGATAAAGATTAGTGGCAACGGACAACAGTCATAGTTAGAAATAACTGAATCAAATTGTCCCTGATTTTAATATAGCTAGCTATACTCCTGCATTTAAAGATAATTAATAGTTAAAAAGATACTTCAACAGTTAGATTAGATTAGATAAATATTACCTTTGACTTGTTTGGAAAAGTAACTTTTTTATTTTTTTGAGGAAATACTTTTTATTTATGTTATAGCATTGTAAAATCTCTAAACTCGAAAAAAGTGCCAGTCTGAATATAGAATTAAAAGTAACTCACAGAGCTGGATAAGAAAAAAACTAAATAACAATGGATAATGAGTGGTTTGTATGGGGATAATAATGCTGGGATAAACTAACAACAAATTTTCACAATTATAAGAAGTCAAAATCTGCTTTGGCAAATAGATTACCTATAACTTATTTTGTATTGGAGTTATTCTTTTTTGTATTGCATGTAAACTATAATAATGGGAGAGAATAATTCTAAAATAATAGAGTAGAAAAAGAAATCACGAAAATATATCGAAGATCCTCACTATGGTGGGAAGGTTATTTTCAGCGAAGTCACTCACATCGTTTACCAAAATACCGTTATTTCTAATAAGAATCTGCCAAGCTTCATGAATCTATTAGCTTAACGCAAATCATTAGTACACTCTAATTTTTTAACTGTCAAAGATTATATGGCCAAACCCATCTAAGATTATTCCTATGATTGCTAAAATGAAAAGAAAACTGAGGTTTACATATAATATCCATATCTCTCAAAAACTCTTTCCAATGTCATCGAAGAATATATCACTAATAACACGGAAATATCAGAAATGGAAATATGCAGAATATTTCGATCAGTTGTGGAAGTTTTACATTTTTTAAAATCGTAAAAGACTTGCCATGGAGACATCAAAGCCTCCAATATATGCTTCGATCATACTGGAAAAGTTAAACTTATCGATTCGTATTTTGTGAATGGAGGAAAAACGGCATATTAGATTGTTCTTGAAAACCCCTCCTCAATGAGTCTTCTGTCCCCTGAGCAACTTTAGCGAATTAAAAACAGTCAGTTTGAAGATATGTCAGGAATTTATAAAAATTAAATGTTTGCAGTTGGACTTACTATGATGGAGGCCATGACATTTGATCCTGCCATGGAATATTATGATCTAAATAAAATGATAATAAAGTCTGATTACAAATTAAAGAAGATAAAATAAATGAAATAGAAAGGGTATTCTCTCAAACTGACACGATTGGTAAGCAGATGTGTGGCTTAAAGTGGTATTGACAGACCCAGCTTCGATTAATTTTTGAAAATCATTAAATTAAGATGAAAATGCAATTATCTTCTTTTGAAAGTAATTAATTTTAAATTTGATTCTGTATCACCATTTTTAATAATTAGTCATCAAATCTATGATAATAAAACCCAATAAAAGGCCTTGTAATTGCTATGTAAGTTTGTTAAAAAGATTATGAGCCAAAGTAATATATATTGATGAGTCATTTAAAAAATATCTCCTAATGGGATTACTTCTTACAAGAATGGTCGAAGACAGGGGTTGGCAGGTTATGCTAGTTTGCACTCTACTATACTAAGTTAAATAATATTTACAGAAAAAATGTTCACGTTGACTACTCTCCATCAAGTATTAGGATGAAGTAGATTTCCGCATAAGACCTGGCAACGGTGGTAAAGGTGAATTTGATTCCTAAAGAATGCCTTGATGCTGCAGTAAACATTCTATGTTCATCCTCTCCTGCATTTGAACCGGCTATATCAAAATAATGTTTTTGGATCGGAGTTGCATTTTACTTTCAGTCGACTCTGTTGAGTTTCCTCCCTCTTTTGGAGGTTAGCATAAAAATTAAGCATGGACTATTTCATCCTTACTATCATTATTCTGGCTATCATCGGCCTATTCTTCTTTGATACTGACATCATCTGGCAGTTCCATCCCCATCCCCTAACTCGTCAATCTTCTCAATTGTTTGGGTTTCCGTTTATATTATTTGTTGAATTAATGCACTTGCAAGATTAGGATTGCAAACTCTTCCTTGGTGAGTGCATAATTTTCGTTGGCAAAGGATATAATTTTATTTTTAAGAACTGTATAAAAATAATCTTACCACATGAAAATTTAGAGGTTTCAACACAACAAAGAGGATTCTTCTTGAATCTTTCCTCGCTAGCTTAGATTATTTTGTATAAAACGTTTAGCTTTATGTCTCGAAGCTGTTTCTTATGTTATTCCTGAATCAGCTTGTTTATGCGACGCATTGATTTGCGAAGTTTGGCGAAGAAATGGTTCTTTACACTATTATCAGTGCTGAATAAACAAAGAAATACCGACCACCAAGGCGAAGCGCTATGACTGCCCATTTGTTTCCCAGTTAGTTATGCAAGCGGAGTAACTCTGTCTATTATTATTAGCTCCAAGTCTATTTGGCTGTGAAGGGATTAAGGTTATTGTTGTATCTAAGTATAAAATAAGCTACCTTTAGCGGCATTGTTTACCTGTGCGAGGAGGAAATAGAAACTCAGTCTCCATGCGTCGGGCGATAAGACTCCATTTGTTAATCTTGACTTTCTAGTACAAGTTCTTCAGCAATTAATCCTAGTGAACCGTCCAAGGTCTACGTTCCATAAGTGAGTTTATATTTTATTTCAAAACAAGGCAATATTCAAAATTATTAAAATCGCCTTAACTAAAAATAAAAAGATTGAATCTTTTTTGAGGATCCTGATTCACCAGTTTAGATTCTAGACCATTTATTTTATTTTGTAATAGTAATATGAGTGTTAATCGAATTAATTGCTGGATATAAAGCCGACCGCGAGATATTAAGGAAATAGCGTCAACCAATCCAAAGAAGATGTTGATATAAACTGAACAATAGAAGTAATCAAATCAAGTTTAAATATCATCTTTTAGCCAATTATCACATTATGATGATGCTTTTACTATCTTTTAAAATTAATATTCGACTAGTTTTACTCACAAACTCAAAATGATGATTTGATAGCATTTGTCTTTAATAATTCAAGATTTGATTCTCTAACTTTTAAATAAAATAAAAATAAAAATGAAAGCACGCAGGATTCGAACCTGGATCACCGGGAGTGGACAGTCCGGTATACTAACCATTATACGATGCTTTCCGACATAATCTATTCAATAATAGCAATCTTTTCCTCTATTTGTTCTTAAATTTCGCAATTCTTTTATTAAATGTTTTTCAATGAAAAATTACTTGCGATTCTCTATCAACGTATATATCTAAACTAAACTAATCTTAATATATCTATAATGGAAATACAATACATTTTGTTTAAAAATTTAGAAGAATTATGCCTTAAATCAAGCTAAATTAAATTAAATTTCAAATATAAAAAAAATGTTAAATGCAAGATATTTACATTTCCAATAGTGATCGAACTAATCATATTATATTATTTTGTTTATCGAGGCCAATAAATCAATCTTCACCGAATATCTTTTGACTTAACACATCCAAACTTTGTTTTCCGATTTACTTTGCCATCCAGAAAATCCAAGCTCGTAACAACTCTCTTTGAGTATACAATTTTTCTTTGAGTTCGTATTTATCCAATTTTATCTTAATACCCTCCATTCGCTTCATAAAATTACTGGATCGACTCCAAAGTTGAAAGTTCATCTATTATATGCAAAAATGCTTATAATAATCCGGTGTTTTGTTACGATATTCTGCTAGTTCGTCATATTACTATGAGTTTTACCCCAGTTTCGGTGAATCAAAATACTCAATGAATGAGGAAATCAGCTCGTCTGTAACTCTAAGACGAATGGGCTCTATCCATAATTAAATATCTCGAAAATAGTTCCACGCCACATCTGAAAAGGCTCTGACTTAATAGGAATCAGCTACTAAAACCAGTCCAGTACTCTATCTTCCTAATTGCAACACCTTGCGATATTAGCTGTTGACTTATTCACATTAATTGATAATATCCAACTTTTTTATGACCATTTTCCTTTCTATTTTTGAATTTGAAAATATATGAAGATTAATATCCGCTTAACCGATAGCTGCAGATACAATTTTTTTCGTATCAGTGGAAATTAATACAGATAACCTCTTAAAATTAAATTTCCATTAGAAAATTTTCTGTTCAGACCATTTGAGGTCACTCTGTTTCCATTATATCTTATCTTTAAGTTTGTCACGATGATTATTGACAAGTTCGGAATATTTTTCAGTTTATATTCGATATCTTTATTTTCTTACTTCGTTTGAATTGACCAGATCAACAATGAGAAAGATAATGTTTTGTAGTAATTCCTTACTTTTTTGACTCAATTAGACAGAAATATCCTCAAACTAACAAAGTCCCCAATCGATCTGTTCAGACTGAATTCCTATCTATTGATCGATTTTGCAGATTTATAATCTAAATTTTCCAGTGTTCATGATTTATCTTTGCTCATTAGAGGAGCTAGACTAATCGGAAAGAGCTATGGTATGATTTGGAAGTAGAAGTATTAAATTCAAGTGTGGTTTTGAGTGATATTAATCGTTTTAGCCAAAATCAAAACTATGAAAGAAATGAGCCTTGGAGTTGCTTGCTAACTTCATAATACTTGAATCACTGACTAATTTGAATTAGTATTTTTGAATTTAAACCACGAAATTATACTTCTTAATATGTCCTTATCGAATCTTATTGCGTCGGTTTATACGAATCACATGCAACACTGCTTCCCTAAATTTATTAATGGGTTTGACGAAAACTGAATGCTGCTCATGTTTTTGTTTTTTCTTATGATTCTTTAAAAACAGCTTCACAATTCTGGAGCAGTAACGCTCAACTTTTTTAGAAATTTATCCGTTGATAGAGGTAACTCCAATCCATGTATTAGCTAGGCCAACTTTCTTTCCTTCAATAAAGTACCAGTTGAAGTTAACTATCACTTCTTTGCATTTCATGAATTCATAAGTATTATTATCACTCAAGATGCTTAATTCGACGATATTCGAGTTATATCGAAGCTCCTGGTGACTAGATAGTTATTCTTGGGTGAATATCTTACCAAAGGTAGCTTTGACCTCCTATGCAGTTATCTTAGACCGAATTACTTACCATTTGTTATAAAGCTCATGGTTGGGTTTCATCACTGTGAATGTTCGAATATTGAGCAAGTTTATAGCCATTTGAAGTTATTGCTCTATGAGGGCTATCTTAATGGAAGCAATGCAGAAATTTATCTGAACTCTACTCATAAAATTGTAAGCAGAATTGGGATCTTTTGAGTTGATTTTTTGATTGGCTATCAGATTAGCAATTTATATATAGCTCATATTTTCAATGTCTTCCATATCCACCAAATTCTTTTCCATCTCTTTCTCATAAATTCCATAGATGAGTAGCCAATCCTTTTTTAATTGTCCCAACTCTTGAACGTAACGCACTACCCAGCTTGAAATTCTTAAAATACAACTTTCCTCTGCAATATTTACCCTTGTCTCAATTTAGAACTATTACTTGTTCAGTAAAATTTTAGATATGATTTCAATTTTCGGCAATTTTATTATGATGAATTATTTTAGTTTTAGCTATAACTTTTGGAGCTAAAAGGTCGTTGATTACGTTTCACAATGGCCACTAATTTATTTTAGCCTCATCTCAAATTTTTATGATGAGTAAGGATTATCCCCTGTTAGGATCTATATTAATGTGATACTTGGCTTATTGAGCTCAATTTCCCATTTCCAGTCTTGAAATATTTTATGCCATATTGTTCTCTAACCCTACTACACTAGCACAGCCTTCATATGAGAATCCTTTATCACATTTAATTCGTTTATTCTTTTATTTATTTCCTAAAGTCCAGATAATTGACCAAGACCTACGCTGATGCCAACATCAACAATTTGCAATTTTGCTGTTAGATAATTTTTACGTTCTCCAAAAATTCGTTTAGTCTTAAGGATACTTCCCTCAAGAATCATGTTGGCAATTGAAATTATTGGAGAAGGATAATCACGAATTTTGATTAATAACGAAGTTGATTTGAATTTAAACCTTCCTGCTTTTACCCTTCTCAGTCTTTATGTTTATTCTTGAAGTGGTGAGTCTCTGCTGTAGAGTTGCAATTGTTAAAAATTACTAATCCATTTATTAACGGACGATTCATCTGGATTCAATTCATGAATTCTAGAAATTTATAAGCTGATCAATTATATTTTAATGCTTAGTAAAGGATATTTGGTTTTGTTGTTTCTGCGGATGATATTGATAACCTCCGATTCGTTATATTTAGGCTAATGGCAAAGATACTCTCGAATTGTTTTGCTAAACCCCAGAATGCTGTTATTGAGTTTGTTGTCAGCAATTGACAGATTCATGTTTGCAATTTTGACTAGAATCTGTTCAGGCTCAACTAAAAACTCTTTGATATGGTATTTCAATGATATTAGTTTTTCATTGGTGACATTTATGAAATAAGCTTCAATGTGATTTTTCATGCGGGCATACATCTGCATATACTATAATATGCGCGTTGATATGTCGATTTCAGGTAAGATAAATGTCGGATCCTTTAGATAAACCATTATTTTTTATTTTGCTTTAGAGTGACGTAGCTCGTAGTTTGTACGAACTGTAAGAGCATCGATACTAAAAAGGCAGTGATTTGGATTTATACTGTATTTCAACAGACGCTTGGGGTTCTTCATCTTTGTCAACATGATATCACATTTGCCCAATGAAAAATAAAGATTGCTGAGAAGCTCATTCACATGTGAATTTTTATCAATTTGTAGCTGTTTTAAAGTTATTATTTCAGTCTCTAAAGTTATGGATATTTGTTGGATTGAAATCTATTTCTTTGCCAATTTTTGTTGTTACTCCTGCTCATCGCTTTAAAATTGAAGCAGATGCTTGAATAGTGTAAAACTATCCAGATAATCGGTGAGAGTTTATTCATTTTGGATCATAGTGATATCTTTTATTTGGATTGACAGTTGATTTTCAGCGATAGTTTGTGAAAAAATGAGTGTAAAATCAGTTACCACAAACTCCTTTAAATATTTATACTCGATGGTGGCTTTGTTCACCAAAATTTAATGACTCATTTCGTTGAGATTATGGTAGCGAACGTATTTGAAGCCATCAAACGTAATGACATGTCTTAATTTCTTCATCTATAGAAACACAACCAATTTTTTAGGAATGTAAATCAATGTTTACTGCTTTTTAATTGCAATTTATTCAGAAGAGCCTTGATTGGGTTTGTTTAAATTTATCATTTCTTACATTTGGCTGATGAGAGTTCCACCAGGAATATAATTACGCAGCAAGTCTCGGTAAATATCTTCGTTGTAGCACTAAAAGCGGATTCGAGAGTTAATTAAAGTGAATATCTTGCCAAATAAGACTATTTCTTCGCTGAGACAGCTTATGGTAACTTCATCGTGAGTAATTTATGTCTTGAATTCACTTTTATTTGATTGAATGCATAGCTTTGGCAACCGTAGAACTTAAACTGAATGACTGACACTTTGGTCCTTGACGAATTTATTAATTGACAGAATGCTCATTGCCACAGAAAACGTGTCTTATTCCAAACAAACTGTTTAAAGACTTAGAGAAACACTGTCAATATTCAAAAGATATTCTTTCGCCTCCAAATTATCGATATCAGCTTCATAAATATCTCTGAGATTGACCTTGATCAGCTTAATAGATAATTCCACTTTATGTTCAGAGGATTGTTCCACTTTCGAGCGAACCTCAAAGGGATTGAATTTAAGCTATTTCTTTGTAAAAATATGTCTACCCAAAATTGAAAGAAGAGATCGAAATCTGAAGGAATGAGGTTGATTGTTCCCTTGTCGATGCCAATTGTGAAATCAAGTTGTTTGAGGCTTTAGCTAATTGACATGGAGAAGGGAACTGCTATCTTTAACTATCCTCCTTTCACCTCCATAAAGTTATACCTCCAATGGTTGAAAGAATCTGCTCTGATTCTGTCACACTTGAAAATTAGTTTATACTTCAAGTGGTGTTATACTGATGTCACAACAGTTATCAAATCGCACTTTATTGAATACTCAGCAAGACATTGCATCAACATGAGAGTTTACTTTCTCGATTATTTAGTTTAGAAGCGGGCCATATTTTAGGGGAATCCACTGACAACAAACAGCTTGCAGGAATTTAAGTCGATCTATACCAAATAAATTACAAGGAGAATCACTAAATGAAGAGCACCTTACAAAAAAAATTAAATTGTATGTTTTTTCTTATGGTTTAAAGGTTTATTTGAAGTTGAGGTTTTGGATTAAGAGGCTGGATCATGATTTTTCAGAATATATAAAAAATTATAAAGAATATTTGACTCTTGAAAACCATCTATGAGATTAACAGGACAAAGGGAGTTTTGTTTTCTTGTGAAAAATACTTGAAGGTTAGCTAAATTGAGTCGGAGTTTGAATTTATTGGGAGAAAGGCCTAACTCAATGGCTGAAATATAGATTGTGAGGTGACTAAGACCCCAAACTGGTATGGTTCCATTTAGTAATATTCCCCTCATGCTGAAGGGACTATAAAGTTTCATTTGCACTTGAGAAAACACTCTTTTGAGAGCAAGTGTTATTATATAGGGAATAGAAACTATTAGCAGGAGGGCGATAATTATGAATACAGTAATGCATTGAACTAGCATTGATTTTGGATTTATATTATAAAAACGATTCTATTCAGTCGATGCTAAACAAATTTAATTCTTTTAATATATTAGTCTATGCTAACAGCATAAAACGATACCTTATCAAAGTTTTTCCAAGTCAACGGCAAGCAAATTTGAAAAACAAAAAGCTTAATGGAGTATCATATTTTCATTTTCATTATTTTTTGGTGTAATTCTTTCACTGCCTCCTCATAGGTTTGTTTTTTTTGTTTAGAATTGACGATTGGTGATTTTTTTGCATTGCAGATTATTTTTTATTTACTTTTGGTGATCATTAATGATAAATCTTGAATTGACTGTTGTTTTTATTTAATCTTTGC
>Ga0302280_1001144_pt1 | contig 22485 bp, 17 predicted proteins | sample III_Fen_E1_1_FD_198771 | JGI IMG/M metagenome (GOLD analysis project Ga0302280, IMG submission 198771) | Peat permafrost microbial communities from Stordalen Mire near Abisko, Sweden - III_Fen_E1_1 | ecosystem: Environmental > Terrestrial > Soil > Wetlands > Permafrost | place: Sweden: Abisko... | reverse complement strand
ACCGGGCCACACGCAGGTACTGTCAACAAAAATATTCTTAGTGAACGAATCGGAGCAACTACCGGAAGAAGAAACCTTTAATTTTACAGTAAATACCCCCGCAGTATTATACGTATGAGTTGGGTTTTGCGCTGAACTCGTATCGCCATCGCCAAAAGACCAGAGCCAGCCATTTATTGTTCCGCAGGAATTTGATTTTGAACTGTCGGTAAAGGAAATAATAGAATATGTGCAGATGGTATCATTGGAGTAGAAACGGGCTTTTACAGTGCCACTGGTTGATGGGGTAATTTCATTCGCGCCAATAGTTGGCGGGTTTGACCTTATGTTTCCATTTATATCCATGGTAATGCCGGAGATAGCAATGCCAGCACCTGATAGTGCCGAGTTTGTAGAATTGATATTTGTAGAATCATTAATATATTTAGGGTCAGTAGAATAGGAATGGTTATCAAAACCAGAAGCGCTTTGCCAGTCTGCAAGGGTTGCTTCGTTGCTACCATTCCAGGTACCCAGTGTTGTGCCTGTAGTATAGTAATTATTATAATTCATAGTAGCCACATTAGATGGGCTTGTGTTTATAGCCGTTCCCATGCTGAGATTTGAAATATTATTGTCTGTTAAATTCATTTTACCGTAACCGGTGGCCTCAAATGCAGTAGAACCACTGTTATTATCAAACAAGCTTATATTATTAAAGTAAAAATCTGTGGTAATTGAAGAGTCCAGTTCGATATAAAAGCCAAAAGTATTATTAGAATAGATAAAGTTGTTATCAATCAAATTTGTTACTAAATTGGCAGGATGGTAAAATGAAGAGTATAACTCAATGCCCGAGCAGAATTTATTGCTTTCAATTTTGCAACCATAAACCTCAACAGTGGACAGAGAACCTAACCCAAGGTCAAGGTTATTTGTCATTACATTTCCCGTAAAATTCAAATTCACCAGGTTTTGAGTATATAGGGGGCTTCCGGAAAAACTATCAATAATATTATTTGAGGCTGTAGTATTTGCAACCGTGTAGGTGCCACTGCCAAATACAAAACCATCAATGCCATTTTTTATTAGGTTATTTGTAAATGTACAATTGTCACCGCTGCTTTGTATCAAATAATCGCTATTGTTTTTCAAACCAATAACCTGGCAGTGGGTAATAGTAATATTGGTAGGGCCATAAGGGCCGTATCCTAATAATAAAGGGATGTTAAGATTCGGCGATACAGGATAATTCGCAGGGAGGGTTTTAATTGTTATTCCTTTCATCGTTATCCAATGTGAGTAAACATCAAACTGAACCACAGCAAAATCATCGGTATACCCATTATTCGCAGCCGAATCGGCAATGATAACCTTAGAACTATCCCCGTTTGCTGACTGGAAAGTAATATTATTGGTGGCTGAAACACCCTTTACAGAATCAAATACGAGTTGCTCAATATATGTTCCATTTGCCACATTAAACACTACCGGTCCACAGACCCCATAACTATCCAGCGCAGCTACTGCCGCGGTAAAACTCGGATAATCTGCCCCTACACCGCCTATGGTGTATGAGCCAGAGAGGCAAGTGGATTTCTTTGCACTTATCTCATTCGCGCCAATTGTAGGTGGGTTTGGCCGCATATTTCCGTCTATATCCGAGGTAATAGAAGAAAGAGCTATTCCCTTGCCTTGCAATGAAGTATTGGTGGCATGGAGATCAGTGGAGTCATTCACGTACATGGGATTGACAGACAGAGAGTGCGAATCTCTTTTCGAAATTTTTTGCCAATCAGTAAAATTGGATACTATTTTGGAGAAATAAGAATATGAGCATATTCCCCATTCTTTTCCCTGTGTGTATATATCATTATAATCCATTTTATTTACCAGGCTAGTATCAATGCGTACTGCAGTTCCCTTTGAGAAATTTGCAATATTATTGTCATAAACATTTACACTATTACTGCCGTCATATCCTGATATGTATAATGCGTACGAACTGGTATCTGCACTGTACACGCTGAGATTGTTGTCATAAAGTTCAAGCGTAGTATTTGAATCCAGTGACATACTTAAAGCAGTGGTATTATCGGATGAAAAAAAGTTATTATCCACCACGTCATGTGACACATAAGCCGGGTGGCTGAACTGCACAATTACTGCAAGGCCCGAATTAAATTTGTTTTTTTCTATTTTACCCCCATAAAACTCTAAAGTGCTTAATTGATTGCCGCCAATGCTATTAATCATTGCGTTCCCAATAAAATCAAAGTTCCTTAGGTTTTGGGTGTATAATGAACTGCCTGAAGTACTGTCAATTATATTATTGGTAATCGTAAAATTTGAATCTGCCGTGTTTCCAGAATTTCCCAGTACCAGTACATCTATACCATATCTCAGCAGATTGTCAGAGAAATTCATATAATGGCCATTGGCGTAGATCATATAGTCGGTAGACTGTAAACCAATTATTTGACAATGTTCAATAGAAATATGAGTACCCTGCAATTGAAATACTGCGCTCAAAGTTGAAGACTCCTGTAATACTTTAAAAGTCATCCCCTTTAAAGTCAACCAATGGCTCTTAAACGCATCAACTAAAGAATAATCATAAGTAGACCAATTGAGAGTAATGGTATCCTGGATAATAACCTTTGAGCTATCGCCGCTTGCTGACTGAAAGGTAACCGTATTAGTTGCCGAAACCCCTTGTATGGAATCTACCCGTAGTGTTTCATTGTAAATACCATTTGCCACATTCACTACTACGGGGCCTGAAATGCCATTGTTATGAAGCGAATCAAATGCAGCAGTAAAACTGAAAAAGTTTTTGCTTCCAGAACCCGAAGGGTTAATGGTATATGTACCACTCATGCCGGTAGCCAAAGCCACCCCGCCCTGCACCATGCATAATAAAAACAAGGCTGCTCCAGAGAATACTCTTTTCATTTGGTTTTTATTTTTCATAAAAATCTTAGTTTTTCGTGTTATAAAATTAGCCATAATCTCGTTAATTTTTATAAATTCTATACTTTTATCCTTAATTACACTTCAAAGATGCTACTAAAAAACATCGAATAAAAATACATTTTAGCATATTAATCAGCAATATTAATTATGAATTTTAAATTTACAATATGTAAATATTTGACATTTAGATAACTAAAAATACTAAAACAAATATATTTTTAATATTAATCATTTTATTATATTTGTAAGATGGAGAATGGGAAATTTTTTGCTTTGCTGGATACGCTTACAAAGGAAGAGGAAATTCGTTTTGCAGATTTTATTGCTTCACCCTATCATAATAGCAATAAGGCGCTTATACCAGTATATACACTCATTGCTAAGTGGAAAAGTAACGGGGAGCAAATTCAAAAAGAGAAAATTTTTGCCGCTTATTTCCCCGGTAAAAAATTTGAGTATGTAAAATTCAATAACGTTATCTACTACCTAAATAAACTGGCTGAAAGTTTTATTGGGCTCGAAAAAATGCAAAAGGATGCTTTTTTGAGTAAAATGGCTATATTTTCTGAAACCCGGCGCAGGCACCTCACCAAGGCCGCCGAAACGGTAAAAATAAAATTGCAGGCAGAACTGAATGAATCGCCTGAGCGTGACCATAACTGGTATTATAAAATGTTCCAGTTTTATAATGAGCAGAATATTTATCTCACCGAGATGGATAGGATGCAGGATAACAGCCAGATAAAATTGAAAACGGACAACCTGGATGTTTTCTACTTTTCGGCCAAACTACAGGATGCCTGCGAAATGATGAACAGGAGCCTGATACTGCCGGAAGCAGAATATGATAATAATATAGTAGGAAAAATAATCCGGATAATTGAAGGTGATAAGGATAAATATGAAGCCTACCCCTCCGTTTCAGTTTATCTATGTATTTTCCGGATGCTCAGTGAAAAAAACAACTCGCCATATTTTAACAAACTGACTACTTTGTTAAGCCGGCATGGAAAATCTTTTACCCATTTTGAATTGAGGGATTTGTATAATTATGGTAGAAATTACTGCATCCGCCGCGTAAATAGTGGTGACATTAATTACATGCAGTCCCTTTTTGAAATCAATAAAACAATGGTTGAAACAGGGTTGCTAACACTTGATAATATGATACCGGAAGCGGATTATAAAAATATTGTCTCGGCGGGGCTCCGCATCAGGCAGTTTGAATGGGTGTTGCAATTCATTAAAAAATATGCAGAAAAGCTACCTGAAAATGAACGGGTTAACGCCTTTTCATACAACCTCGCTTATTATAACTATGAATCAGGGGATTATAAAAAGGCTACAAAGCTTTTGAATGAAGTAGAATTCTCTAATGTCTTTTATAATCTTGATGCGAAAACTTTACTGTTGAGAATATATTTTGACGGGGATGAAGATGAAAGTTTCTTATCGCTGATAGCCGCTTTTAAAAACTACCTGAAGAGAAATAAGCTGATACAGGAAAACAGGTACAAGCAATATCACAACCTCGTAAAATTCACGTTAAAGCTTTTTAACCTAAGGAAGAAATTGCCCCTTGGTAAAGGACGCGCATTTTATAAAGAACTCAATAACATAAAACACCAGATAAAAGAGACAACCTATATAGCTAATTTAAACTGGCTACTTAGCAGAGTAGAGAGCCTGGGGAAATAAGTTCAAATTAAAAACCCTCTCAAAAACAATTAGTTTTAAGAAGGTTAAACCATTTATGCGGAGAGAGAGGGATTCGAACCCCCGGAGGTGTTACCCTCAACGGTTTTCAAGACCGCCTCATTAAACCGCTCTGACATCTCTCCGGGGCAAAATTACAAACATTATTGTGTTTTTTGTGAATTTTAAATAAAAACATGATTTTCGGGCATTTAATATCACAGGCATGCAACGAAAAGGTGCATTTTTGCGTCTTGGTAAAAACTACACGCCATTATATATTTGAAGCAACAAAAAAATGAAAAAAAAGACATTCGGGATTAGTTTGATATTAGTAGTACTGGCAGGGCTTTTAAGCCAGGCATACAAGTGGGAAGCCCAAACTTCTAATATGCCTCTTTCAAGCTGGAAATTTGACAGTACGGCAAGGTATGTAGCGAATGTGGGTTATATGCAAGGTAAAAACATTACTACTTTTACTTTTACTAATACAGGTAAAAACCCTTTAAAAATAACCGGCGCAGAACCAAACTGCCCCTGTGTAACCGTCGATTGGAGCCAGGAAGAAATAGCCCCGGGCAAACAAGGATTTGTAAGATTATCATTTATGCCATATAAGCCAGGGAATTTTTTGGAAACAGTAAACGTTCTCGCAAATGTAAAAAAAGGCAGTGAGACGCTGTTTGTGCGCTATAATGTAACAAAATAATTCGTAATTTTGCAGTTATGAACGCCTTAAAAGGTTAATATGGAGTTAAAATTATAACTCGTTAAAAAAAACAATAGTAAATTCGCTAAAAAAATCAGTATATCAACTATGACAAAAATTTATGTATTCATTCTGAGCTTCTTACTTGCCTCCGGCGTTGCGTATTCGCAAAATGATAATGCAGCCCCTGCCGATGCCCCTATACTCACTTTTGAAACTACTTCCCATAATTTTGGGACTATAAAAGAAGACGGCGGCCCGGCTGTTTACACATTCAAATTTACCAATACAGGCAATAAACCCCTGAAAATAGACAGGGCACAGCCAGGCTGTGGGTGTACCGTAACTGACTTTACCAAAGACGATGTACCACCAAAGGGCCAGGGCTATGTAAAAGCTACTTTTGACCCGAATGGCCGTGTTGGCACTTTTAATAAAAGTGTAATGGTGTATTCAAATGCAAAACCCAGCCCACAGGTGCTAAGTTTTAACGGCACAGTGCTGGCAAGGATAAAAACCATTGAAGACAGTTTCCCAAATGCTTCAGGCAACTTACGTATGCAAACAAATAGCCTGAGCTTTAACTCTTTAAAAAATAATTTAAAAGATACTTTCCAGGTCCTTTCACTTTATAATTCCGGAACTTCTGCAATAAGTGTTAAGTCAATTAAGGGGCCTAACTTTATATTTACAAAAGGTTCTGATCTGCCATTAACTCTTCAACCAAAACAAAAGGGACGACTTGAGATTCATTATAATGTATCAGAAGCAAAGGATTATGGTTTGATCTTCGAGCAGATAAAATTGGTGACTGATGACGTTAAAATGCCTGAAAAAGACCTAAGTGTGATAGCAGACGTTCACCAGTATTTTCCGCCAATGACCGCTGAAGAAAAAGCAAAAGCGCCTAAGATCGTATTTGATAAAATGACCAATGATTTCGGCGATGTGAAACAAGGTGAGATAGTTACAACCCAATTCAAATTCACCAATAACGGTACGCAAGACCTCAATATAATAAAAACAAAAACTTCATGCGGCTGTACAGTTTCTGAGCCGGAAAAGACTTTGCTTAAAGCCGGTGAAACTACCAATATCAAGGTTACCTTCTATACCGCGGGCAAAAAAGGAAAAGAGTCAAAGGATATACATGTATATACCAATGACCCAAGCAACCCTGAACCAACTTTGAAGATCATGGCTAACGTGATAGTTCCGGCCACGGGCGGCGCTGATGCAAAAACTGCTTCGGCTAAAGCCACCCCTGCTGTTATCGATTATACCGAAGGCGGCAAGAAGTTCGTTGGCGAATGGGTTGCTACCAATGATAAAAAAATGAAGCTGGCTATAAAAACCGATGACGGCGCCACCTATACCATTAAGGGCAAAAAAATAGATTATACGAGCACTTTTACTAATGGAGTACTTACTGTTATCACTCCTGCAGCAGCCGGCTCTACTACTGCAACTGCAACAAGCCAGGTTACCTATAACCAGACTGCCGACCACATCACCGTAGATGGTGTGGAATACATGAGAAAATAAAAATAGAAATATCAGGGAGCCAATGAAAAGAAGCATTCTGAATTATACCTTATTTACGATATTAAGTTTTTGCGCCGGTTTTGCCGGCGCAATTGCGTTTAACAGGTTGCATAACGGCGGCGGGCCTTTTATAAAAGAAGCTGACCCAACTAATGCCCGGCAGGCTTCCTATCGAATGGATGGCGCTGACGGACCGGCTGATTTTGTAAAAGCCACCAATGCCAGCAAATCAAGCGTTGTATTCATCAAGGCATTGTCAAACAGCACGCAATCCAATACATCTATTTGGGATCCTTTTGGGTTTTTTGGCAATATGGGGCCAGTTACTTCTTCAGGTTCGGGAGTTGTTATTGGCCAGGATGGGTATATTATTACCAATAACCACGTGGTAAAAGACGCCAATCAAATAGAGATAACCCTGAGCAACAGCAAAAAAACCTATCCTGCAAAAGTTGTAGGCAAGGACCCTTCAACTGACCTGGCGCTGCTGAAAATAGACGCCGATAATCTCTCCCCTATTGTATTCGCCAATTCTGATGACCTACAGGTAGGCCAGTGGGTGGTGGCTGTGGGTAACCCGTTCAACCTCAACTCCAGCGTTACAGCAGGCATAGTGAGCGCGAAAGGAAGGAATATAAATATAGTGCAAAACGAATTCCCAATAGAGTCATTTATCCAGACAGATGCCGCTATCAATCCCGGCAACAGTGGTGGCGCGCTGGTTAACCCATCGGGTGAACTGGTGGGCATCAATACTGCAATATTATCAAAAACTGGTTCTTATGCAGGTTATGGTTTTGCCATCCCTTCCAATATCGTGAAAAAAGTGGCAGGCGATATCAAGGAATTCGGCCACGTACAGCGCGCTTTTGTGGAAGCGCAGGTAACTGAGATAGATGAAAAACTGGCCGACCAGCTCAACGACGAATCGGCAAGCGGGGTATATGTGCTCTCAATAGCTACCGATGGCAATGCCGACAGGGCCGGGCTAAAAAGCGGCGATGTGATACTGAAAATAGATAACCGTGTAATAGACAGCAGGGCTGTGTACGAAGAACAACTGGCCTACTACCGCCCGGGCGATAAAATAACCCTGATGGTAAAACGCGGCGGCGAAGCCAAGCAAATAGACATCACCCTGACCAATGAATGGGGAAACACGAGTACAGAGGCAAATAAATCCATACACTCTGATGTGCTGGGGGCTGATTTTACAGCTATTAATAAAATAGAAAAAGAAAAATACAATGCCGACGGCATTCGGGTAACCAATATCACCGGCGGGCGCATTGCGCAAATGAACCTGCCTGAAGGATACATCATTACATCGTACAACAACCGGCCATACGACAACCCCGACGCTTTAATAAAAGCCATGGAAAACTCAAGGGGCCGCATCATTGTGCAGGGCATACAACCCAACGGGACAAGAAATACGCTGACGTTTTTTTCGTATTGAGGCAAAAAAATGGTTGAATTGCTAAATGGTTAAATTGTTGGGGGCAGGGCGACCGGTGGTCGCCACTGAAAGATAATATTCAAAATCAACGCCGTCATTGCGGAATTTTTTGACGGTGAAATGTTATACAAAAGGTCGACAATTCCCTCAAAAAATATCCGCAATCTCCTGTGAAAATTAACTGTTCGTTTTATCCTCTAAATCAGGAAATACATAAGTGGATAGGGTTCATTTGTAAATTTTTGGAGGGGATTAGCTACGCTGCTACTTCGTGGTGCGGATATTTTTTGGCTGGCAGTTTAGTTCTCAATTCGAAAATGCGTAGGCCAAAAAATTCCACAATGACGCCGTTTTTTAGGGCGACGGCAGGTCGCCCCTACCGCAAACACCTAAAACCCAACACCTATCTTTACTATTTCTCTCGTCACCACCTCATTCCCCATTGTTAGTTTTACTATGCAGATACCGCAGCCGTATTGCGAAGCATCAAAAGTATAGCTGAACTGCCCGGCGGGGTGGCTGATATTGTTTTCTGAGGTGATGAGCCGCCCGGTTATGTCATAAATAGAAATACTGACTGCGCCGTTTTCATCCAGGTTGCCGCTGATAGTTGTTTGGCTGGTGAAGGGGTTTGGGGCAACGGAAATGTTGTAAATCAAGGTTTTATTTTCTTTAATATCAGTATAAGTTGGTATGTTGAATTTAGCTAAAAATACAGTGTAATTATTGGGGTCATTATTAGAAGTCTGAAAAGCTCCGGAAGTAGCAATACCAGAGGTACTAAAGGTTATTCCGCTAATATATGTGTTTCCAAAAACATCATTAGTCACTATCTGCCCATAAGTATCATTATCTCCTCCATAATATGAAGCCCAACGTAAGGTACCGGAGGTGTCAAATTTTGCAATATATGCAGCCTCAAAGGCTCCTGATATAGAAGTTTGGTAAGCATTGGAAGTGGCTATGCCAGAAGTGCTATTGGTAAACCCTGAAATATAAACGTTGCCTGATAGGTCAGTAGAGACTTCATCTCCTTCATTATCACCACTGCCACCGTAATAAGTAGCCCAAAGCAGATTACCAGAGGTACTAAATTTTCCTAGAAAAGCATCCCCTAACAGGCTACTACCACAATTACAAAAAGTTTGATAGGCGCCGGAAGTAGATATACCGGATGAACTGATAGTTGTTCCTGTTATATATATATTGTTAAAAACATCAGTCGTTATATTGACATAAGGAACAGAGTTTTCTGCATAATATGTTGCCCATATTATGTTACCAGAGGAGCTGAATTTAGCTAAAAAAGCATCACCAAATGAGCTGCCGCCCGTGTAAGAAGTTTGGTAAGCGCCGGAAGTAGCAATACCGGAGGTGCTGGTGGTTTCTCCTGCAATATATACATTGCCAGAAGTATCTATAGCTACAGCATCGCCTTCATCATCGCCACTACCTCCATAGTATGTAGCCCAAAGAATACTGCCGGAAGAATTAAATTTTGCTAAGAAGGCATCCCCGTTTACACTATCTCCTGAAGTCTGGTAAGCACCTTTGGTGGCAATACCCGAATCGGTTGATGTATTTCCAGTTATATATACATTCCCATAAGTATCTGTAATTACATATTTACCCAGACCCTCTTTGCCCCCAAAATAGGTAGACCAAAGAATACTGCCGGAAGAATTAAATTTCGCTAAGAAAGCATCTCCATTCACACTATCTCCTGAAGTCAGGTAAGCGCCTGAAGTGGCTATATCTGAGGTACTATTTGTATATCCAGTAAAATATACATTGCCTGATTTATCAACACAAACCCAACCGGGACTTTCATATCCACTCCCTCCAAAGTACGTTGCCCAAAGCAATTTGCCTGAAGAGTTAAATTTAACTAAAAAATCATCCCCGTTTATACTATCCCCCAATGTTTGGTAAGCCCCTTTAGTTGCAATGCCAGATGTAACATACGTAAATCCTGTCATATATATATTTCCTGAACTATCGATAGCTAATGCGCCTCCATAAGTTGTAGTATCGCCCCCAAAATAAGTAGCCCACAGAAGGGAGTTTTTTTGGCCATGGACTATGCGGGGCGCAAGAGCGAAAAGAGCGAGAATGAGAGTGGCCAGTATATTTTTCAAAGGGGTAATTTTATAACGAAGATAGGGGAAAATAATTAGGAATTATGAAATTTCGGAAGGCTTCGCTTCGGGCGAAGGCTTCCGTTAAAAAGAGCGAGGGGAAAATTTGGAAGTACCGGAAATTTTTCCTATCTTGCATCTATGAAAAATAAACTTCCGGCTTCTATAACTGTCTCCGGCTCTCTAAAACACTCTGAATTTGTTTATGCGCGTAAGATTTCCGCAATAAGGGCATACTACTTTACACTATTATAGTATGGCTTCGTAGTCAAAATTCTTATAATCAGTAATTTAAAAAAATAAATTATACTAGACAGGCATTGCAAAATGGTAGATAAGTGGGAAAACAGTATCCAAATATGCACTACAATTTTTGAAAAACGGAAAAATGAAAGGGTTTATATGAGTAAGATTTTTGGTGCAGATATTTTCCATAAACTTGCGCCTTTGCAGTAAACCCCACTATCTTTGTTAATGGATGTTTGAATTAAAAAAGGACATAAACCCAACCCTGTCTGACAGGCTGGCGTTGCCACTGGTCCTGGCGGGCTATGGCATCAGGAATTTTACTTTGCAGGTATTGGAAAGGGCCTTATTTGCCAACAAAAACATCTTTACAGCCCAAAGGATACTTGTTTTCAGGAAAGGCGGCATGGGCGATGCGGTATCTGCGCTGCCTGCTATTCTGGCTATAAAAAACCGGTTCTCAAACACGGAAATTGACCTGCTCACAGCACGGAGGCTGCCCACCCAGGCGGGCCTGGAAGAAATAGCGGAACAGGGGACTTTTGCCAATGTATATACTTATACCAACCTGTTCGACAGGGATATGATAAGCCAGTTACGCAAAAGAAAATACGATCTGTATATTGAATTGCCCAGCAATATTGCCTCTTTCAGTTTCGAACTGAGGACGCTGTGGCTGGTAAAACGCGTTGGCATACCCAGTGGCATTGGCTGGAGGGTTTCGTCCACAAAATTCCTGGCCAAAAAACAGGAAAAGCTGCTTTCGTTTTTTAGTGACAAAGACAGGTTACTGAAAATATTAAACAGGTATGGTTTTGATGTAGAGTATGATTATCAATTGAATGTACCTAAGAAAGATGAAGAATTTGTAAACAAACTGCTAAAAGAACAAGGGATTACCCTGAAAGATAGAAATATAGCCATGATGCCCGGCGCAGGAAGGCCGCAAAACAAATGGCCCCTCCCCTTTTTCAATGAAGTTGCCAAATATTACCTGGCCAAAGGCTTTAATATCATACTCATAGGCGGTGAAGAAGAAAGAAGCGAGGCTGAAAAAATAGAGGGTGAAAATGTATTTAATTTCTGCGGGAAACTGACTGCCATGCAAAGCGCTGCTATGCTAAAAAGCTGTTGTCTGTCAATAAGTAACGATACCGGGCCAATGCATCTCTCCTACTCTGCAGGAACACCGGTAGTTGCTATTTTCAGCGCACGGGACTATGCCGGGAAATGGTTTCCGCCCAAAGAGGGAAATATTATACTGAGAAACACGGATGTACCATGCGCTATCTGCTTTAGCGACACCTGTATGGATAATATTTGCATGAAGCAGATAATGCCGGAGGATGTGATAAAAGCCGCAGATAAACTATTAACCTCGAAACCAATTATTATGAAAGAAACCGTATAAAAAATTAGATTCCAATTCCCTGCATCGCCTTGTCCATCTGCTCTTTGATCTTGTCATTGCAGAGGTTGCCCATGCTCCCCGCATGGGAATGATGAAGTTTGGCCGGTGGGATAAAAGCCCCGGAAACGATCTCCTCTCCTACTTTCTTATAGGCTTCACGGAAAGGCATTCCCTGCAATACATACTCATTTACCCGTTCTACACTGAAAATATCGCTGTATTTTTTATCCCCTAATATATTGTCCTTTAAATGAATATACCCCAACATATAGGTACAGGCCCCAAGGCAGGCTTTAAGGTCGGAAAGGCCGGGGAAGATGATCTCCTTGGTGAGCTGCATATCCCTGTGGTAGCCCGAAGGCAAGTTATTGGTGAGCAAAGTCAGTTCGTTTGGCAGCGACTGGATCCGGTTGCACTTGCCCCTGATCAGTTCAAATACATCAGGGTTCTTCTTGTGCGGCATGATGCTGGAGCCGGTGGTCAGGTTGTCAGGGAAGCTGATAAACCCATAGTTGGCGCTCATGTACAGGCAAACGTCATACGCGAATTTCGACATCGTGGCAGCCACAGAAGCGAGGGCAACAGCAACCCATTTTTCAGTTTTGCCACGGCTCATCTGGGCGTCTATTACGTTGTAGTGCAGGGTTTCAAAGCCGAGCAGTTTGGTGGTCATCTCCCTGTCGAGCGGGAAACTGGAACCGTATCCGGCGCCGGAGCCAAGCGGGTTTTTGTTGCAAAACCGATAGGCGGTCGCCAGCATATCCATGTCCTCGGCCAGGCTTTCGGCGTACGCCCCAAACCACAAACCAAAAGAAGACGGCATGGCCATTTGGAAATGGGTATATCCGGGCAGCAGTTTATCTTTATTCTCTTCACTCAGAACTATGAACCTGTCGAACAATATTTTTACCTGCTCCGCAATGTCCTTTACCTCAGCCCGCAGGAAGAGTTTTATATCCAGCAATACCTGGTCGTTACGCGAGCGGCCGCTATGGATCTTTTTGCCGCTTTCGCCGATGCTTTTGGTGAGGGTAAATTCAACCTGGGAATGAATATCCTCCACCCCCTCTTCAATCTGAAAATTACCGTTTTGTATGTCTTCAAGAATATTATATAAACCCGACTGTACCTCTTTCAATTCCTCTTCGGTAAGCAAACCGATGTGGGCCAGCATCTTGGTATGCGCCAGCGAGCCAATCACGTCATGCTCAGCAAGGAGCAGGTCAAATTCATTGTCGCGGCCGATCGTGAATTTCTCAAGAATGGCGGGCATTCCCTGTTTGCTTTCGTTTTCCTTTTGCCAGATCTTCATGCGTGTACTATTTGGTCGAGCATTTGTGTATATATCCTTATACCTTCTTCTATTTCATGCAGATACACATATTCATCAGCAGTGTGCGAGCGGGCGGAATCGCCGGGGCCAAGTTTTACTGAAGTAAAAGGGATCAAAGCCTGGTCGGACGTGGTAGGAGAGCCATATGTGTCCCTGCCTAACTTTATTCCTGCCTTTACAAATGGATGTGAGGGAGTTATAGACGAGGGCCTCATCCGCATAGAGCGCGGTTTGGCTTCGCTGTGTATATTCTGGCGAATGATATCCAAAAGTTCTTCATGGCTGTAAGCATCCGTACACCGCACATCAACAGTAAATTCGCACCTGTCTGGCACCACATTATGCTGCACGCCGGCATGGATCATTGTTACTGTCATTTTAACCGGGCCAAGGGTCTTTGATACTTTAGGGAATTTATACTTCCTAAACCACTCAATGTCCTTCATTGCTTTATATATAGCATTATCGCCTTCTTCCCTTGCTGCATGTCCGCTGCGTCCATTCGCTACGCAATCCAGTACCATAAGCCCTTTCTCAGAAACGGCCAAATGCATTTGGGTAGGCTCGCCAACTATGGCAAAGTCAATATGGCCAAGTTTAGGTAAAACAAGTTCAATGCCGTTTGCCCCTGAGTTTTCTTCCTCGGCTGTAGCGGCATATATGAAGTTATATTTCAGGTTATCCTGATCGTAATAATATAAGAATGCGCCTAAAAGGGCCATCAGCGAAGCTCCGGCATCATTACTGCCAAGCCCAAAAAGTTTTCCTTCCTGTTCTATAGGGGTAAATGGATCGAGCCTGTAACCTTCATTTGGCTTTACGGTATCATGATGTGAGTTAAGAAGGATGGTAGGCCTGAGCGGCCTGAAATACTTGTTTTTAGCCCAGATGTTATTGCTTTTCCGGTAAGCTTTTATTCCCCGTTCAATCAGGAAGTTTTCAATAAGCGCTGCTGTCCCATCTTCCTGGCCGCTAAACGATGGAGTAGCAATAAGCTTTTTGAGCAAGCCGATCACGTCTTTGCTTATATTGTCAAGCTCCTGCTCTTTATTTACTAAGTTTGCTTCCGGCATTTTCTTTCCCTTCTATCATGTTCTTTAAATTGGCAGCATGACCAATCCAGACGCTATTCACGCCCTTATTGATCGCCTCAAAGGAATTATCTATTTTAGGAATCATGCCTTTATTGATTACCCCTTCTTCTTTCAGCGAAAGATACTCCTTTTGGCTGATATGCCGGATAAGTGAATCAGAATTATTCAAATCATGCATGACACCTTCTTTCTCAAAACAATAGACAAGGTTAACTGTAAAATCCCTTGAAAGGCTTACTGCCAAAGCGGAAGCTATAGTATCGGCATTGGTATTAAGGAGCTGCCCTTTTTCATCATGGGTAATGGGTGCAATGATTGGAACAAGCCCTTGTTTCAGTAGATCCTTAAGCGTTTCGCTTTTCAATGAATCTGGATCAATATCACCAACGAACCCATAATCAATTTGTCCGACAGCCCTTTTATGTGCCGGAAGTATATTCCCGTCTGCACCCGTTAATCCTATCGCATTGCAGTTTTTAGATTGTAACAATGCAACCACTTTCTTATTGATCAACCCGGCATAAACCATTGTAACTATATCAAGCGTGGCTTCATCTGTAATGCGACGCCCATCTATCATTTGCGGGACAATGCCCATTTTAGCGCTAAGTTCAGAAGCCAGTTTGCCACCACCATGAACAAGAATCTTCAATCCATCAATCGAAGCAAAATCATTGGTAAATTGATTTAACAAATCCTTATTGTCAACTACGTTACCGCCGATTTTGATTATGTAGAGGGTAGGGGTCATTTTAGTTATTGATTCCTTCAAGTATCTTCTTCAGAACTGCCTGTGCAGCAAAAACCCTGTTATTTGCCTGTTGGAGAATAAGTGAATTGGGTCCATCAAGCAAATTATCTGGCACTTCCACATTCCGGCGTACTGGAAGGCAATGCATGATCCTGCCATTATTGGTCAAAGCCATTTTACTATCGTTTAAAAGCCATTCGCTACCGTCTTCTTTCAATTTACCATACTCCTTGTATGACGACCAATTCTTTACATAGATAAAATCGGCGCTTTTTAGCGCCTCTTCCTGTATATAAATTATTTGTGCGCCCTTGGTAAACGTTTCTGATAATTCAAATCCTTCCGGATGGGCAATTGTTAATTCCACATCGCTCTTACCCATCCATTCGGCAAAAGAGTTGGCTACTGCCTGTGGTAAGGGCTTGATATGCGGCGCCCAGGTAAGGACTACCTTTGGTTTACGGTTTTCGTGCCAATTTTCTTTTATCGTAATGAGGTCTGCAAGGCTTTGTAACGGGTGTAGTGTAGCTGATTCAAGGCTGACAACCGGCACCTTGCAATATTGAATAAACTTATACAAAAGGTCTTCCGAGTAGTCTTCTTCACTGTTTTTTAAGTTTGGGAAACAGCGAATACCTATAATATCACAGTACAATCCCATCACAGCTGCAGCATCTTTTATATGTTCTACAGAAGTGCCGTTCATCACCGCGCCATCATTAAATTCAAGCGCCCATCCCTCCTTATCCATATTCATCACCATCACATTCATGCCAAGGTTAAGAGCAGCTTTTTGGGTGCTGAGGCGTGTTCGCAGGCTTGGGTTAAGGAACAAAAGGCCAATGGTTTTATCTTGCCCCAAAGCCTTATAAGCGAATGGACTTTTCTTGACAGCCAAGGCTTCCTCAACAAGGTCATTAACATCAGCTACATCTTTTACGCTTGTGAATTGCCTCATTGGTTTACAACCTCCTGTACAAGTGATTTTTGAAATGCTTCTAAGAATATATCTGCTTCTGCTCGTTTCAAATTAAGTGCGGGCAATATCCTCAAAGTATTTTTATTGGAAGATGCGCCGGTAAATACTTTATATTCATGAAGCAATTTATTCCTGATGGGTGCAGATAGGATACCAAATTCGACCCCGATCATCAATCCTAATCCACGGACTTCTTTCACAGCTTCAAATTTCTTTAGCTCATTCATCAGGTAATTACCTGTTTCCAATGCATTGGCCAGTAGATTTTCTTCTTTAATTACATCTAAAACCGCTATGGCTGCTGCACAGGCCAAATAATTACCACCAAATGTAGTGCCAAGCAAGCTGTGTCTTGCCTGGAATAACGGGTTAATTAATACGCCTGCAACAGGGAATCCATTTCCCATTCCTTTTGCTATAGTGATCAAATCAGGTTTTATGGCGCTGTATTGATGTGCAAAAAACTTACCTGAGCGGGCATAGCCAGATTGTACTTCATCAAGTATTAGGATAGTCCCAGTTTTCCTGCATAAAGCGCTAATTTTTTGAAGGAAAGAATCTGTCGGGACATTCACTCCGCCAACGCCCTGTATCCCTTCGATAATGACTGCACAAACCTCTTCATTAATATGATTTTCCAAAGCTGCTTCATCATTAAAAGGAAGGAATATAATATTATCCGTTTGGTTTACAAGAGAAACAATAGAGGCATCATCTGTAGCGGCCACCGCCATAGATGTACGCCCATGAAATGACTTGCTGAAAGCAATTACTTTCTTTCGTTTGGTATGAAAAGAAGCCAGTTTTATGGCGTTTTCATTAGCCTCCGCACCGGAATTGCAAAGGAAAAGGCTATAATCATCATAGCCCGACAATTCTCCTAATTTGGTAGCCAGTTCCTGCTGCTGGGGTATTTTTACCGAATTGGAATAAAATCCCATCCTATGGAGCTGTTCTTCAAGCATTTTCACATAATGCGGATGGCTATGCCCAACGGAAATAACGGCATGTCCGCCATAGAGGTCGAGATATTTTACCCCATTCTTATCCCATATCCATGAACCTTGTGCTTTCACTGGCTCAATGTCAAATAGGGGGTAAACGTCGAATAAATTCATATTGTTAATTTTGATTTCAGTAAAGGGGTATTGAATATTAGTTGCAATGTTTTTAAAATATCGTTATTCTTCTTTAAAATCGTCCCAAGTACCATTTTCATCTTCTTCCCACGCTTCCCAAAATGCTTCTGGATTATCGCTATCGTAAACTAAATGACTTCGCCTCTGTTCATCGTCAATAGTCAAATTATTATCATCCTTACCTTCGTCATTATGGGGTTTGTATTTTTCAATTATTAATTGTTTTATCATATTGATTTCTAGCGCAGTTATATAAGTTGGCTCGTTTCTTATATTCGGCAATACAAATGCAACATTATCAATTGCGAAATGCTCCAGATTAATTATGCACCACAAAATGTATTCAGGGTCTTTTTTAATAATTTCAGATATTTCTAACCCTGAATAGTTGCCCCAAAGAACATCGCCCAATATTGAGTACTCTTCAAGTTTTTGAATATTATCTTCATGCTCTGAAAGAGCTTCGCGATTCGCAATCTTTTTATAACTCAACAGCTTCCCTTCATCTAAATCTTTATAGATTGGGTTTGTTTCTGATATATTTAATGGTATTGATTTACAAATTAAATCAATATAGTCATCAGATACCACAATAAAGTAACCTAGGTTAGATAAGCCAAGATTTTCGTAGATTTCATTCAAATACAAGTCAAAGTGCTTTTTTGCAATTTCATAATTGCCCTCTTTATAATTTCTCCTTGCAATATCTAATAATTCCCAATTCTCCATTTGTCGTAGTATTTAAATTATTCCCAATAATAATTCCTTCATTTATTATTCAGTTTCTCTAAAACTTGCGGGAACTGGAGACTGTTTATTGAGAATATTGCCCAAACACTGAATATATTTATATAGTTGTTCTGGCCGCACGGGGTATGTTGGGTCATCTAAAGGATACATGCCTTCGAATTGATTATAAAAAAAATATTCAACATCATTATAATTTTCAATAGGTAGGTTTATAATATAATTCAAGATAGTTAATTTTCGCAAATCAATTTGTTTGTCTATATTTACTAAATTTTCGGCATCTAATATTTCTTTTGCCATAAAGGTAGGCCATTCATTTTTATCTCTTTGTGATAAGTCATTAAAAATATCAGATATATCTCTACTTTTCATATTTTTACTTGTTTATAGATTACAAAAATATCATCGTGGGGTAATTTTTGTCCACTATGCGTAAAATACATTTTAACGGTATTGCCTTTTCACAATATTCGTGCTCTAATTCACTCATTTTGCTCCTCTAAACGAGATGTTTTTTAAAATGCGCTCGCTTTCAGTTTCAATCCCATCGTTTCATCCAAACCAAAAGCCAAATTCATATTTTGTACTGCCTGCCCCGAAGCACCTTTTAGCAAATTGTCTATAATGCTTGTTATTAATAGTTTATCTCCATGTTTTTCAAGATAGAGAATGCATTTATTGGTATTTACCACCTGTTTTAAATCAGTTAATGTATGGCTTATATGCACAAAAGGATGGCCCTTATAATACTCAGAATAGATTGCTTTTGCTTCATCCAAAGAGAGCTTTATATCTGTATACATAGATGCGAAAATCCCCCGAGTGAAGCTACCCCGTGCAGGGATAAAATTAAGCTCCGTGTTCAAATCAGGTTGCAATTGTTCTAGGCTTTGTCCGATCTCGGCAAGATGCTGATGATCAAAAGCTTTATATATCGATAAATTATTGCTTCGCCAGCTAAAATGTGAAGTAGCTGCCAGCCCCTGCCCTGCCCCGGTAGAACCAGTGGTAGCATTGATATGAACTTCGTTTTGAAGTAAATGTTTATTTGCCAAAGGCAATAAGCCCAATTGAATACAAGTCGCGAAACAGCCCGGATTGGCTATACGTTTGTGGCCTCTTATTTTGTCCCGGTTCAGTTCCGGCAGGCCATAGATATATGTTTTATCCAGGCGAAAATCCTGGCTCAGGTCTATGATGCAGGTTGATTCCGGGATATTATTTTCTATTAAAAACTTTTTAGATTCGCCATGGCCCATGCAAAGGAATAAAACATCCATATCCGCAGAGATCTTTTCCGAAAACTTCAGATCCGTATCCCCCAGTAGGTCACTGTGTACTTCATAGACAAATTTGCCTGCCTGGCTTTTGCTTTGTGCAAAAGCGATCTCCGCTTTCGGGTGCAATAGCAAAAGACGGATGAGTTCCCCCCCTGTATATCCCGCCGCTCCCGCTATGCCTGCTTTAATTTTTGTCATTTTTCAAGTCCCCTTTAGGAGATTTAGGGGTATTCACCGCATTATAAATAGCCGTCTGGTTGCCGAATATTTTCGCAAAACCTTTTACATCTTCGCCCGTCCAGGTATTATTCATTTCCCCGTAGCTACCGAATTTCTTGCTCATCAGGTCATGTTCCGACTCGATACCTGTTACCTGGAAATGATAAGGGGAGAGGTTGACAAATACCTTACCGGTCACAAATTTCTGGGTACTATCCATAAATGCCTCCAAATCCCGCATGATCGGGTCAAGGTATTGGCCTTCATGTAGCCAGTTGCCATACCAGGCTGCTAATTGGTCTTTCCAGTAGAGTTGCCATTTGGTAAGGGTATGTTTTTCAAGAGCATGATGGGCTTTTATAATAATGACGGGTGCAGCGGCTTCAAAACCAACCCGGCCTTTGATGCCGATGATGGTATCGCCAATATGTATATCCCTGCCAATGGCAAAAGGAGCCGCTATTTCCTGGAGTTTCAATATGGCGTCCACCGGGCTCTTGAACTTTTGTTCATTCACCGCTTTCAATTCTCCTTTTTCAAAATAGAGGGTAATATTTTCGTCATCCTTTTTGGTAAGCTGAGTTGGCCATGCTGTTTCCGGAAGGGGTAGATTTGAGGTCAGGGTTTCCTTTCCGCCAACTGAAGTTCCCCACAGGCCTTTATTGATACTATAGGCGGCTTTCTCAAAATCCATAGTTACATTATTGGATTTCAGGAATTGTATCTCATCTTCCCTTGAAAGTTTGTTATCACGGATAGGAGTAATAATTTGGACGTCTGGTATTAAAATATTGAATACCATATCAAATCGCACCTGGTCATTCCCCGCGCCTGTACTGCCATGGGCTACACTTCCCGCTCCCGTTTTCTTTGCATATTCCGCGATGGCAACTGCCTGCACGATACGTTCAGCGCTTACGGAAAGCGGATAGGTATTGTTTTTCAATATATTCCCAAATACCAGGTATTTGATTACTTCGCTATAAAACCGTTGACGCGCATCTATACAATGAAAGGTTTTGGCGCCCAGGCTATACGCATGGGTTTCAATCTTACGTATTTCCGTATTGGTAAATCCACCGGTATTTATCGTTACGGCATGTACTTCAAAGCCCTTAACTTTAGAAAGATAAACGGCGCAATAGGTAGTATCCAGCCCACCGCTAAAAGCCAAAACCACTTTATTTTTGTCCATTCTTTATTGTTTTATTCTTTTCTAAAAAAACATATTCCTTCAGCCGCAAAAGCCTTTCATATATCTTCGACTGTTTGGCAAAATCCCATAATTTATTGGCTGGTTTCGCCTTTGCCTTTTCTACCGGGTCATAGAGCATCGCAGTGCACAGGCAGTTTTTCCTGTCCTTGCTCATCAGTATTTCATAGTTTACACAAGACTGGCATCCTTTCCAGAATTGATCATCATCGGTAAGTTCTGAATAAGTAACCGGTTCATAGCCCAGGTCCGAATTAATTTTCATGACTGCCAACCCGGTGGTAAGGCCAAATATTTTGGAATCGGGATATTTTGTCCGACTCAGTTCAAATATCTTCTTTTTTATATCCGTGGCCAACCCGCTTTTGCGGAATGCCGGGGCGACGATGAGGCCGGAATTAGCCACATAATTGCCGTGGCCCCATGTTTCAATATAACAGAAACCTGCCCAGAAACCTGTACGGGTAAGTGCTATCACGGCTTTGCCCTCCAGCATTTTTTTCTCAATATATTCCGGTTTACGCCGGGCTATACCTGTGCCGCGGGCCTTGGCGGAAGACGCCATTTCCTCGCAGATCTGTTCTGCAAATTTTACGTGCTCTGCACCTGCTATTTTGATTGTAAACTTGGGTTTACGCATTTTTAGTAATCAAGTAATAAGTTTGGCCTTTTAAAGCCTCAATAATTGTAAAGTAATAAATAAAAAAAGAGAACGCTCCGTTTCGGAGATGAGGGGTAGCCAAAAAATTGGCTCAGCGTCGGATAAAGAATGGCATTGTACTGTCGAAAACTATTCCCTGTGGAATAGAAAACAAGGCCTCTGGGGCATATACCGGGTAAGCTGTCGGAGCTATGGTTACAAACTTGCTTTTTTTCATTTATTTATAAATAGTAAAAAATATACCTGTTAAATAAAGGGCGCAAAGTTAGGAAAAATTGTGACCAATTGAATAGGGTCATTAAAACCAGGGTAAAATTTAACATTCCGGTACTAATAAAACTATCAATATAAAAGCCCCGTCCGGAATATTCCGGACGGGGCTTTTATATTATACTGGCTTAAAGCTTATTCTTTTACGACTTTTACACTAACCGTGCCAGTATTGTCAGTAGTTGTAACAGTATAAGTACCTTTTGCGAGCCCCATCATATTTACTGAAAGTTGGGTTACGTTAGTATTAGCCACTGCACTTCCCTGAGTTACTACTTTGCCTTTGATATCTATTACCTGTATAGTTTCATTCATTGTAGTAGGCCTGCTAATATTTAAGTAAATGCGGTCTTCAGCCCTGTTATACCATACTTTAGTCTGCGATGAAGCCGTTGATGATGAATCAAAATCAACCTGCCTTATTGGGCTATAAGTAAAGTTGCCATTATTGTCCACTTGTTTCAACCTATAGTTATTCTCGCCCATAAGCGGGGAGTAATCGGTAAACGAATAATTGTTTAAACTATTAGTGGTACCATGGCCAACTACCGTTCCTATCACATCCCAGGTATTGTTTGCTATATATAACCTTTCAATATCAAAGTGGTTATTATTGATTTCGGAAGCAGTGGTCCAGT